>Ga0210019_1000057_pt1 | contig 153952 bp, 150 predicted proteins | sample CryGeyCG2114_020_2_FD_183969 | JGI IMG/M metagenome (GOLD analysis project Ga0210019, IMG submission 183969) | Groundwater microbial communities from aquifer - Crystal Geyser CG11_big_fil_rev_8/21/14_0.20 (SPAdes) (version 2) | ecosystem: Environmental > Aquatic > Deep subsurface > Groundwater...
TGCAAGGCCAAGGCACCTGGGCAAACAACCGCTGGGCGGTAGTATTTGTTCGTGATTTGAAGACCTCCGATGAAAATGATACGCAATTCACCGGTACGAAAGCACCGATGGCAATTGCTATCTGGAATGGTCAAAACAAAGAACGAAACGGCCAGAAGGCAGTAACCCAGTGGAATGAGCTGCAATACTAAGCTTTACTGCTGACAATAAGTACTTAAAAGCCCAGGCAGAAGTCGCTAACGCGACCTCTGACCTGGGTTTTTTATTTGCTTCATAATTCCCGAATAACTAATACGTATCTGTAAATTATCCTTTCCTTAAAAGGATAATTTTGATTTACGACCTTGTCATACTTTTTTGAATATGCGAGTTGATATTTGAGTGTTGAAAGTACGTCGTTGAGAAGAATAAAATACTATTTGATAGCTAACAGATGGGCAAAGGGTTACCGATTTTTAAATCTCAATTCTAATTAAAAATTTTCTCGACATTGTATCCTTATATAATGTATTTACATCATTTGTAGGAATCATATATCTTGAGAAATAGTCTTGTTCCTATCAATTTTGTTGAATTACTAGAATATTTTATTACCAATTTTCTGCGGGGCTGTTTGTTTCGCACGAGTTTTTAGGTATGAAACTGCTCCTCTATCAAATTTTGATGTCTCTTGACTGAGCTATTTTTGAAATAAGAGTTAGCGGAGGCAGGTTCTGATGCAGTGTGCTGTTTATAATTTATTCTTTTGTTTTAATTTTAACACTGTATAGTTTGAATCTTTGAGGGTGATTTTCTGTATATTTCCGAAATGAATCCTGAAAGAAGTATGATTCAGATGAATTTGTGGTCTTTTTGTTTTCATTCGCTAATAATATTTTGCTGTAACCTTTCTCATGATTAAGGGCTTTAAACCAATGTCTAGTGCTACTCCTAATAATCAGCAACCCGTAAGTTCAAAATCTGCTTCTCGTAAGAAAGAAAAGAATTCTTCTAATAAAACATTGGGACCCGTCTCGGATTTGGAACGCCATCTGCCCGCTGAATGGTGGAAGGATTTGTTTAATTCTTTTTATCTCAAGACAGATGGCGATGTGGTTGAGAACAGTTTGAATACGGTTCGTGATGTTGATTTGATCATTGAGTCTACTGGAATCTCATCTGAAGATCATATTTTGGACTTGTGTTGTGGTCAAGGGAGGCATTCTATGGAATTGACGTCCCGTGGGTATCAAAATGTTACTGGCATTGATCGGTCTAGATATCTTGTCCGCCTGGCTCGAAAACGTGCCAAAAGCCGTGGTTTGAAAACGAGTTTCTCGCAAGGGGATGCGCGCAAATTTCGGATTCCAGATGATTCTAAGGATTGTGTACTGTTGATGGGTAATTCCTTTGGATATTTTGAACGAGAAGAAGATGATACCAATGTGCTGGAGTCTGTCAAACGTGTCTTAAAATCAAAGGGAAAATTGGTTTTGGATATTGTGGATGGTGTATGGATGTCTCAGAATTTTGAACCCCGGTCTTGGGAATGGATCGATCAGGTTCATTTTGTGAATAGGGAGCGATCACTTTCTACAGATGGAAAGCGTATCATTTCACGTGAAGTCATTACCAATTCAGAAATAGGTGTTTTGGCAGATCAGTTTTATGCGGAACGGCTCTATTCTTTGGACGAAATCACTAGTTTACTCAATAAGTTAGGTTTTACGGATGTTAAGGTTTTCACCAAGCTGACTTCTGAATCCACCCGTAATCAGGACCTTGGTATGATGGCTCATAGGTTATTTATGACGGCTGTGAGCCCCGTAAAAAAGGTTACCAAACCAACGCCAAAGGTTAAAACCATTCAGGTTGCAGTGTTGATGGGTGATAGCAACCTCCCCGACACGGTCAAGATGGGAGGTAAGTTCAATGAAGAGGATTTTGAAACCATCAAAATTCTGAAAAAAAATCTTGAAAGCCTCACTGACTATAAATTCCAATATTTGGAAGACCATAAAACATTTTTCAATCGATTATCCACAAAAGCACCCGATTTGGTGTTCAATCTTTGTGACGAGGGTTTTAAGAATCAGGCGACGATGGAGTTGCACATCCCGGCCTATCTTGAGTTATTAAATATACCCTATACGGGTGCCGGACCGGGGTGTCTGTGGTTGTGCTATAACAAATCCAATGTCCGATCGATCGCGGCGAGTTTGGATGTGGATGTCCCGACTGAAACTTATTTTGATCCGGCAGATCAGGCCGCAAACCTGCCATCTTTATTTCCTGCACTCATCAAACCAAATTGTGGGGATAGTTCCATCGGTATCACTCAACATGCAGTGGTACACAATGCGATGGAATTGATGAGTTATCTCGATCATCTGCGTGAAATTCTGCCGGGGATTCCTTTGCTCATTCAGGAATTTTTGGAAGGGACTGAATACAGCGTTGGGCTCATTGGGAATGCTGATAAGTTTGAGGTTCTCCCCATTCTGGAAGTTGATTACAGTAAGCTCCCTCCAGAGTTGCCACAAGTACTTTCCTATGAATCAAAGTGGGATCCGGACTCTCCCTACTGGTCTGACATTCGATATAAGGAAGCGGTTTTGGATGATGAAACGCATCGAAAATTAATTCATTTTTCAAGCCGATTGTTTGAACGACTGGAGTGTCGGGATTATGCCAGGTTTGATTTTCGTACCGATGCGACGGGGCGAGTTAAATTATTAGAAGTGAATCCAAATCCAGGTTGGTGCTGGGATGGTAAATTGAATCTTATGGCAGGATTTGCAGGCTATGATTACTCAGATCTTTTGAAGATGATTTTGCAAGCAGCAAAGGAAAGAATCTGGGGGAATTATTGATCGTCAGGAATTTTAGCCTGAACGATTTTAACTCAATATGAGCTTAAGTCCTTATCAGCATCTTGAAAAACGTTTCAAACGTGTTCAGGTGCTACGTAGTATTACCCATTTGTTACGGTGGGATTCGGAAGTTTTAATGCCGTTGGGCAGTTCCCGTATACGTTCGGAACAGTTAGCTCTTTTGGATACAGAATGCAGTGCCATTCTTCTTTCAAAAAAAACTGCGGTGCTGTTGGATCGGGTTGAGTCATCGTCCTATTCTCTGGACGAATGGGAGGAAGCCAATGTAAGGGAAATGCGCCGACATTGGTTGTATGCCAAGGCTATCCCAAAATATTTGATGAATTCTTTGCATCGGGCCACTACAAAAGCGGAAGTGGTTTGGAGGCGTGCTTGTGAAGAAAATAATTTCAAAATATTATCTCCACATCTTGAAAAAGTAGTTGATGTCGTCCGCGACAAAGCCCAATTTCTTGGGAATGCTTTTGGTTGTTCATCCTACGATGCCTTGCTTGACGAGCATGATCCGGGAAGAAAATCGGCTGAAATTGATCCAATTTTTCAGAAGCTGGATTTGCATCTCCCCCCGTTGATCGAAAAAATAATTGATAAACAGTCAGCAAACCTTCCTGTAAAAATTTCGGAAAAGATTCCAAAGTCAAAACAAAAAGACCTGGGAAGGTTTATCATGAAAAAAATTGGCTTCCCGTTCAACAAGGGACGGTTGGATGAAAGCCTGCATCCCTTCACAGAAGGTACTTCGGAAGATCTTCGTATCACTTCATTGTTCGCTGAATCCGATTTTCTGTCGGGTCTAATGGGAATTCTTCACGAAACCGGACATGCAATGTATGACTTTGGATTACCCCCTGACAGGTTTTTCCAGCCCGTGGGTCGTGATCGTGGCATGACGGTTCATGAATCTCAGGCACTTTTTCTGGAAATGATGATCGGACGCACTCCTGAATTTATGAACTTCGCAGGTCCGATCGTATCTAGAATTTTTGGAGTTTCCGGACCGGCATGGCAACCTGAAAATTTATATCGAATGGCAACACAGGTTCGCAAAAGTTTTAATCGAATGAATGCAGACGAAGTCACCTATCCCATGCATATCCTGGTCAGGTATGAGTTGGAAAAGGATATTTTTTCAGGTTCCCTTCGCGTTAAGGATTTGCCTGACGCCTGGAATGAAAAATTCCATAAACGTATGGGGATATTCCCCGAGAATGTTAATCAAGGCTGTTTGCAGGATTCGCACTGGCCACAAGGTTATTTCGGTTATTTTTCAACGTATGCCTTGGGGGCTATCATGGCAGCTCAGTTGCATAGAGCATTGAAAGTGGAAATACCCGGCTTTATGCAGGAAATTCAGCAAGGTGATTTTTCGAATTTGTTTGACTGGCTCGGAAAGAAAATCTTTCAGCACGGTGCAAAATTATCCAGCCAGGAACTTTTACGCCAAGCCACGGGCGATAGTTTAAATTCGGATTTTTATTTGGACTATTTGAAGGAAAAATACTTTGTTGATACGGACATTCATTCGTGAGATGGGAGATTTTTTTGTTTAAGAGCTTGTAAAGATAATGAAAATGTTTTTCTTTCGTCCAATACAACTAAAACCTGTACGCTAGACTTGCGGCTCCAAAAAGCTCTTGAAGCTTTTGTGTTTCAAATTCTTTGGAACGAAGGGTCAGTGTGTAGCTCAGATTTACTCGACCGTGTATGATACCTATTCCTAAGTTTGTATCTCCCACTATTGGTAATTTATCGACGTTGTGGCTACCTTCAAAGGTGTTGCCATCGAGAAAAATATTGCGTCCTATCAAACGTCCTTCAAATCCACCAAATAAGTACCAGCCCCATCCTTTAGTTACTTCAAAAAAGCCCGTCCCCGGTAGTGCAGGTCTTACTCTAATAGGTGCGTCGCTCAATCTGGCTTTGTTTGAACTGATCCGAAAGGACAATCCAGAATTCGCATAGGTATAAATATTTCCCAGACTGATTCCAAAATGAGGGGCAATTTTAAGCGTTAGTAGCGACGTTTCATAAAGGAAAGCTCTTGGCCAACGGCGTTGCCATGACAATATAACTCCCAATTCATTTTCAAGCTGGTTGGACCAGCCATTGGGTGTTGGGCTATTGGTAACACTCTTGTGTACAAATTTTTGTATTGGTTCTCCCAAAGCCATCGGTCCGATAAAGCCGATTGTTGCTTCCAATTCGTCAACATGATTATCGGTCAGAGTGGCCATTCCTATAGAACCATATAAAAAAGCCGCCCATGGTCTGTCGTTTGGGTCCTGAACAGGACTGCTTATATCATTGGGAGTATAAAGATTCTGCCCAATGGAGTAATAGATGCTTGATGTGCTATTAATACTAAAGGTTGGAACGTAATCAGCTATTTTATGGGCGATACTTGGGAATTCGGCATTGATGTCAAAGTAAGTGAGTCGGACGCCATTGGTATAGTTATTGTCAGTACCGCCCCCGATAGAATCATTTTCAAAGGCAAATGTAATAAAGTTTGTATGTGAGCTATCTTCAATTTTCTTTGATACATCTTTTTCTAATGACTCGGTTTCTCCTTGCGCATATGAAGTGGTGGCGCAGGACAAAAAAAATATTAGAATTATCAGACATTTCATACTGTTTCTTTGAAGCCTAGAGTGGAGAAAAACCATTAAGAGTCATTTGAACTTTTTAAATAGTGATTATCCTTATTACCTGCTAATCAGCAAGGGCATTTGTCCTCTATAATAATTTTGATTACAATTGTATAGCAATTTGATTTTTTTTTGGGGTATTTGGGCAAAAAAAAACCTCCCAATAAATGGGAGGTTTTTCGTCTTAGAGCTTGAAAAATTATGAGAAGGCTTTTTTCGCCACATCCAGCAAGGAATTCAAAGGTCGGCATGCCAAGAGCTCTGCATCTTCTCGTGCTACTTGCTCACCGTCTGCGTTGACAGCAATAGCGGAGCGTGTCAGATATCGGCTACGCACACCGTCGAGAACCAAATTGTTGGCTTTTCCAAATTCCATGTCTACGTCTTGAAGTAAATTGGGCATCCCATGTCCCGCATTGGTCAGGATATCGGTTCCGACAATGACGACCACTTCATCAGCCCCAGCGGCTTTGAATTGTTCGGTATTTTCTTTTACAAGATCCAACTCCTTGTTGCAAAAACCACCAGCTCCAGGAAGGGTGATGATCAGTCGGTTGCCTTTAATATCATTTACGGACAGGTTTTGTTCGATCGGTACAGTAGCTGCTTTATCTACGCTCCAGTCCGGGTTGAGTTTGATTAATTTTGCATCGCTTCCAGAGAGTTTTGCCATATCATTCTTCCTTTCGTTAAGAAAATATACAACCAGGGTAACTTGTACTTCATAAGATGGAGGAAATTTCAAAAAGATGCAAATCTTATGTATTTTAGATGTCGCCAAAATGCCAAATAAATCATATTTTCAGATAAATTTCACGCCTTTTGGATTGAGGTTTTGTTATCCTGAATGCAACGATAAATTTTTTTCGAGGTCTCAGAATGAAACCGTCATTACATATTTTTACTTCTCTGCTTTTACTTCTGATTCTAACGGAGGTGCCCCTTCTTGCAGAAGAAGAGAAGCCTAGGATTAGAAAATATTATGAATATTCGGGCAATTACCGTGACCAGACAAATGTCTTAAAAGAAGCATTCCAAAAGAAATTTGGTTATGAGTTGATTGATGGCGATAAGGAATGGACGCCCAACGAGATCAATGAGATGGAGAGAACACTCGATGGACTTCCCGCAGATTTCTTTAATTTGAAAGGATTTGAGGGTTTTTTGAGGATGGCACAAATCGACCTTGGCCCAGAGGCTAAAGGGGGAGATGATGTTCCTGCAGGTACTTTCCCAACCTTCAGTACGGTTCACAATGTACAGACGGGAAACTATGTATTGCGTGTGGGTGATGGGCCATTGCGGATTGAAATTTACAATCCCCTGTTTTACGAAGAGAAGGAACTGTTGTCTCAAATTGTGCAACATGAAATGGGCCATGTGTTCGATATGACTCATGGCTTTGTGTCAATGACGGATGAATGGATTGCACTTTCAAATTTTAAAATTTTGAACTTGCCGCCTTTGGATGCCAAACCCGATGCGAGTTTTATTTTTACCCTCGTGGATGATCCCGATCGGGCGAATTATGCTCCGGTTTCTACGCGCCAATTGCCGACTTACTCAAGGGCAAGTATTCAGGAAGATTTTGCCAATTCAGTTTCTGCTTATATCAATTATCCCTATTTCCGTATTACAAATCCTGAAAGATATCGTTATTTAAAAGATCATATTTTTAAGGGTAAAGAATATTTTGAAACCGAAGGCAATGGTGAAAATACATTGGAAACTCTTGTGCTTCGAGATTTCAAAAAAGCACTTGATTCGTTGAATTGGAAATCAGTGAAAGACATTGCGATAGAAATAAATCGTTCACATTTCCCGGCACTGGATAAAAAGCTAACCGATCTTTTGAAAGAAAAAATGGAGGGCTTGAATCCAGGTCCCGATGATATGTTCATCGCTAAAGCCAGTTGTTATTTGAAAGATCCTTCTGCGTTGCTTATTCGACAATCATTGGCTAGGCAAAATCGGATCACATCAGATGATTTATTCAGGGAAGCTCGTTGTGTTCAGATAGGGCGGGATAATTTTGAAAAAAACATGGCCAAATGGCCACCTATGGGTTTGTATTATTACAAGGACGAAGCTAAAAAAGATATTTTGCAGTTCATGGATTCCGCAATACAGGTTGCAGACTCACGAAATTTTTCAACCTCTTACTTTTGGAAATTGTACAAGGAAGGTGCAAAAGAACCTTTTGCAAAAGGCAGTATGGGGGTCATGGATGCCAATGCCGGATCATTGCAGATTGATTTAAGGGCAACCGCTTTGAGCGAATTTTCCTGGCCGGCAGAAGGTAATGTGATTCTGGAGTTGAATGCAAAAAGAATTCATCGGAAAAATATGAATGCTCTGGATTCGGACCCTGCGAAAATCAGGTTCAAACCTTTAGATTGGTTCACATATACAGGGCCGAAAAATCCTGGTATTTTTGTTCGTTTCCCATTGGCCTTGTCTTATCTCGATCGGCCTTGATTGGAAGGTGTATGAATCATTTCAAGGGGCGGACCATACGAACGGCCATATTCATATTTGCGTATTTTGAGGGCCAGACTTTTTGTCCGTCTTCGTATTGAACGATCAATGCCGCAGAACCTTTGTCATCCATACACCATGTCGTTCCACCGCTTCCCGGTTCAAAGATCGGGCTCAAGTAAATTGAATCACCGTATTTATCAGTATTTGTTTCTTTGAGATCGAACAAGCCCCAAGCTTCGCTTTCTGTTGGGTAACGCCAGTTGTCGAAACCTGCAAACCTTTCCAGATTTGAAATCTCAACGTAATCCTGACATTTGAACCAGTTCATCCATTTCTTTGTATCCTGAAATGAATCCGTCTTCTTCCACATGACATTGGACTTCAGATCAGTAATTGTTCCGTTGCCGTTATCGATCAAATATTTTTCTTCTGACATTGTATTCTCTTCTCTGAATGTGAGTTACCAACCTTGACCCTTTAGGCCATAAGCCCGACTTCCTTTTGAACCAGATTTTAAATAGTCTTCCAGACTTTCGGGAGTGGGTGGGTCGGTATTTATAGATTCGGCAAGACTTTGTTCGATGCAATGATGAACAAATTTCTCAATGTCTTCTTGATTGCCGTTAAATTTCTGTATCAGGTCGGCCGTAATTTTTTGATTTAATTTTATACTCAATTCATTAGCCATAGTTTTTTAAACACTTAATTATGTTAAAAAGACAGGGTTTCTGATTTGTTTTCTTCAAAGAGACTTTCTGCTTTTGATGCAAGTTGCATGGGTAATTCTATAATAAAAGTGGTGCCTTGAGGCGGATTATCTTTGACTCGTATTTCGCCACCGTGATCGGCTACGATTCGGGTAACGATTGCCAGTCCGAGACCTGTCCCGCGTTTTTTCGTCGTGAAGTGAGGAAGAAATAATTTGTCCCGATCTTTTGGGGAAATGCCTTGCCCTGTGTCTGAAAATTCGATCTGGACCGTTGATGAATCCGGTTTCAACTGAGTGGAAATTGTGATGCTTCCCTCTCCATCTATGGCATCAATGGCATTTTCAAAAAGGTTGATGAATACTCTGCGAATTTGCTCTGAATCGAGAGGCAATATTGCAACCTTGGGTGACAAATTTTTGTGTAAATTCTTTAGCTTTTCATGTCCCGTATAAATCTTTGATACGTCTTCAATCACTTGATTGAGATTGGTTGGTTGGGGATTGGGAGTAGGCATTCTGGAGAACCGTAAAAATTCGTTGAGAAGTTCTTTCATACCCTCTACCTCTTGCGAAATGATGTCCATACTCTCGTCAAATATTTTATCAAAGTCCTCTTTATTCTCATGGTATTTTTTTCGCAAACGCTGAGTATTGAGCTGGATGGGTGTCAGAGGATTCTTGATCTCATGCGCGATGCCCTGAGCCACTTCCTTCCATGCGGCAACTTTTTGGGATTTGATCATTTGGGTTAAATCTTCAAAAACGATGACGACCCCCATGTATTTTCCCGCAGGGTCTCGTTGTACCTGGATATTGACTAATAAAGACAGGTTGGTTCCACCCAGATGAATGTCAGCCTGTTCTTCCCAAAACTCTTTATTGTTCTGATTCATATTGAGAATCATGCTGCGAATGGGTTCCTGGAAAGAGGGCGGTAGATGGTCTTTATAGTTAAATCCAAAAACTTGTTGAGTTGGGATTTGTAAAATCTGCTCCGCGGCTTTATTGAATGTGGCAACACGCCCGCCTTTGTCGATAGAGACCACACCGGCCCCAATATTCTCAAGAATGGAGGCAATATAAGCCCGCCTTTTTTCCAGTTCAATGTTGCTGTCCTGAAGATTTTTATTCGCTTGTTGCACCTTTTTCCGACTCTCGTTCAGTTCGTCGGTCATGGAGTTGAACGACTCAACGAGCGTTCCGATTTCGTCGGTGGCCTGAACGTCGATTTTAAAATTCAAGTCACCTTCCGCTATTTTCCTTGTCGCAAAAGCCAATTGCTGGATGGGTATCGTGATTCCCCGCGCAATATAGATCCCCAGCCAAATGGCGGAAAACAAAATGAGCAGGGTGATCATTAAGAACGTAGTGTAATAGTTTGCGCTGACGGGGAGTTTGAGAAAACTTTGCCGCTTGTAGTCTTCATAAGTATTTTGAATGGACGTTATCTTTTCAAGCGCACTTTCTGGAAAATGATTCAAGGTTACAATGAATCCCCAGACTCTCAGTTTATCTTCCACGATTTGAGTGAGAGGTACGGCGATGGCGAGATAATTCCCCATTGTTGTGGATTGATATTCTGGAGCCATATCTTCCTTGGGGTTTTTACGGATCATTTCCAGAAACTCGGGTTCCATATTCAACTGCGCAAGATTTGGATGAACTGCAGATACCACGACCTGTGACTGGTGGTCGTAAATGATGATGGTGCCCAGATCGTATTCATCGAGCTTTTGAGCGATCAGATTTTGCAGTTGCTCACGGTTATCTTTCAGATACAACTGATCCCGAGTGATAAAATTTTCTATTTTTCGAGTTTTGAGAAGGGCATTGCTCTCCATGTACGCGTAATGTTCTCGCGCGATTTCCATGGAGGATTGCAGAGTTTGTTCAACTTGAAGATTGAACCAGCTCCCAATGCTGTAGCTGAATAATTTACTGGCTACGAAAAACAGCAGGGTAGAGGGGACCAGAGCCAGTATAAGAAATGCGACAATCAACTTTGTTCTGAACTGTGCGCCCTGGGTTTTACTCTTGCGTTCGCTGTACAGCTTGATGAGATTTTTGATGATGAGCACAATCATCAAAACAAGCAGGATCAGAATGATGTTGAAAAGGGCGAGAACAGCGATGTTGTCAGAAACCGGACCAGCACCACCGGTTTTGATGAAGTAGATTTCCAGCACCGTGAGGCCTGCCAAAGCGGACAAAATGATCAGCAGTGTCCTGCGTGCACGTTTTTTCTTAAGTGCGGCAGTTTCTTCGGAAAATGGAACGCCTAAATTATTACCTGTTGAAGGTGCGTATGACATGTTTTAAAGCCTTTGATTTTCCCGCCGTGTCATTGGCTTTAGGTTCGAATGCCTGCTGTTGCTCTGCCAGATTGGGTTCGATAGAAAGCAGAGAAGAGCTGGCCCAGTCGGTCTCCATATCGTTGAGGGGAACAAAAAACAAGATATAGTTGAAGGGAAACCAAAACCTGTCAATTTGCAAATCGGCTTTGACGCGAATGTAGTATTTGTCGTTTGGATTGAGTTTGTATAATGGAGTGAGCGGAATGCTTTCCAGGGAAGCCATCATTTGTTGATAGCGTTCACGCTTTCGCGTCATCAACTTGCGTGTGATGTTTTTACCGTTCTCTGTGAAGCGATAGACTTTCTTCAGGGAATCATAATGAACGGTATGCTCTACTGTATTTGAACTCACGAGACTGTCCACCCACAGGGATTTGTCTTTGCGAAGTTCTATATGGAATGTGTAAGTCATCGGCACGCCGGACTCGACAGCTTCAAGAACTTCCTCTGGAAAACCATCGGTCATTTGCGCGCTCATGGCAATGTGATTGTCTTCAGCGGAAACACCCACGTTAACGAGAGTAGGGGAGGAGGCATACGCAGTTCCTGATATAAGCAGGAAAAACATAGATGCGATTGCCAGTCCCTTCAATCTTGCCATGAAATTAATTTCCCAGGGTTTTAAAATATTCAAGTGTTTCAAAAAGTCCTTTTTCCAGAGTGACGTTTGCACGCCAGCCAAATGCGGTATTGAATTTTTCAGGATCAATACAACTTCTTTTTTGTTCGCCGGCTCGCGCCTCTGCGTACTCTATTCCTGCAGTAGCACCTGCCAGATGGGCCAATGATTCTGCCAAATGATTGACTGTAGTTTCTTCCCCTCGTCCCACATTGTAAATGCCATGACATTGGGGTGATAACGCGATTTCATTTGCCGCCACGATATCGCGCACCGAAATAAAATCCCGGGTTTGTTCTCCATCCCCGTAAATAATCAGGGGTTTGCCTTCAAGAATTCGTTTGCAAAAAATAGCAACCACACCCGCTTCGCCATCAGGGTCCTGTCTCGGTCCGTAAACATTGCTGTACCGCAACACAGTCCCGCTCAAATTGTAAGTTTTAATGAAAAACCTTATGTAGTGCTCAGCACTGTATTTTGCGATGCCATAAGGGCTGTAGGGATTGCAGGAATGAGTTTCGTTTGCAGGAAATCGTTCCTGATCTCCATAAATCGCACCCCCGGTCGATGCAAAAATGAATTTTTCAACTCCAGATTCTACCGCTTTTTGAAGCAGATGTAAAGTCCCTAAAATATTGGTTTTAGCGTCGTTAAGAGGATTTCTTACAGAGCCGGTGACTGAAATTTGCGCGGCATGGTGATTGATTGCATCAAATTTTTCTTTTTGAAGCAATTTCTCAACTTCGGGATCAAGAATATCCATCTCGATAAATTGGGCATCTGTGGGTACAAAATCCCGATGTCCTGAAGACAAGTTATCTAGCACGAAGACCTGATGTCCTTGACCTAAATATGCCTGTGCAATTTGCGACGCTATAAAACCGGCTCCCCCGGTCACTAATATTTTCATTGATTGTGTTCTCTTGCCTGTTCGACCAGTTGATAGAGGATATCCAGTGCTTGACGCGGGCTGAATTCATCGGGTTTCAGTTGATTCAATTGTTCGACGACAGGGTGCAGGGAAGGGGCAAACAAACCCATTTGTTTGGGAGTTTCGTCCGGCACCGACTTTTCCATGTGGCCGATTCTGGAAGCATCCGGTTCTTGAAATTCAGCACTTTCCAGATTGTTCAAAACTTCTCTTGCGCGTTCCAGAACTTGTTTGGGAAGACCCGCAAGTCTGGCGACCTGAATCCCATAACTTTTATCTGCACCTCCCGGAGCAATTTTCCGGAGGAAAATAATTTCGTCGTTCCATTCCTTGACTTGCACGTTGAAGTTTCTAACTCCAGGCAGTTCAGCAGACAGTTGAGTCAGTTCGTGATAATGCGTTGCAAAAAGAGTTTTGGGTCCGAAACTGTTTTTCCCTTTATGCAAATATTCGACGATGGACCAGGCGATGCTGATTCCATCATAGGTACTGGTGCCACGACCGATTTCATCAAGAATGATCAAACTTTTTTCAGTGGCATGGTTGAGAATGTTTGCCGTTTCATTCATCTCGACCATGAATGTGGATTGTCCTTTTTGCAGATGATCCTGTGCGCCCACTCGTGAAAAAATTCGATCCACGATTCCCATTTCGACTTCATCTGCGGGAACGAAACTGCCTATTTGCGCCATCAATACGATGAGTGCCACTTGCCGGAGATAGGTGGATTTACCAGCCATATTCGGGCCGGTTATTATCATGATCTGATTGTCGGCTCCGTCGAGATCAATGTCGTTAGAGACAAAGAGATGGCTTGTGTCGATTCTTTCTATTAAGGGATGGCGTCCATTGGTTATTTTTAAAATTGAATCATCGCGCAAAACAGGACGGCAATAATTGTTCTGGCTCGCGGTTTGAGCAAAGCCACACATGCCGTCCACATCGGCGATGAGAGAAGCCATCTTTTGAATCCGTTGGCCATGGCTGAGGACATCTTTTTTTACTTTTTCAAACAGCTCGTTTTCGAGTTCGGCGATCTTTTCTTCAGCCCCACTGATTTCAGTTTCAAAATCTTTTAACTCCGGGGAGATATAGCGTTCGGCGTTGACAAGTGACTGCTTGCGAATGTATTCGACCGGAACGCGATCAACATTCTTTTTGGTGACCTCGATGAAGTACCCGTAAATTTTATTGTAACCGACTTTGAGGATAGGGATTCCGGTGCGTTTTCTTTCACGAGTTTCCAGTTCGACTATCCATTGTCGAGTGGTTTGTTTGATTTTTTTCAATCGATCGAGTTCTTCCGAACATCCCGCTTTGATAACATGCCCGTCTTTGATGGATTGCGGCGGATCGTCTTCGATCCACTGTTCAATGAGATCGAATAGATCTTCCATGCTGTCCCACTCTTGAAGCCATTGAGAAAAAAAATCGGAGCCGATGGACTGGAGTTGATTGTGTATCGAAGGCAGAACAGCAAGAGAACTTTTTAACGCGATCAAATCCCTTGGCGAGCCTGCAACAGCAAGCGTCAAGCGGCCCAACAGTCGTTCCAGATCGTACATGTTTTTGAGGGACTGACGGATTTCATCACGGTGCAAAGGGTGCTTGAGAAGAGACTCAACGCGGTCGAGTCGGTTGCAAATGACATTTTTATCTAACAGAGGTTTCAAAATCCATTCACGAATACGCCGCGCACCCATGGGTGTCTGGCTTTGATCGAGAGCGTCGAGCAAAGAACCCTTTCGGTTCCCATCGCTGGATTGCACGAGTTCCAAACTGCGGATCGCACTCTGATCCAGTAGCATGTCAGCATTTAAATTGTAAGTGGATAAGGATCGAATATGTGGAAGAGCGTTCTTTTGGGTTTCCTGCAAGTACCGCAACAAGCCACCGGCAGAACTGACAGCCAGGCGCAGGGTTTCACATCCAAAGCCTTCGAGCGAATGAGAACCGAAATGTTCCGTCAATCTTTGATGCGCGTCAGAGAATGAGAAGGCCCAGTCTTCTTCAGTTTGCAGTCGATCGGCATGCATTTTCATCCAGGCACTGTGGTTTCTTTCCGCACTGGTTTTAGGGATCAGGACTTCACGAGGACTTAGTTTTTCCAATTCATCTATCAGCAGATCCTCAGCCGAAGGTCCTGTCAACTCAGCGGTTTTGAAATGACCTGTAGAAATATCAAGGGTTGCAAGGCCGTAGCCGTTTTGATCTGCAAAAACAGCGACCAGATTGTGTGGACACTTGGGGTCCATGTGTGAATCGTCGAGAAAGGTACCGGGGGTGACGATGCGAACGACATCTCTTTTAACCAGTCCCTTAGCCAGTTTGGCGTCTTCGACCTGCTCGCAGATGGCGACATTTTTTCCAGCCTGAATGAGCTTCGATATGTAGCCATTGGCAGAATGGTAAGGGATGCCGCACATGGGTGTTGGATTGGGACGATTCTTGTTGCGAGCGGTGAGAGCGATTTGAAGGATACGCGAAGCTGTCTGAGCGTCTTCGTTGAACATCTCATAAAAATCGCCCATCCGGTAGAACAGGATCGCTCCGGGATACGATCGTTTGATGCTTTGATACTGTTGCATCATTGGAGTATCGGGATCGACCGCTGTGCTGTTTTTTGTCATCGTGCAGGTCAAGGATAGAGAGGTGCAATTTCGAGAAAATGGGGGAGCAATTTATTGTAGGTCGCTTTTAAATGTTCGGGATGGACTTTGGTCTCACTCAATACCGGCATAAAATTTGTGTCACCCAGCCAGCGCGGAACGATATGACAATGAATGTGTTCGTCAAACCCCGCTCCTCCCGCCTTGCCCAGATTGATGCCGATATTGAAGCCTTCAGGAGAATGGACGGATCGGCTGATGGTCACACATTGCCCCACGAGGTAGTCCAGTTCGCGGCGTTCTTCCTCAGTCATTTTAGTGATACAGTTTTTATGACTGTAAGGGGAGACCATGAGATGACCTGAATTGTAGGGGAAAAGATTCATGATAACGAAACAGTACTTCCCACGATAAAGAATGTTGTGCTTGAAATCGTCGTTGATCTTTGGAAGTTCGCAAAAAATGCAGTCGTCACTTTTATTTTCAGCAATGTATTCCATTCTCCAGGGAGCCCATAGTTGTTTCATTTCTTTTTACCTTATTTCCGACTTTAATAATCGCAATTGAGGGAGGGACTTCGACCGGGAAAAATTTTCTGAAACAACTCCCGCGTTTTGCATTGCATGATCTCAGCGTCTTCTTCAGAGCGTTCGTGATCGTAACCCAGTAGATGCAAAGTTCCGTGAATGAGCAGAAGCATGATTTCTTCATCCAGATTGAGCTCGTGTTCTACCGCTTGTTGTTTCGCCGTTTCAACGGAAACCACGACATCGCCGAGCAGGTTCATTTCCAGCAGGCCTGTCGGGTCCTCAACCTCATCTTCATCTTGAGGAAAGGCCAGAACATCCGTTGGACTGTCTTTTCCTCTGTAATCACGGTTGAGGCTGTGAATGCCTTTGTCATCGGTCAACAGAATGCTGAGTTCCTTGTCGAATATTTCCAGTTCCTGAAAAATAATACGCAGTTGAAATTCTATTTGTTTGGCATCTATTTTACAAATTTTTTGCTTATTTTGAAGGAGGATTTCCATATCGCCGAAACCAGATTGGGTGAAAAACTGTGTTTAGTTCTCTAGACTTTCGGCTTCGTAAGCGGAGATGATTTTCTTGACCAGTTCGTGGCGTACAACGTCTTTTTCCAGAAAAGTCACGAAGCGAATGCCTTCTACTGATGATAATAATCGCTTTGCGTGCAAAAGACCAGAATCGGTTTGGTGGGGAAGGTCGATTTGGGTTATGTCGCCTGTTACGATCATTTTTGCGCGGAAACCGAGCCGAGTCAAAAACATTTTCATTTGTTGACGGGTCGAGTTTTGCGCTTCGTCCAATATGATGAATGCGTCGTTCAGTGTACGGCCTCGCATATAGGCCAGCGGGGCAATTTCGATCACGCCTTCTTCAATGAGGCCACGCACTTGACCGGGTTCCATCATATCGTTCAATGCATCGTAAAGGGGCATGATGTAGGGATTTATTTTCTCAATCATATCCCCAGGGAGGAAACCGAGCTTTTCTCCTGCTTCGACGGCAGGTCTTACGAGGATGATTTTTTTATATTTACGTTTGAGCAGGCCCTCCACAGCCAGGGCAACGGCCAAATAGGTTTTGCCTGTACCTGCAGGACCGATGGCCATGACGATGTCGGCTTCTTTCACAGCCAGGATCAATTCCTTCTGGGTCGATCCTTTGGCGTAAATGAATCCTTTGGCGGGGGCAACATGCACGCGCTCAGAAAAGATGGCATCCAGATTGACTTCAGGTTCTTCCCAAGCCAGACGGACGGCATACTTGACATCATCGCTTTTAAGCGTGGCTCCAGAAGCAATGAGCCCTTGTAAATCCTGTAGCAATTTGGCAACTCGTTCTGAGACTTTGGGATCACCGTGGATTTGGACTTTTGTTCCGCGTGCGTTGATTCGAGTATTGAATTTCTTTTCAATCAGTTTGATATTGACGTCTTGAGGACCGAAAATTTCAGGGATAAATTCGGGGCGGTCTAGCTCGATCTCTATAGAGGAGGAGTTGTTCAAAAGAGATTCTTCAGGTTAAAGGTTTCTATCCAAAAGAAAATAGGTTTGTTAACCATTGTTTCTACTTCGTATCAGGCTTAAAAACTCTGATCGGGTACGAGCATCGTCTTTGAAACATCCTAACATGGCACTGCTGGTGGTAAAGGAATTTTGTTTCTCAACACCACGCATGGCCATGCATAGGTGCATGGCTTCAATAACAACCGCAACGCCCTGTGGTTTCAGAACATCATTGAGACATTGGGCGATTTGTGTTGTCAATCTTTCTTGTACTTGCAAACGGCGTGCAAAGACGTCAACCAGCCTAGGGATTTTGCTAAGCCCTATTATTTTCCCTTTTGGAATGTACGCAACATGAGCTTTGCCTATGAACGGAAGCATATGATGTTCGCACATGCTGAAAAGGTCAATGTCCTTTACAATCACCATCTCATCATAGGATTCGGAAAAGAGCGCATCGTTGACCAATTGGTCTATGTCGGCAGTGTAGCCACTTGTGAGAAATTTAAGAGATTTTTCTACACGTTTTGGAGTGTCTTTCAAGCCTTCCCGTTCGGAGTCCTCTCCTAATCCCTGGAGTATTTTTTTAATCGACTCTTGCATGTGCGCTTCCTTTATAGGTAACGAAATTTCTTTCGGACTCGTATAATTTCAGTTTGTGTAAGGTACCATTTTCTATTTTGGGTTCAATGATGTCCCAAAATTTGATGGCAATGTTCTCTGCTGTAGGGATGATACCTTGCAGAAAACCCACATCGATGTTCAGGTTCTTGTGGTCCACTTGGTCGATGATCTCTGTGGTGATTAAATGTTTCAAAGCCTTCAGGTCCAGGACCATTCCGGTATCGGGGTCAACTTCGCCACGGACGGTTACTTCGAGAACATAGTTGTGCCCATGACCGTTCGGGTTGTTGCAAAGCCCAAAGGTTTCAGCATTTTTCTCATCGGAAAAATTTGGGTTGTACAATCGATGGCTGGCACAAAATTCAAGCTTGCGAGTGATATAGATCATGCTGTTTTGGTGTTATTTGAGATATTTCTTTTTGTTATCGGTCGAATAAAATCCGGGACCGTACAAATGGAAATTCATAGAAGTGAATGCTTTGCTTATTTTACCGCCGCACTTTTCACAGGTTTCTAATGCGGGATCGCTGACTTTTTGTAAGTATTCAAAAGTTTCTTTGCATTTTTCGCATTGGTATTCATAAACGGGCATGATTCTGGCGACTCCTTATATGCGTTTCAGATTTAGGCCGCTTTGATTGTGCGGTAATACCAACTGAATGTTTTTGATGGAAAATAATCTTCTAGGTTGCTCATATCCGCGAATTTTTTTTGCGGGATTGCTCCCCCTGAATACATTCAGAGTTTTTTCGATTTTTTCTTTGATTTCTGGTAGCTCAAAGATCGTTGTTGGCAGTGTCAGCTCCCAGTCAGGGTGATATATACCGACCAATAATTTTTCATGTACAAGTGCCTGTAATATAATAAACATTTTCATGGAATGTTTTTCCTGAATCTCCAGAGGCATCATATAGGTCTGGTTTTCTTTGCGGGGGCCGAAACGCATCACAGCCTGTCCTGTTTCGACCGATTTGAAATTGAGAGTATGGAAATAGCTCTTCAAATCTTCGCTTTGATTCTCTGGAGGAAAAACGACGATGCCAAAATTTTCAGCATTCTTGTAAAGCTGATACTCCATTCCCCACGAAAGAACAGGGGTGAGAATGCTTAACATCCCCGCCACTGCCAAGTATAAAAAGAAGGATGAAATGGATTTCGTAGATTTTACTTTCATCGTAAATACTCCAGAGAGTTCATCGGATATCAAACATTAGACACCTTCAGTTTAGCACGCCTCAGGAGATAATCTCCAGTTGGTTGAAGAAATATGAAATTTCAAATGCCGCTGTTTCAGGAGCATCGGAGCCGTGAGCTGAGTTTCTGCCCAGATCGATAGCAAAATCTTTTCGAATTGTTCCGGGTGCGGCATCTTTGGGGTTCGTAGCACCCATCAGATCTCGCCAGGCTGAAATTGCATTTTCTTTTTCAAGGACCAATAAAACGACTGGGCCCGTGCTCATGGAGTCGGTTAACTCACCAAAAAACGGTCGTTCTTTGTGGACTGCGTAAAATCCTTCTGCATTTTCTTTGGTCAATAAAGTGCGTTTCATTGCGACGATTCTGAATCCCGCGCTTTCAATTCGTTCGAGGATTTTACCGATTAGATTGCGTTCGACGGCATCTGGTTTGATAATGGCGAAAGTTTTTTCCATTGTTATAATCTTTACGTTAAGGGTTTATAAGGGGGAATAGATTGCTGATGTTTTTACGAAAAAAGAAAAAGGCATCCACCGGGCTTTAGAGCCCGACGCAATGCCTTTTTCAATAAACTTATAGACTTATCTTAAAACGATGCCCGTTCGTTTGATAACGAAACCGTCTTCAAGATCTTCAATCCACTTCATTTCGATGGCGTTGTTTTTTGCTACGTCATTGCAGATGTAGACGCAAATCTCGCAGGCTTTACAGCGGTCAACCGAAATAAAAGCAGACTTATCAGCTTCACTGTAATTGATACAGTTGGATTCTGGACAGAAAGTAGTGCAAAGATGACAGTTCTTCGCTGAACAGATTTCCTTATTTACTTCAGCTACGTAATACATTTTTTCTCCAGGTCAATAAAGGTTATACCGTCGCAGATTCTTTTTTGGAGCCGGCACCTTCATTTGCCCAGCCTTGTTCAACGGCGTATTGATAAGACGCTTTCAGCGTATCATGATTGGCTTCAAGAAGTTTTTGCTTTTTGGCAAACTTTTTCTCGATAGCACTATCCAGAGCTGCGGTACCACCGGAAGTAACAATGCCCTTTCCGATGAAGCGGTCTTTAACGGATTCAGCAAGGGATTCCAGATCTGGCAGACCGAAGATTGCTGATATGGCACCACACATTGCCATATTGGTCGCAAGATCTGTCTTTGCGACTTCATTAGCGATTTCGGTAGCAGGCAGATACCACAGTTTTGCTTCGGTATCATCTAACTCTTTTTGCTCATCGCGTGAAAATTTAAGAGGAGTTTTGTTGTTGATCAGGATGATTCCGCCTTTTTTCAACCCTGTATAGAAGGGCATCGTGTAAGACTTGCCCAAGGTAATTACCGAGGGATGGAATATCATGAGAACGTTAGGGAAAATGATTTCTCCAATCTCGAAAATTTCCTGATTGGATATCCTAACGTAACTTTCAACAGGTGCATTCCTCTTTTCCGAGCCGAAGAAAGGCACAAGCGAGCTGAAGCCGCCTGATATGACCACTCCATTCGAGATGATGTGGGATGCGGTTACGACGCCTTGACCGCCGATCCCCGCCATTCGAACATTGTATCTTTTGACTGCCATGAAGTTTCCCCTATTATTAAGATTATTTCTTTTTCTTTTCGACTTCGTCTAAGAACTTTTGGGCTCGTTCAGAAATAATTTCTTCGAATCCGTAACGTTCTTTTTCAATTGCAAAGGCGTCTTTCATTACTTCTGGAGTGGGTATTGAATATTCAATGTTGCAAGAAGTGTAGGCTTGAATATAGGTGGACCCAATTTCTCGGCCAATGAGGATTGCTCTACGTACTGTTCGTAAAACTCGACCTGGATTCGTTGGCGCAATACGTGCAATGTAGTCTACGCCTGCTACTTTAGCGAGGCCCACTACATCCATTTTTTCATCAACTTTACCACGGGGAGCCATTTTGAGAACTTTGCCCTTCATGGTCATACCGCTTTCCTGACCGCCGGTGTTTCCGTAAACTTCGTTGTCGAGCATGATCGTTGTGAACTTCTCGTTACGGAACCAGCTGTGCATCAAGCCTTGGAACCCGATATCAACCAGACCGCCGTCTCCACACATTGTGATGACGTCTTTTTTCTGGTTGGGGAAGCGCAATTCCAAGCCTCTTTTCAATCCTGATGCTGTGGAGTTGGTATCGCCATAGTTACCGTAGATAAAGGGAACGTTGCCCTGGCTGATTGCCAAACGACCACAACCGGCTGTGCCTACAATAACGGTGTGCTCTGGTCTAGGCAGGCCAATGAATACCAAGCGGATGAACAGGGTCATCGCACAACCGGCACACATGGGATGCTCTTCAACCAATTCTTTAAATTTGCCCATATCACTGGCTTTGTACTGTTTGCCGTACTGGCCGTGATTGACAAGATCTTGATACTCAATGGGTAGGTGCTCAAGAAAACCTGGTGAAGGTCTAACTGTGTCTAGAGACATAATATTTGTCCTTATATATTTAAGTTTTTTCTTAGTTATTGTGAGTGAGAAATGGAGCCAATGACGTCACAACCATCTCTCTAACTTTACTACGTACTGCTTTCATATCCTAATATTCCTGCAAAATCAGGCAAAATCTTTTCGTGTTTTTTGCAACCATTCGAGAATCATTTCCGTTGGCATGGTCATACCACCGTACACTCTGGGTCCGTTAACGATCTCTGCTTTACATTTGCCATACAGTGCAGAACAAACTTCTTTATGCAACCAACCGGCCTGATTGAACTCGGGTATCAAAATGCGCTTGGCATTTTTAACGGCCGCGATGATCTGGGCTGATGGGAAAGGTCGGATGGTTTTAACTTTGACCAAACCAACGGTGCGACCATTTTCGCCTTCTTGTCGTATTGCTTCGCGTGCCTGGGATACGGCCGATCCAGAGGCAATGATGAATTCTTCTGCCTCAGGATTGATGACCTCGACGCGACCTTTGAGCAGTACGTCAAAATATTTTGCGGAGCGCTCCACTGCGGCAAATACTTCCTGTTGCCAGCTGGCATGCATATGGTAACTGATGAAGTTACTTTTCTGGATTGGCGCGTCGCGGGAAATACGTGCAGGCGGATTTTCATTGTCCATTGCAGGAACTGCATTTTTCCAGCCATCTCGACGATTGAGCTTGTATTCGTCTGAAGGTATGGATACAGGGCCACGTGCATGTGTTACAAAAAAACCATCTACCGAAACCATTGCAGGTAAGGTAACGTCTACATGTTCTGTAACTTCACAGGCGGCTATGGTGTAGTCAAAAAAGTCTTGTTGGTTTTCTGCGTGCAACATGATCATTCCCGTATTCAAAATGAATGACATTTCGATGTTATCGGGCTGAATGGCGAGTGGGGTGTTGATGACTCGACACATATTGAGCAGTACAGGAGTAACACGTGCGCCAGGCCAAGAGCTGATGGCTTCCATTCCGCGCATGAGGCCCGGGCCAGATGTTGCGGTCAATGCACGTACGCCAGCGCGTGAAGCCCCTGCAATAGCAGACATAACGCCGATCTCTTCCTCACCACGATAATATTCTTTAATGTAGCCTTCATCGAAAAGGTAACCTGCTTGTTGCATGGTTTCACTTTGCGGTGTGATGGGATACGATATTGCGCAGTCGATGTTTGCACGTTTGATAGCTTCTCGGGCGGCTTCACTACCCGTAATGAACTGAAGTTCGCGAGGAAGTTCCAATAACATTTTTTCTGCTGAAATTTCTTTTTGAAGGTCGCCTTTGGGAACCCAGCTTGCGGGTTTAGCTACTGCATTAGACATAAACTGCTCCTGTTTATAGTAATTATAAGTATATTTTTTATAGTAAGTATATTTTTTGGAGGTCCCTTCAATAACGTTAGTGCGGAACCTGAATAATTGTCTTTTTGAAACTGATTCAGATCAGTGTTGTCCAAATGATACGGGGTAATTCCTTTCAGATTGTCACATTGTACAACTTTTTTGTCTCGAATAGGCAATTCTAATGAAAATCCTTACAATGTCAAGCTTTTCTGGCATTTCAAATTGACAGATTTATTCTTCTGGTAGCATTTTCTCTAATGATCCCAATTCCTTGAAATATTCAAATGCTTTCTCAAGAAATTCATTCAGGGTCGAATCATTTAAAAATTTAAGGGTTTTGCTTGCGAGTTCGGTTGTGTGACAAACTTCGTATGTTAAGGGAGTTTCACTGGTGTAGCGTATAACATCTGCTTCCCAATGAATTTGTTGTATTTCTTCCTGTGGTTTGCTTCCCAGAGAAACTCCATAGTGACCTATTTTGTATAGAAATTGATAACCGCCTTGACCGCAGGGGTTGCTTCGAGTCAGTATTAGATTTTTTTGTGTGAACATTTTTTATTAGTATTTTTTAGAAGATTTTGTTTGTCTCTCTATTGCATTACATAATTGCGACTATGATACTATATTTTTGGTTTGAAGAAAAATTATCAATTTAAATTTTATCTTTAATTTGGGAAATGAATCAATGCAAGCTATCGAGTTGAATGACCCTGCGGAAATATGTGAGTTCTTACAAAATATTGCACTTTCGGGCAATGGTTTTAATACAGAGTGTCTTTTGTTGGAGGTTCTTGAAGCGGGGTTGGATTATCCGGATTTTTTAAAAGCTGAAGGGGAAGATGCCAACGCAAGTTATAAGGGAAAAATGCCCGCTTGGGAAAAATATCATGTGCGACAGGGGAAGAGGGTTTTTATGGTTTATGGTGGGAGTGGGGCGCGTCGGACGCATTTTTCGGAAACACCTTGAGGGAATTTTTGAATTTGAGATTTTTCAGTTGAATGAAGGTTTTTTTTGGAATCGGGTTTGATTAGATATCATCTTAGATATTGATTCGTGTTTTTAAAATAGTCTGATTGAAAATAATTTAAATCTAACACACAAAATAAAATGCAATTTGATAAAGAAACGCAGGTAAGAATTTTACGTGTTGCGGCCGACCGCATTGACGGTCGCCCGATCGGGGAAGTCGATGCTCGTATCGCGCATATTATGGACATGCATCCTGAATTCGAAGAGTCATGGCAATTGGGAGAAATGGCGGTTTATCCTCAAGAGATCAATGGTCAGATTGTGAATCCGTTTGTTCATACCGTTTTGCATGTGATCATTGACACGCAACTCAATGACGGAAATCCTGAAATAGTTCCCTCTACGTTTAAGAAGTTGATGGACCAAGGTATGACGGAGCATGAATGTCTTCACGGTATCATTCATTCTTATGCAGACATTCATTTTTCGAGCTTCCGTAGTGGCAAGCCTTTTGATCATCTTGATTATCAGAGTCGCCTGAAGGCTTTGAGTTATGATGACGTAGAATAGATCTGATTTCTTCTTTCCACCTTATGACCGGAGTCTTTTCCCCACCGCGTTGGGGTTCGCAAACGCGGTGCTCACAATTTGTGGATGCTGTGAATTGAGTGCTCCAATTCTCTCGGGATGCTGGGGAGGTGGGAAGATCGCTCAGCTCCAGAGTTTTTAAGGGAATATCCGCATTTCTTTTGCGATGCCTGACATCCTCGATTTCCAGACGAGGTAGTTTTCCTGTCTTGCATCGTCCCTCCTGTTTTCCTATTCGTTAGTCTGTTCTAAAATGTTTAAAAACTTCGATTCGGGCTGTTTTTAAAGCCTCGGCGGATGTGTGGTGTGTCCCGATTCCATCGGACGGTGTTTTTTTATATTGTTCTCTTTAAAATGGAAAACTGAGGTTGACTGCTGGGGGAGGGCAACTATTTTTAGGGAAGGGTGGTGATTATTCCCATTGCCCGGGTTTCAGGGGCTCGTGGCAGGCTTCGCAATAATCATCGAGATAGCTGTTGACATGGAAACATTCGGGGCATCGAATTTCCTTATCGCTGCCATAAGGAGCGGGGGCCGGGGGAGGTGTGAAAATTGCCAGACAGTTTTTACACCAGGAGGCGTTGTCTGTATTTTGGGTACCACATTTGGGACAGGTTTCTATGCTCATAGTTGGGTTAGATGAAATGCAGGGCTGTAAGATTCAAATGGAAAAACTTTTTTTAAAGGTGTGCTTGTTGACTGTTCACGAGGCAATGCTCGCAAACGATTGTCTGGAATCACCATTGCACAGGTCGCAGGTTAAGAGAGGGATTGAACGCGCTCCATGGGTGATATGATGTCTGTCAGACGTACTCCAAATTTTTCGTTTACTACGACGACTTCGCCACGCGCTACGAGTTTTTGGTTGACCAGTACTTCAAGAGGCTCGCCAACAAGTTTGGTCAATTCCACCACGGAGCCTTGACCCAGTTGGAGCAGGTCGTTGATCAGCATTTTTGTGCGCCCCAGTTCTACGGTAACTGTCAGGGGAATATCCAGAATCAGATCGAGGTCGCGGCTTTCTGTTGGTTCGTGGGTTCTGCTGTCCATCTCCCCGATATTTCCGCCACCTTCGTCTCCTCCGAGGTCGTCAATATCTTCAAGAGAATCAAAATCTTCCGTTGCGTCTTCAGCCATAACGCTATCCTTCCCTTTTGATGGTTTCTGTTATTTGAATACTTTTGCTTCCTCTGGAAACACCTGGGAATCCTTTGAATTTAGGGATTCCTTCAACTTTCATGATGAGTGGATCGGTCACGTCGTTTCCCAACATCAAGGTGTCACCGGGTTTCCATTTCAGTATTTGATCGGGGTGTACGACTTTGGTTCCCAATTCGACGACGATTTTTGCTTCGGTACTCATCAGCTCGGATCGTAGCCGCCGTACCCAGACTTGATCCACTTCCATTTCTTCGGATTGGAACTGGGCCTTCAATTTTGGGATCACGGGTTCGATGGCGGCGTAGGGCAAACAAATGGTGATAGAGCCGGATATGGTTTCCATTTCTATTTCAAACAGAATGACCAGAACAATGTCGGTTGGCGGCACGATAGCCGCGAACTGGGGGTTTACTTCGGATCGAACATAGTTGGTTGAGACGGGGTGTACGGGCTTCCAGGCCTTTTCCCAATCTTCCAGAGCGTTCAGTACCACGTTTTTGGTCATTCGTATTTCAATGGAGCTGAAGTCGCGCCCTGTTATTTTTGCTTCCTGTGCGCCGCTTCCACCGAAAAAAGTATCGACGATGGCAAAGACGAGTTTGCTTTCGATGATCATCAGTCCGTGTCCGCGCAATGGTTCCATTCGGAAAATGTGCAGACTGGAGGGGACTGGTAGAGATCGCAGAAATTCGCCGAATTTTACGGTATCGGTTGATACTGTGCTGACATCGGCGGACCGTCTCATCAAGGTAGAAAATGTATTCCTGAATAAGCGGGAAAACATCTGGTTGATGATGTCCAGAGTGGGCAGTCGCCCGCGGATGATTTTTTCCTGACTTGTAAGGTCGTAGGGAACGACACCAGAGACCTCTTCAGGCTCGTCGGTTTGGGTGTCGACATCACCTTCATTGACGCCTCTTAACAGTGCGTCTACTTCGGACTGGGATAGTACTTCACTCATGGCGGCTTGATCTTGTTATGGATCTCCAGCAAGTTTCTGCTGACAGGTAAATTACATGCGGTGCTCTCAATGAGGGGAAGGTAACCCTGCGTTGAGGACCCCTTTTAAAATAATCCAAATAGAGTTCGATTTTAAAAGATTGTTAGTTTATTGAATAATAAATTCTGTGAAATAAGCGTCTTTAATATGCCCCAAAGCCAGAAATCTGTTGACTCGGGTTGTGATCTCATCTTTAAGCCGAAATTTCCCCTGGACGGAGTACACGTCTTCAAAGGTTTTACTGCTTAGAAGCACCAGAATCGAATCGGTTATTTTTTGTGCATTCTGTTTGATTTCTGTATGCACCGTAGGCGCACTGAGTTCCAGAGAAATGGTTACTTTTAGAAAACGTTTGCCACCACTCCCGGCCAGATTGACAATGAAAGGGTCTAGAGAATACATGACACCCAGATTGGGTGAGATATCTTCCTCTTTACCACCGGATGTCACAATTCCACCTTCTTTAGGGGTTTCCCCTGCAGGGACGGCCGCTTGATCTGCGGGCTTTTCTTCACTTGGGGCCGCTTGAAAAAAATTGGTATAAGCGTACCAGCCACCACCTGCCAAAACAGCAATGGCTACAATGCCTCCCAAAATTTTCATCATGGGAGATTTAGCCGCGGCGGCTTCTTCTGCGGCTTCTAGTTCATCTATTATTTCTTGGTCTTCTGCCATTTTTTCCTCTTCTCAACTAAATATTAGAGGTAAAGCAAGCTCTGTGCCAATATCTACAATTTGTTCTGTCAAAGATATAAATACCCTTAAATTAAGAACTATTGGAGAGCTTCTCTTCCTAACTGGATAATTGAGATGGATGCGTACGTCAACGTTTAACAATTAATTGACGACATATTTTAACACAGTCAATAACTAAAAACTATTCAATTACTTAACGTCAATTGGGAGGGTTTTCTGAATAAAATTATAGTTTTGTTTTATTTTAAGGCATTTACCAGTCACGTTGCCCTTTTAAGTCGCATTAATGGCCAATGGAGAATGTTGCACTGTGTTCGTGTTTGCACAATTTAAATTTTATAAAATGTTTAAATATATATAGTTATGAGTTTTATTGCTGAAAAAAATATTTTTGGAGTCCTGTTGGTACGGGCCTTGTAAAGGTTGAACTGAGTGCCTGATTTTTTAGGCGATGTGTTGTCGATTATAAAATCATCGGCGAATTCAATGAGATGCTGAAGTTTCTCTTTGGAGGCGTCAGAATGCAATGCAGTTCAATCATTATATTCAGGAATGAGGTTTCGTATGCTATTCGGGAAACGTTTTAAAAAGATTTCTTTGATGGTTATTTTTTTAATTTCTTTAGCGATTCCGGTACATGCTGAAGAGACAGCAAAGATCAATTTTGCAGACACGGCCTGGATCATGGTCTCCTCGGCATTGGTCATGCTTATGCTTCCTGGGCTGGCTTTGTTTTATGGTGGCATGGTGCGTCGAAAGAATGTGCTTTCTACAATCATGCAAAGTTTTGTCCCGTTAGGAGTCATCACAATTCAATGGGTATTTTTTGGCTATTCGCTGGCATTTGGTGAGGATATCGGTAACTTCATTGGTGGATTGGACAAGGCCTTTTTATCCGGCATGGATATGCACACCGTCAATGGTACCATTCCAGCTTTTCTTTTCTGTATGTTTCAGTTGATGTTTGCCATCATCACGGTGGCTTTGATCAGTGGAGGGATTGCAGAACGCATCGAATTCAAGGCATACATTGTCTTTATAGTGGTTTGGTCCACTGTGGTTTATGACCCTATTTGCCATTGGGTCTGGGGTGGTGGGTGGTTAGGGGATATGGGTGCACTTGATTTTGCAGGGGGTACGGTGGTGCATATTTCCTCGGGTGTTGCCGCTTTGGCTGCGGCTTTAGCTCTGAAAACGCGTAAAGGTTTTCCCGGTAGATTGATGATTCCACACAGTTTGCCATTCACATTATTGGGGGCGGGTCTTTTGTGGTTTGGTTGGTTTGGTTTCAATGCAGGTAGCGCATTGGGTGCTAACGAATCGGCGGTTCTTGCATTCACAAATACTCAGATCGCATCGGGAGCGGGTATGTTGGGATGGATGGGTATGGAGTATTTTAAAATGGGTAAAGCCAGTGCTTTAGGTGCGGCTTCGGGTGTAATCGCTGGGCTGGTCGGTATCACGCCTGCGGCTGGTTTTGTTGAACCTTTATGGGCAATGGTCATAGGCGTGGTTGCGGGTGTTGTGTGTTACCTTGCCGTGATTGTTAAAATGAGAATGGGCTACGACGATTCTCTTGATGCGTTTGGTATCCATGGCGTGGGTGGTATCTGGGGAGCTCTGGCTACGGGATTGTTTGTTACTGTTGGCGGTTCAGGAATGTTGGCCGGAAATTTCAAACAAGTGGGTATTCAGCTTGTTGGGATAGCCGCCGCGGCTATTTACTCTTTTGTAGTTACTTATGCCCTTGTTGTGTTGATTGAAAAAACGATGGGATTCCGGGTAAATGCTGAGTCGGAGGAAGTAGGGCTGGATAATTCTCAGCATGGAGAAACTGGTTACAATCTCGTTTGATCGTTTTAATTCATGCTGGCTTTCAGGGTTTTGTCTTAAAGCGAGAACCGAATGTTTAGGACTTGACCCAATTATTATGAATGTGAAATTTACACATGAGTTTGTTTTTTAGGTTGACAGATTATTTCTTTCTAATAGACTCCGCAGTCATCAATCAAATTTGAATTTTTTTTCACATAACAGAAGTTAATACTTTGTAATGGAGGAGGGTCCATGAAGAAGTTTTTTATTTTTAGTTCACTGGCGGTACTTTTACTGGTTTCTAACAGGACAAGCTTGGTTTGGGCGGAGTCTCTGCCGGATATTTTTAAAGGCATGGAGATTCATGGTTTTGCATCGACATCCTATAATTACAATTTCAATAATCCGGTAACAATTGCCAATGGCAACACGACAAACCGGGTTTATGATCGGGATTCCAATACCTTTAAATTTGACAGTGGCGAACTTGTTTTTTTAAAGGACACTCCCAACATTGGTGATATTGGTTTCAGGACCGACTTGAATTATGGCAACAGTGTTCCTACCGTCAATGCCGCAAATGGCCTGACAGGTGCCGGAGTGGGATTGCGGGATGATTTCGATGTTCAGCAGGGTTATGTCTCCTACAATGCACCCGTTGGCAACGGATTACAAATCGACATGGGAAAATTTGTTACTCACGTCGGTGCTGAGGTGATCCAGGGTCACGATGGTTTCAACTACAATTTTTCCAGATCTTTTATGTTTGGTCTGGGCGGGCCTTTTGTACATACGGGGATTCGCACCCGTTATGCACCGAGCGAAAATCTATCTCTTTTGCTCATGATTTCAAATGATCCACTCGGAGATGATGTGGATAACAACAATGACAAAGCCTATGGTGCTCAAGTGGGCTATAAGTGTGACGAGAATGTTTCCGTCTTGTTGAACTGGGTGGGAGGAAACAGAAGCATCGGTGTCAATAACAATTCCTGGATGAGTCTATGGGATATGGTTGTTGATATCAGTTTGACAGATAAAACCCTGCTACAGGTAGATGTCGATTATGCTGTTCAGGACGCTGTTTCCAATGTTGTATTGGGTCGTGATTCAAATTGGTGGGGAATTTCTACCATTGTGCGTCACGATTACAACAAATGGTTTTCGATCAATGCCAGAGCCGAATATTTCAGTGATGTGGATGGCACACAAACGAGTCTGGGAACAGTGAACAATCGTACCGCAGGGCAACAGTTATGGGAATTCACACTCACTCCCGAACTCAGAATCCAGCAGAATCTTGTGGTCCGATTTGAGTACCGTCACGACCAGTCCACACGTTTTGCTTTTAGGGATACAAATAACAACGTGCTGAATTCTTCGCAAGACACGGTAGCGGCAAATGCGTTGTTTTACTTTTAACGATTAGGATTATTGTCTTCAAAAAAACAGCGGGGCGATGATTCGTCCCGCTGTTGTTGTTTTCAATCCCACCATCCTCATTTACTCTTCTTCAAATACCACGTACAATAATCAGCCTGACAAGCCATTCATTTTTTTTTGTTGTAACTCTTGGATCCCTGATGTTGACTTTGGAACAAAACGCGACGATTTATCTGATGTTTTTGAATGGGCTTCTTTTTATGGGACTCAATTTCATTGCCAGATCGATCCTGTATCCCGGACCAAGAGGGTCGAAAAGAATAGGCTATGTATTGATCATTTCTGCCTTGTTGGTGTTTTTGCTACAGGAAGAATACACCACCTTGCTGAGCCTGCATTTCCCGCCTGAAAAAATCAGGGAAGTTTTGTTGGCAGGATTTTGCGTCCCGGTGTTTTTTCTTTCCCTTTTGTTCTACCGATTGCGACGCGGCATTCGCGAAAAGAAATCTGCAGAAAAACTTTGCAAAGATGAGGACGTTAATGGAGATCGTTGATTTGAGAAGTGACACCATCACCCACCCAACGGATAAAATGCGCTACGCAATGGCGAACGCAAAAGTGGGGGACGATGTTTTTGGAGAGGATTCTACTGTTAATGAGCTGGAAAAAAAATCAGCCGAATGTACAGGAAAAGAGGCGGGATTATTCGTTCCCAGCGGAACGATGGGAAACCTTGTGAGTTTGCTGACCCATTGTCCACGCGGAGGTGAGATGATTGTTGGTGATCAAAGCCACATTTTGTTGAACGAAGTAGGCGGCGCTTCCGCATTGGGCGGGATTCACCCGCGCACGGTCGCCAACAATCCCGATGGGACCATTGATATCAGCGTATTGGAACAAGCCATCCGACCCAAGGATTTGCATTATCCACCGACATCCCTGATCGCGTTGGAGAACACCCACAATTATTGTCAGGGAACGCCGTTGACCGTGGAGTACAGCCAAAGTGTCGGCGACCTGGCCCGAGCACACGGATTGGCTCTTCATCTCGATGGAGCCCGGTTGTTCAATGCGGCAATTGCCTTGAAGGTGTCGGCAAAAGACTTGTCCACCCCGTTCGATTCGGTCATGTTTTGTCTTTCCAAAGGTTTGTCTGCGCCCGTAGGGTCGTTGGTTTGTGGCAGCGGCGCATTTATCAGGCAGGCGAGAAAATATAGGAAAATGGTGGGTGGCGGGATGCGTCAGTCCGGCATATTGGCGGCCGCAGGGCTTGTCGCGCTAGAGACCATGAGCGAACGTTTGATCGACGATCATTCCAACGCCCAGACATTTGCTTTGGGAATCAGTCAAATTTCTGAAATCGAAATCGATCCGACATCCATAAAAACCAATATCGTATTTTTCAAACTTCGAACGTCCGACCTCAAACCAGAAATCTTCTTGCGCAAAGTGGAAGAACAGGGACTGCGAATTTTGATGATGGCAGAAGGAGTCTTTCGTGCCGTTTTTCATCGGGGAATTTCCAAAGAACAAGCAGAGGAAGCTATTCTCGCGATAAAGAACTCTTTTGTTTGACAGATTCGACACGTTAAGGATAGAATAAAGTTTTTATCACTCATTCGTTAACATAAGGCATCACCATGAAAATGCAAGAAACCCTTGAGTTGGTTAAAGACGCTCAGGATGTTGTTAAAAGCCGTTATCTGCTTTGTATTTTGGTTGCACAGAGAATTCATCAACTCGAAAAAGGTGCAGAGCCGACCATTGAAGTTGACGAGACAGAATACTCATCCCCAAAAACGTTCTTTGAATTGTCATTGCGCGAAATCAATGAAGGCAATATGGATTTGGAGCAGGTGGAAGAAGCGTAAAGATTTCTTTCAGCTTGAATCCCATCGTTATATTGATGCAGAAAGGGCTTGAAATAAGCCCTTTTCTCCCCTGCCAAAGCTAGCACATACCTGTTTTTTAAACACAGACAGATTTGTTTCTTCAGATACTCCCCCACCTTTTTTTTGCGGTAATACTTCTTCAATAAGTGCTAGACAAAATTAATTGGTTTTGCGACGATTCTCCCGGTCCAGGCGACGGCAGGATATGCTAGAATACGCCTACCATGGATGAATCAAACGAAAGTAAAAATCTGATATCTCGCCCTTCAATGGAGTCGCCCGTTGTTCGACCCCTTTTGGAAGAATCACAAGAATGGGTGATTGAAGTCTATCGAAGAAGATTGCAGGTTAAAATTACTGCCTGGCTGGATGCCCATTTAGGTCCGGGAAGAGGGCGAAAATCGCTCCTTCCACGTGTGCTTTTGGATGCCAATCCCGTTGCATTCAGACAAAGCCTGCAAGAGATGGTTTTCCCCACGCCTCGCGCAATCAATGAAGCTATTTGGGATTTGGGTAATGGAAAAATTATTCTGGAATCCCCTTCTGGAACAGGAAAAACGACTTATCTGCATCGTTTGATTGAGTCATTTTTGCAAGAAGAACCGCATCCCCTTTTTCCCGTTCCGGTGTATTTCCATTTAGGTGCCCTGCCCGAAGGAGAGGGCTTTGGCCCTTTATTTGAAGAAATTTTTAAGAGCATTCGAGACATCGTCTTGTCTGAAGTTGAGGACGACCCCAGTCTGGATTTGGATGAAGCGATCCTTTTGGAAACCATTCGCTCATTAGGACGGCAAAGTAAGCTGATGTTGGCGTTGGATGGTTTGGACCAGCTTCAATCGGAGGATCGCTTCAGAATTTATTTTGAGACATTTGTTGAAGATCAATCCTACCGAAGTAATTTTGTGATCGTTACCGCACGCAGGCTGGATCTGGGTGCTTTGGCTACCGATTCCATTGTGCAAAGAGGAAAAGACGGTGGCTTTCAGGTTACATTTCAACCCTTGGAAGAGGGGGACTGGAGTGCATTTGTTGGCGAACACGCTGTCAAGAATAAAAATTTACCGGCTCTTGCCAATTATTCGCCGGAATTTCTGGGAACTCCCCTGATTTTGAAAATGATCAAAGATTTGGGAGAAGAAATTGTCGATGTAGAAACCCGGGGGCAAGTTTACCGTAAGTGGAACGATCTTCAGCGCACTGTGGACAACGAAAGCTCAAGCGACCATGAGTTTCAGCAATTGAAAGAAGTGGCCTACGAACAAGCCATTGCCTGCGAGTTTCAACGCTATGAAGAAGGGGAGTCGGGTTACCGTAGAGCGGACTCCAGACTGCCTGCAATAGTCAATAAAGAAGTGCAGTGCTCTGACTATCTGAGAGCCTTCCTGCACCAGACGCCTTACCGTTGGGAATATCGTCACCCCTCTTTTCAAGAATATTTTTCGGCATTGCAACTTGCGGATGACCCAGAATGGCAGAAGATCGTTCGCGAACGATGTCGAGATTTTAAATGGGAAGAGACGATCAAATTTTTAGCAGGGATGGTTCCCGCGAACGAATTGTTCGATATTCTTTTGGAAGAAGGCGCGATTTTTCTTGCCGGAAATTCCATTCGTGAGGCTCCTGAACTGAGCGAAGACCGGGCACTGCTCATCGGTCAATTATTGAAATACCAATGCAAAGAAGAATTTCCGCAATTTACCAAGTGCCGTTTGATTTCGGTAGAGAATGTTTTGGAAAAACACGATCCCTCTGCATTGAAGACATTGACCCAGCGATTGCTCAAACGCGAGCATCGTGACAGCCGGATTTTATATGCCGTCATCGAGCTCTTACTGGCACTGCATAAAATGGACTGGCTTGAAATCGTAGATAGCCAGAATTTCGCAAAACTCAAAACCATTCCAGAAATGGCAGAGTTTCTTTCCGAATGCACCCAGTCGCAAAATGTCGATGCAAAAGTTATTCGTCGCTGGGCGGAGATGGTCACCATCCCCGAAGGGAAGTTCATTTATCAGGACGAGAAAGATCCGGAAGACCAGATTCATTTGAGCGAATATTCCATAATGAAATTTCCCGTTACCAACGCACTGTACAAGGAATTTGATCCCAACAGTCGACTGCGATTCCCAAAATATTCTTATGAGCCCGATCAACCCGTCATCGGAGTCAATTATTATGAGTCCGTTGTTTTTGCACTTTGGTCGGGAAAACGACTGCCTCTGGAGCTGGAATGGGAGAAAGCCGCCCGTGGGGTAGATGGCCGGGATTACCCTTGGGGAGAAGCCGGGGGCTATCAGACGGGTTATACGAACACTTGTGATTTTACCGTTGGGCACACCACTTCGGCGACAGAATTTGAGCGTGGGATATCTCCTTATGGTTGTTATGATATGTCTGGAAATGTTTGGGAATGGTGTGCACAAAGAGGGTCTTCCCGCCACACGACCCAAAAAACGGTGCGCGGTGGTTCCTGGTTTAATTATATGGTTTATTCCAAGTGTACTTTCAGGAATACCTTCAGTCCGGAAGAACGCCATCTGTCTGTGGGTTTTCGTTGTGTTTCCCAGCCACAGACAGAAATAGACGAAGGCGATGAAGATGAATAGGAAATAGGGATACGAATCATTGTATTTTAAAGACTTGTGTTTTTTCAAGGTAGTTGGATTGTCTCCCTATTGAAATCTTTTATAAAATCATTATCATTAAAGCTTTAAACTAAAGATTCCAGTTTGAATTCCGTTATGAAGAGTTGGTATCCTCTCTTTAAATTTTTTACCAGTACGTCAATAGAAACAAGAGGAGTTGTGATTCTTGGACATCGCTAAAAACGCAAAAAAATTTCTTTGTATTGACGATGATCGAACGCTTCAATTGATCGTCAAACAAATATTGAACAAAGCTTTCGGCCCCCAGATACTGGAATGCTACCAAGCCGTAACGGGTGAGGAAGGGATTGCGATGATTCAGGACATCTTGCCGGATATCATTCTTTGTGATATCCAAATGCCAGGAATCGATGGATTCGAAGTTTGCAAAAAAATTCGGCAGATACAACCTCATTGCGCGGTAATTTTGATGTCGGCATACGATGCCGAAAGTGACAATGCCATCAAAGCCAGTGAAGTCGGTGCCGATGCCTACCTGTCAAAGCCATTAAAAAAGGGAGAATTGCTGTTCATTACCAATTTTGTAATGCGCGTTGCTCATCTGAACGACGCGCTTTACGAGAAAAATTGTCAAATGGAGCATTCTCTGGATCAGCTCAAGAAATTCCATCAAAAACTGGCCACTCTGAATGATGAATTGATTTCCGACAAGCGCAGGTTGGGTGCCAGCCTCAGAGACATGACGGAATTGAACAAACAGATGGAAGAAAAAAATGCGCAAATTTCTTCGATGGTAGATGAGCTGGCGGATCGATCCGAGTCTACAGTGGGTTTATTGGCGAGTATTATTGAACTCAACCAATCGGGGCATCGGGGTCATTCCGAGAGAGTAGCAAATTCGTCGGGGTATATTGCCGAGAAGATGGGATTGACCGATTACCAAATTCGCAACATCAAAACCGCCGCAAGATTGCACGAATTGGGCATCGTCGCGCTTCCCTCAGTGGAAAAAAAAGAGGAAGCGGCAGACGAAGCAAAAGGCCGAATTTTTTCCAATCATCCACTGGTAGGGGAAATGCTGCTGAAAGGATTTCCTGGATTTGAACTGATAGCAGACATCATACGTCATTTGCATGAAAATGTAGACGGCTCCGGCTCTCCCGATGGTTTGTATGGAGACAGAATCCCTGTAGGAGCGCGAATTATTTCCGCCGCAAGTTATTACGATCACGTCAATGTGAGTAATCCCGAACTGTCTCCAGCGCAAGTATTGGAGAAGATGGAACAGAAAGCCGGGATTATTTTTGATGAAACAGCCTTGGCGCATCTCAGTCAATATGCTCTTTCTCAGGACGATTCGGGTGAAGAAAAGACTTTGGATTGCACCGTATTCACCCTCGCGGATGGGATGGAACTTGCTTCAGATATTTTCTCAAAATCAGGGATCAATTTGCTTCGCAAGGGAACGATTGTAAATTCAGAAATTTTGACCAAACTTTTAAAGTTTCACAATGTAGACCCGATCGCAGGGACCATTAAAGTCAAACAATAGTTTTTTAGAATTTTTCAAGTAGTGGATTGAACTGATCTTGTAGCGGATTTTAATTTTGCACAGTGAAGTTACCAAATCAATCGAGGCACTCAATAGTATAGGCTTATGGATTTAGCAACACTTATAGGAATTATTTCAGGTATCGGACTGGTTATCGGTTCGATCCTGATGAATAGCGGCCTGGATCTCTTTTGGTCTGCACCCTCTGCGGCAATCGTTATCGGGGGCACCGGAGCGGCTATTATGATTGCCTTCCCCTTACAGGAAATTCTTCGAGTTATCGCCTTGGCGACCCGCGTTTTCAGGATGAAAAAATCAGACAACTATCAGTTGATCGAAATGATGGTTTCTATCTGTAACGTGGCCAGAAAAGGCGGAGTGTTGGCCATCGAGTCCAAATTGAAAGAAGTGGATAACGAATTTTTGAAAAAAGGTTTGGAACTGACGGTAGATGGTAAGGACGAAGCGACTGTAAATGCCCTGTTAAAAAGAGAAATCAAACAAATTCTGAAATCACATAAAGATGGTTGGGAGATCTTCAATCAGGCCGGGGCTTTCGCACCCGCATTCGGTATGATCGGTACCCTGATCGGTCTGATTCAGATGTTATCCGATCTTGCTGACGTTGGTTCCGTTGGACCCAAAATGGCTATCGCCCTGATCACCACATTTTACGGCGCGGTCATGGCGAATCTTTTCTTCATCCCGATGACTGTAAAGTTGAAAAGACGAAGTGCCTCCGATACTTTGGAAATGAACCTGGTGCTTGAAGGCATCAGTTATATTCGAAAAGGCGTGAATCCCCGATTCATGCAAGAAATTTTGGAAAATTATATCGATTCTGCAGTAGGAAAAACTGAGAAGAAAGACGAAAAGGGTGACGGCGAAAAGAAACCCGCCAAAGGTAAGAAGAAATAATCATGGCTGAAGCTAAAGGACAAAAAGAGCCTCCTCCAGAAGAAGAAGAGGATGAAGAAGAGGAGCCGGATGAAGTAACCGAAGGTGCCCCTATGTGGATGGCGACGTTCGCCGACCTCGTTACACTTCTGATGGTTTTTTTCATTCTTCTATTTGCTATGGGAACGATTGAGGAACAAAAATGGAAACTCATCAAGGAATCCCTCAAAGACGCATTGGGGCAGGATGAGGTTCCCAAGGCCGGTACTCGCGAAGGACTGGATGTTCTGAAAGAAGCGGTGCTTGAAGAAAAAACCATTCACGCTGTCGATGAAGTCGGTGCAATGGTGGCCAAAGAGGTTTCTGACATCGCTTCCGAAGTTGAAGAATTTGTTTATAAGAACAAACTGGCCGGTCAGGTAGAAGTTTCCTCCGACGAGCGAGGCGCGATCATTACCCTTTCCGATACCGTTTTGTTCCCAGCCGGAAAAGCGCGTATGACTTTTACCGGATCAGAAATCATCAAAGAAGTTTTCAGTCTTCTGAAACAATTTGATTACGACGTTAAAATTGAAGGACACACCGATAATATAGCGATCAGTACCGCACAGTTTCCTTCCAACTGGGAGCTTTCCGCAGGTCGTGCGGCAGATGTTGCACGTATGTTGGTGCAAGCCGGTTTCCCTCCTGAAAAATTATCCATCGAAGGTTTTGCCCAATACCGTCCTAAAGTTCCCAACGACAGTGTGAAAAATCGGGGGATCAACCGGCGGATTGAGATCGTTTACCAGCGTGGCAGTATCCGCAAAAAAATGGTGGACGTGTTGCGAAGATAGTGTTCTTGTTGCAAATCCAGAAAGTTTTCCATACCGAATGGCTCCAATGAATGCAGAGACAGACCACGACTGGATGAAGAGGGTTTTACTTCTGGCTCAAAAAGCACGTGGGAAAACCAGCCCCAATCCTATGGTGGGGGCCGTAGCGGTTCAAAACGGGAAGGTGGTGGGAGAGGGCTATCATCATCGTGCCGGCGGACCACACGCCGAAGTCATCGCTCTGAAAAAAGCCGGTCAATCCGCAAAAGGCTGTGACTTGTACGTCAATCTGGAACCTTGTTGCCATCACGGACGAACCCCTCCTTGCGTGGATCTCATCATTGCCAGTGGTGTACGCAGGGTGATTGTCGGTATGAGAGATCCCAACCCGTTGGTTGCCGGTGGCGGAATCCGTCGATTGAAATCTGCGGGAATTGAAGTTCTCAGCGGCGTGATGAAAAAGCAATGCAACGCATTGAATGAGGTCTTCATCAAATACATTCAGACCTCCATGCCTTTTGTGATTCTGAAAGCGGCGATGAGTCTGGATGGGAAAATTGCCACCTCAAAAGGTGAGTCGCAATGGATCACAGGCACTCACGCACGTGCCATCGTTCATGAAATAAGGGCCGAAGTGGACGCTATTTTGATCGGTGCCGGTTCGGTTGTCAAAGACAATCCAAGCTTGACTGCGCGCCCTAAAAAAGGAAAAGTCTGTTTCCCGACCCGGGTTATTCTGGACAATGAAGAACGGGTATCACTAACTTCAAAGGTTTTTAACAACGCTCAGGAAGAAAAAGTGATTTATGTAGCGGGGTTGAATCTCAAACCCATTCGCGAACAAAAATTGATCGCCAAAGGCGTTGATGTTCTGAAATTGAGGGAACGGCGCGGTTTGCTTCCCATGAAAGCAGTCATGAAGGAATTAGCTCAACGTGAGATCAGCTCCGTATTGATTGAAGGCGGTGGCGAGGTCTATGCCAGTGCCTTGAAAGAGGCCGTTGTGGATCGAGTGGTTTTCTTTTATGCACCCAAGATCATAGGCGGAAGAAAGGCACCGAGTGCTGTTGGCGGTGACGGAGTGGCTCGATTACAGGATGCCTTGAAACTGAAGGACACCTCGATCCGTCAGGTTGGAGACGACTGGATGGTGGATGGTCGTTTGTGAATTTTTGATTCCTCGTTGTTTGCATGTCTTACCCTGAAGAATTCTGAGAGCTTTTATAATATAGAAAAAAATATTATAATCATTGTCCCACCCGTCATTTAAGTTGTGGGAAAATACGCTGTCTTTATAATTTGCCCCCAGACAAATTGCGGCTTCAACCTCAACAGCCGTTCATTAGTATAAATCATTTTTTAAAATACTCTGTAAATTGCAGAGAGGAGTCTGTCTTGTTCAGCGGAATTGTGCAGCAACTGGGAGAAATTGAACGTTTCGTTCGAAAAAAAGATTTTGTTGAAATGACCGTCAAAACAAAAGGCGATTTCGAACGATTTGATTTGGGAGAAAGTATCGCAGTGAATGGCGTGTGCCTCACCGTGAGATCTGAAGGCAAATTCTCGTTCATAGCGGATTTGAGTTCCGAGACGCTCGACCGAACTTCTTTTAAAAACGCAAAACAAGGTGATATTGTCAATCTGGAGAGAGCGTTGACTCCCTCGCAATCCATCAGCGGACACTTTGTTTCCGGGCATGTGGATCGCGTTGGGACCATTGAAAAGATTGATAAAAAGCCAGGTGAAATAGAATTCTGGTTTTCCTATCCCGAGGATTTGGCACCTTTTCTGATAGAAAAAGGTTCCGTTGCTGTAGATGGTATCAGTTTGACTGTTGTGGCATGCAAGCCAAAAAGCTTTTCAGTGTCTCTGATCCCATTCACTCTGGAGCATACCAATCTGGGAAAACGAAAAATAGGAGAACTCGTTAATATCGAGTGTGATATGATTGGGAAATACGTTTATAAAGCCTGCGAGACCCTGCTAGGAGGGCGACAAAAGGCCCCCGGGGTGACTCTGGATATACTGCGTCGGACTGGATTCATGGATAACGATGTATCCTGAAAGCCGTGGATTGAAATCATAATATAATAGCTAGCTGACACAGGAAAAATTGAATGGAACCTTTTAGCACCATAGAAGAAGCCCTGGAAGATGTGCGCCTGGGGAAAATGATTGTCATCGTTGACGATGAGGACAGAGAAAATGAAGGCGACCTGATGGTCGCCGCAGAAAAAGTGACCCCCGAAGCTGTGAATTTCATGGCCAAATTTGGGCGTGGCTTGATTTGTCTTGCCCTTACGGAAAGTAGGACACGGGAGTTGGGCTTGAATATGATGGCGGAAGAAAACGAATCGCAATTCCAGACACCGTTCACAGTATCCATAGATGCGCGTCGAAACATCACGACAGGTATCTCAGCCGCAGATCGAGCGCATACGATTAAAGTTGCCATCGATCCCAAAATGACAAAACTCGATCTGGTTTGCCCGGGCCATATTTTTCCGTTGCGAGCCCGCGATGGTGGCGCATTGGTGAGAATGGGACAGACCGAAGCTTCTGTCGATATGTCGAGACTGGCCGGCCTGGATCCTTCGGGTGTGATTTGCGAAATTATGAACGATGATGGAACCATGTCGCGTGTGCCCGATTTGACGAAATTCATCAAAGAGCATGATCTGAAAATGATCACGATCAAAGACCTTGCCGAATATCGTTTGCAAAGAGAAGCACTGGTCGAAGAAGCGGCGTCCACTGTATTGCCGACGGAGTTCGGAGAATTTAAAGCTGTTGTCTTTAAAAATTTATTGATAGATCAAATTCACATTGCATTGGTCAAAGGTGAAATCGATCCTTCAACACCCACTTTGGTACGCGTGCATTCGCAATGTCTGACCGGCGATGTCTTTGGATCTTATCGTTGTGATTGTGGCGAACAACTGCAAAAATCACTCGAAATCATCAACGAGGAAGGCAACGGGATTTTGCTGTATTTGTTTCAAGAAGGGCGCGGCATAGGTATTATCAATAAATTGAAAGCTTATTCCCTGCAAGATGAAGGTCGAGATACCGTGCAGGCCAATGAGGATTTGGGGTTCAAGCCAGACCTTCGCGAATACGGGATAGGCGCACAGATTTTGCAAAAATTGAACGTGAAAGAGATTCGTCTGTTGACGAACAATCCTAGAAAAATTGTTGGTTTGGAAGGCTATGGTCTGCAAATAGTGGAAAGAGTTCCTATTGAAATCCAAGCCAAGAAAGACAACCTGAAATATCTGCGTACCAAACAGGAGAAGCTCGGTCATCTTTTTAAAAATATTTCCTGAAAATAAAAAACTCGTAGCACATAACACGAAGGATAAAAATGGTTCAATACATCTCAGCAGGATTGAATGCAGACGGTTTGAAGTTTGGTATCATTGTCAGCCGATTCAATGACGTGATCACTCGCTCTCTCGAACAGGGAGCCATCGATGCTTTAGTGAGGCACGGTGCGAAAGAAGACGACATTCATATTGCCAAAACCCCCGGCGCATTTGAAATACCAATGGCCGCCCAGCGTCTTTGTGCTTCAGGAAAATATGACGCCGTTATTTGTCTCGGTGCTGTTATCAGAGGCTCTACCCCGCATTTTGAGTATGTCGCAGGAGAAGCCGCTCGCGGAGTTGGTGCCTTATCTCGAACTGCCAATATCCCTGTATTGTTTGGTGTTCTGACAACCGATAATCTGGAACAAGCATTGGAAAGAGCTGGCGGAAAATCTGGCAATAAAGGATGGGATACCGCCATGGCAGCTATCGAAATGGCCAATCTTTACAAAAAACTTTAAAGGAGAGTTTTGTTTGTATTTCTTTCCATTTTTTTTAATACAATTTAAATCTAAGGGATCAAATGGGTAAAAGGCGGACCGGTAGAGAAATGGCTTTGAAATATCTTTATCAAAATGAATTTCGTCCCATAGAATTGGCAGAAGGCTGGGCTTTGTTTCAGGAAAATGTAACGATGGATAAAGACGTTGAGCTTTTTTCCCGAGACCTGGTCAAAACCTGCATGGTAAAAAGAGATTCTGTAGATGTGTTGTTAAAGGAATTTAGCAAACACTGGACTCTGGCAAGGATGACAGTGATAGATCGCAACATTCTTAGACTGGGGGCATGCGAGTTGTTGTATATGAAACAAACCCCACCCAAAGTTGTCATCAATGAATGGGTTGAAGTGTCCAAAAAATTCAGTAATGCCGATTCCCCGCCTTTTATTAATGGAATTCTCGACAAGCTGTTCAAATCTTCCGAAGCAGAAAATAAAATGTCATCGTAGCAGGCATTCCCAATGAAATACGTAATTTTTTCAGATGTGCACTCCAACTTGGAAGCCATACGGGCATTTCAAAATGAGATTCAAAATCTGGAATACGATCGCATTGTATTTTTGGGAGACAGTGTGGGATATGGTCCCGATCCCATCCCAGTATTGCAATGGTTGCGAAAACACGTTGATATATTTCTTGCAGGAAACCATGACTACGCAGTATTGGGGAGGATATCCACTATCAAATTCAGTCCATATGCGCATCAGTCTACAATGTGGACCCGGAAACAGATCAATGATGAGAATAAAATATTTTTGGTAGAGCATCCCATTCAAATTTCTCAAGATGAAATTTTTTGGGTTCATTCATCACCTTTCCAACCCGAAAAGTGGCATTACTTGACATCTGTAGAAGACGGACCTAAAAATTTTTCTGCCTTTACCGAGCCCCTTTGTTTTATTGGACACAGTCACCATGCTTTTGTTATGAGTCAAGACCCAGACTCAAAAGTCACTATGACACGCGACTCAGAAGTTCGATTGGAACTCGATCATCGCTATATCGTTTCTGTTGGAAGTCTTGGACAGCCCCGAGATGGGGACCCCAGGCCCTGCTTTGTCACTTACGACAGTGTCGAGAAAATAGTTGGCTTCCACCGCTTCAACTATGACAGGGAACTCACACAAAAAAAAATAGAACAAACCGATTTGCCCTCCTTTTTCGGTGAAAGACTGGAATACGGTAGATGAAACGAGTTTTTTGAGCGATGAAGTTTTCCAGGTAACTCATCATTTTTTTCTCCAAAAGTGTCAGACCTTCCCGTATCCCTCTAAAACGATCGAGTGTGTGTGGCGATTTTTGCCCTGAAAGAATCACTTTCAAAGGGGTTGCTATGCCGAATTTGTAGTTGTCTCGAGTTGTTGACGCAATTTTTTAAAAATGATAAAATGTTAGTTTGTAACTGTAATAAAAATAAATAGTTATAGGGACTTTCGTTGCCTGATGGATTGTTTTTATCTTGAAAACGTTATCAAAGTAAATCTATGTCAGAAAATAGCAGGAAAATAGGATTTTTCAAGGTTCTCTTTATCTTCATATTTTTATGGGGTAGTTCGGTTGCGCTTGCGCCAGCGAAGGCAAAGGCAGAATCGGCTGAAAGCCTGTACACAAAGGCCAAGCATTCGTTTTATCAGCTAAAAGGTTCACCTGATAAAATGGCTCGGAGAGACCAATGGATCAATACTGTCGACGATTTCCTCAAGGTGTACCATTCGAATCCAAAGAGTTATCCCGCTTACAAAGCAATTTTTACGATTGGAAAACTTTACGAAGGTTTGTATCAAATTTCCAAGAATCCCAAAGATTCGGATCTGGCTTTGGGGTATTACGGGAAGCTTCTACAGGAATTTGAATCGGACCGATTGAAGGACGATGCGTTGTTTCGGCGGGGTGAGATATATTTTGATCGAGGGCATTACACTCTGGCTGAAAAAGAGTTTGAGAAAATTGTTCGTGAGTACTCCAGAGGGGATCGATCTTCAGAGGCTAGACAGCGTTTAAAACAAATCGTTGCATTATCCCCCAATCCTTCGCAGATTGAAGTGGCTCAAACACCACTCCAGGCAACAGCCCCTGTAGCACCACCCGCCGTAGAGAAGAAGGTCGCTAAAAAAGAAGAAGTGAAAACGAAAGCAGATTCGGAATTATTGCTTGCTCAATTGGAGCAATTGTCTCCCGTTGCCGGGGTGGGTATCGAAGCAAAGCCATCCGCTCCGGTTTCTTCAACTCCCGTGGAAAAAGTAGAACCTGCTGAAAAAAAAGTTGCGGAAAAGAAAGTTCCGCTTGTAATTCTCGATCCCGGACATGGCGGGAAGGATTTAGGCGCAAAAGGGAAGCATGGCGTGGTTGAAAAGGAGTTGAATTTAAACCTGGCCAAAAAGGTTAAAGCGATACTGGAAAAGGAATACAAAATACGAGTGCACTTAACGCGGAGTGACGACACATTCATTCCATTAAAAGAGCGAGGTCCTATTGCCAATGGGATGAAGGCCGATCTGTTTGTTTCCCTGCATGCCAATGCCGCCAATCGCGAAGCCGCGCACGGCATTGAAACGTATTATCTTGGACGTGGGTTGAGCGAACAAGCCAAGGAAACAGCGGCGAGAGAAAATGGGGATCTTGTGTATTCTATTCCCGACGATCAAACCCAACAGATCCTTGCTGACCTGATAAGCAATAACAAGATGAACGATTCCTCACGTCTGGCAGGGCGTGTGCAACGTTACCTGTACCAGAAGGCAAAGAAGCGTTTCAAAAAAGTCAAAAACCTTGGTGTCAAGGAAGGCCCGTTTTGGGTTTTGCATGACACCAATATGCCCAGCATCCTCGTGGAAGTGGGTTTTGTTACAAATGCCAAAGAGGAGGCGCGTCTCAAAGACGAAAAATATTTAGACTTACTCTCCGAGGCGGTCGCAAAAGGAATTCGTGACTTTTTACACGAAAATGGACCCATGATTTGAAGGAGAATAAACGGATGAATCTTCCTGTTGTAGCGATAGTTGGGCGGGCGAATGTTGGAAAGTCCACGCTTTATAACAGGCTCATAGGACAAAGAAGTGCCATTGTGAATGATTTTGCAGGTGTGACACGGGACCGCTTGTACGGGGAAGCCGAGTGGCAAGGCAAGGCGTTCACCTTGATCGATACCGGTGGATTTGATTTTGAGGGTGTCGATGATATTGAGTTGCAAATGGTTCAGCAGGCTCGTATCGCAGAAGAAGAAGCAGATGTGGTTCTTGTCATTGTTGACCTTATGGCAGGGTTGGTTGAAGCGGATAGAGAAGTGATCAGGCGCTTGAGAAAAACGGGAAAAGCAATGCTTCTTGTACCTAATAAAAGCGATTGTGCACGTGGGATGGACAATCTGGGGCAATTTGCAGAAATGGGCATTGAAACTTTATTTCCCATTTCCGCAGAGCATGGCATCGGAGTCGCAGAACTGCTCGATGAAATTACGTCACGACTTCCTGAAGTGGAAGAAGTCGAAGAAGATCCCAACTTGATCAAGATTGCGGTCGTTGGGAAACCCAATGCCGGGAAATCTTCATTGGTGAATCAATTGCTGGGTTCCTCGCGTTGTATTGTTTCTGAGATTCCTGGTGCCACCAGGGACGCTATTGATACGCAAATGGAATTCGATGGACGACCTTTCATGCTCGTAGACACAGCCGGAATCAGAAGGAAAGGTCGAACTCAAAGTGCATTGCAAAAATTTTCCGTAATCATGGCCCTGAAGGCTCTGGATCGTTGTGACATTGCGCTGTTAATCGTGGACGGAGATACGGGTGTCACCGACCAGGATGCCCGGATAGCGGGATATGCCGCGGAAAAAGGGAGAGGTTGTATCATTGTCCTCAATAAATGGGACACCTTGAAAAAATCAGGTGAAGCTTTTGATGACTATGTAAAACAAATCAAAGGGAATTTAAAATTTCTTGAATACGCTCCCGTAGTGGCACTGTCGGCTCTTACCGGAGAGGGCGTTCACAAACTGCTTCCCAAAGTGTTAGAGGTGTATGAACAATACGCCAGAAAAATTCCCACATCGCAATTGAATATTTGTTTTGAAGCGGCCATCGCGAAAAATCCCATGAGCAGTTATCGTGGCAAGTTTATAAAAATGTTTTACGTCACACAAGTGCGGAGCTCTCCACCTTTGATCCGTTGCTTTGTTAATTTTCCAGCAGGCATTCATTTCTCGTATAAAAGGTATCTTACGAACAGTCTGAGAAAACAGTTTGGATTGGTCGGGACTCCGGTGCGTCTGATTTTTTCAGGAAAAGAAGAGGAAGGATGAAATCCGGTGGAAAAGGAAAAAGCATTTAAAATTTTTAAAGGCCAGAATTTCAGGATACTGAGTATCCCGGGATTCCCCGATATTGCTTTTGGATGTCCACCTGGTTTGCTCAAGGAGGTCAAAGCGAGAAAACAGGCTTTGCCTTCACATTATGTGATACCGCTCAGAACTTTTGTGAAGGGGCGAAATCACTTTGACTTTGAGTTTATTATTTACACCTTTCTTTTTTTTAAGGACAAAAAAGAAAAAGTCACTATCTATTGCAATGAAGATCAGCACAATCGTTTTAAAATTATTTTAAGCGAAACCCTTTTTGGTCCCACCTTTTCAAACCTTCTCAACGCCTATTTCCGAAAGTTTTCTTCAAAGCATTTTGAAGATTCTGAATCTGCGAAATCCTTTTCAAATTTTACAAAGAAACTGGGTGCCAATAAAAAATTATTTCGAATTTTGGTAAATTCTCTAAAAAATCATGATACCGAAAAAGTTCGCACTCAAAAGATTCGGGAGCAAATCAGTTTAGAGATTAAAAAATCTCCAGGGCTTACTAAAAAAAAGATTGCCCGTTTGGAATTTATTTTGACGCGGGGCTACCTGACTTGCGCAAAACTGAAAAGAGAGTTTGATCTCTTTTCGTTGACGGAAGAGAAAAATAGAGAACAGTTCATTGAGGACATCACTGATTTTCATATTTTTGATAATGATGGATATGTTGCGATTGTTTCTCCATTGGACAGACGGAAAAAAATTAAAATCAGGCAACCTCAAGCTTCTGTTTTTGAATTTTGGCAGTATGGAAAAGTAATTGGCGTCATTGATATGGGAGGGCTTGATAAACCTAAATCAAGGACTACCGTTTTTCCTTCCTCAAAGCCCTATATGGGCATAACCTACATGGGGGTCGGGTCTGGATTTTCAGAAGACAAAAATAACAGCTGTTTGATTGTCTGGAGTGAAGGCAAGGGTATCATGGTTGATGCCTTTTCTGGCATTGAGCAATTGTCCTGGAATTACGGTATCGCAGAGCAAGATATTGTCTACTACTTGCTCAGCCACGTGCACTCAGATCATGACGCAGGATTGGTTGAAAAAGTACTGTCAGGGATTCGTATTAAAATCATTTCTACCCGAATTATTTTTGAAGGTTTTCTACGCAAGCTGGAAGCTATCATCTGTTTCCCCAAAGAAATGATTGAAAGCTTCATCGATTTTTTTGAAGTCGAGCCGGGCAAAGAGTTTTTATTGCCGGGATTCAATCGAACCTACTTTACCTTTGACTACTCCTTGCATTCAATTCCGGCAGGCCGTTTTCGTCTTCGTTACGAAACTACTGAAGGAGAAAAGAAGGTAATCAGTCATTCGGGGGATACCAAGTACAACGTCGAGCAGATTCAATCCTGGTATCAACAGGGTTACTTTACAGCCTCCAGACGCGACGATTTATTGGGGTTCATTTGGGATGCAGATCTCATTGTTCATGATGTCGGGGGAGGGCTTCTTCATACCGATGTGGATGCCTTGGACACCATTCCCCGGGAGGTTGCAGAAAAAGTGGTTTTAGTTCATCAACACTATGCCCCGAAACCTGGCACCCCTTATTGTTATGCCAATGAAGGGGACGTCAGCGTTCTCATTTCTAACTACGAGGGTGATAAAGAAAGAAGTGTCGAACAAGTAAAATCCATCCCGATTTATGAAGATCTGGACGAAGGACATTTGCAGAAAATTTTTAAAAATTCAGATATGCAGAACTTTGATACGGATGACATCATCTTTTCCCAGAATGAACTTGGAAATGATTTTTACGTCATTCTTGAAGGGCTCGCGCAAATCATGATAGACGAGCAACCGTTTGCGATTTATGAAGCCGGGAAGTTTTTCGGTGAGTTGGCAATCACCACCGATAATCCTCATCGCCGGGCGACGGTTTTTGCAAAATCTTCACTTTCAGTTTTAAGAATACCCAAAAATTATTATAAAGCGTTCAGTCTGCCCGCAATTCAGGACAGGTTCAATCGCATACGCAATTATTTCTGCGATTATTTGCATCCCCGTCTCATTGCTTCGTTGACCTTTGGAAGGATGGAGCATTGGACGGAAATTAAAAAATTGACCCTTCCGAATGATGGAAAAACACTTTATATTATTATTTCAGGGGAGCTAAAAGTTAAGTCTCCGGGTAGAAAAAAAGTGGTAAACCTTGGTGTGGGTGACGTCGTCGGAGGGGTAGAGATTAATAATGATAAAGTCAAATCCCTGCAGATCAATACATCAAGTGAAGATGTCTGTGTCATCCATTTGAAACAGTCTGAGATGAAGAGACTTTTTAAGCTTTTCCCGTCATTTTATGTTACCGTGTGCCAACGTATGAAAAAACTGGAGGGGTTGTTGACTTAATTGTGGATAATGAAAGTGGCGCACAGTGGCGTCCTGTTATAAGTATTTAATAATGTGATGTTACCAGGCACCCTTTAAAACCAATGAAGTCCCCTAAGCTCTGTCTTTTCTCGATTGTCCTGACAGATTTTGGGAATTTAGCGGGGGGGAATTGTGAAAACATACAAACTTCAGGATATTAGAAATGTAGCTCTCATCGGGCATGGAGCCAGTGGTAAGACCTCATTGGCAGAAGCCATATTATTCAATGCCGGTGTGTCCGACCGACTGGGAAAAGTCGGCGACTCGACATCGGTGATGGATTACAACCCTGACGAAATAAAGAGAGGTCATTCCAGCAATGCTTCTCTGGCCTTTTACGAATGGGATTCCAGAAAAGTCAACCTTGTTGATTCCCCAGGCAACGACAATTTCATAGCAGACACACCCGCTTGCATTCAAGTCGTGGATAGCGCAGTTGTCGTCATCAGTTCCGACGATGGTATTCAATATTTTACTGAAAAAACCTGGGAATGGGCAGATGACCGAAACTTGTCCCGCCTTATTTTTGTCAATAAAGTAGATCATGAGCGGTTCGATCTCCCCGGTCTACTCCAAAATCTGAAAAATAAATTCAACGTATCTCCCGCCCTGTTGTTCGCCCCTGTATACAATAAAGAGGGCTTGGTTGGAATCGCAGACCTGTTGAGCCGAAAACTTTACACCTATGGTACGGATGGAGGAAAAGGAACGGCAGAAGAATGGCCAGTCGAAGTGAAGGACGAGTTGGAAGCCTACCGGGCAGAGTTGATAGAGTCCGTCGCTGAAACCGACGATGATCTGCTCGAAAATTATTTTGAAACCGGTGAGTTAGAGGAAGCGCAGTTTGCAGAAGGTTTGGCCAAGGGAATAAAAAATGGAAGTTTGATTCCAGTGATTTGTGGTTCGGCAACTCATAATCAGGGTGTTGATCATCTGATGAAGGCGATCGGCAATTACCTGCCATCCCCTGCTGAGTTACCTGCTGTATCAGGAAAAGATCCTAAAGAAGAAAAGGTAGTTTCTCTGGCTCCCGATTCCTCAGAGCCCCTATCCGCACTGGTTTTTAAAACCGTAGCCGATCCTTATGCCGGAAAATTAACGATGTTTCGGGTATTTTCAGGTTCAGTGAAGGCCGACTCCAGTATTTTAAACGCAACACAAAATTCATCCGAAAGAGTCGGACAGCTTTACGCAATGCAGGGGAAAAAGCAAATAGCCGTTTCCGAAATTTCAGCAGGCGATTTGGGAGTGGTTGCGAAACTCAAAGTCACCACGACAGGAGACACTCTGTCTGATGCCAATCGGCCCATTATTTTTGATGCGATAAATTTCCCATCGCCCGTTTATTCGCGCGCTTTGATTCCGAAAACGCGCGCCGACGAAGAGAAAATCAGTTCTGCTTTAAAGCGGATTTGCGAGGAGGACCCCAGCCTGAAAGTAGAGCGCAATCCGGAAACTCATGAATTATTGGTTTCGGGAATGGGGCAAGTGCATTTAGAAGTGGTACTGGAGAAAATGAGCCAGCGGTTCGGAGTTGATGTCGATGCTCAGCCTCCCAAGATTCCCTATCGCGAAACCATTCGCGGAACGACCAAGGTGCAGGGCAAATACAAAAAACAGACGGGTGGAAGAGGGCAGTTTGGTGATACCTGGATCGAAATATCCCCATTGCCCAAAGGGGGCGGTTTTGAATTTGAAAATAATATTGTAGGTGGCGCGATTCCTAAACAATACATCCCCGCTGTCGAAAAAGGCATCCAAGAAGCTATGGCTGAAGGTGTGCTGGCCCATTACCCCATGGTGGATGTGAAAATATCACTTTACGACGGCTCCTTTCATAACGTAGATTCCTCTGAGATGGCTTTTAAAATAGCGGGCTCACTGGGATTCAAAAAAGGGGTTATGGAATGTCATCCTATTTTGCTGGAACCTATAATGACGATGAAAATCATTGTTCCTGCAGACCATGTTGGTGATATTATGGGTGACTTGAATTCCAAGAGAGGGAAGATACTTGGAATAGAATCAAAAGGCGAAAGTCAGATCATCAAGGCACATGTTCCCATGGCTGAGATTTTAAATTATGTGGCAGATTTGAGATCCATGACCAGTGGTCGAGGTGTTTTTACAGTTGAGTTTGATTATTATGATGATGTCCCCGAACATTTGATGCAAAAAATAGTCGACGAGGCCAAAGCAAGGTATGAAAAAGAGCATGCCTGAATTTTGTCCTGAAACATTTAACTCAATGGAATTCATTTATTTTGGTTAAAAAAATAACATCCCATACCATGGTTAAGTCGGACCTGGTTGACCGTGTTTACGAAAAAGTAGGTTTCACGAGAAGAGAGGCTGTCGAGGCAGTCGAAGCCTTGTTCAATGAGATCAAGGCAGGGCTTGCTCGCGGTGAGAATGTCCGTATTTCAAATTTTGCGAGTTTTTATCTGCGCGAAAAAAAGCTTCGCAATGCACGGAATCCAAAAACGGGAAAACCCATCTGCATACGTCCGGGGAAATCCCTTACCTTTAAACCCAGTAAGCAACTTTTGCTTTCGACAGACCGGTCTTCGCATGACTCGTCCGATTCCCGATAAATTATTCTTCAAAATTGGCGAAGTTGCTGAGCTTGTAGAAATTGAACAACATGTCCTGAGGTATTGGGAAGAGGAGTTCGACGTCCTCAATCCCACTAAAAATCGATCGGGACAGCGTTTGTATCAACGCAAGGATGTGGATATTGTTATCGAGATCCAAAAGCTCTTGTACGAAGATAAGTACACCATTGCCGGAGCCAAACAGCGTCTTAAAAGTGGCAAGAAAGCGACCGCTCAATTGGATTTTGCTTTTGATCGAGAAAAATTTTTAGTCTGGCGAAAAGAAATGAAGTCAGAACTTGAATCACTCATAAAAATCATCGATTCCTGATTCCCCGCCGTAGCAGGTCTGATCCGCTTCCAAGAAACACATTGCAATAAAATGAGAATCCCGGTAGCGTTTATCTAGGCTCAATACTGGAAATTTTCTGGAATATCATTTGAATCACGAAGCCAAAGCCAGATGGTCCGTGGATACAAAGGAATATCTTCTATGTATTCACAGCGGATTGAATCTATTGCATAATTTCCCATACTCAGTGGATTGAAGATAATGAAGTTGAAGAGAGGTTATTTATTTGTTCTCGAGGGAATCGATGGGTCGGGAAAATCAACCCATTGCAAAATGCTGGAGAACTGGTTTGCTGAACAGGGGATTACTGTTTTGCGATTGCGCGAACCCACCGACGGTTTCTGGGGAAAAAAAATACGGGTGCTATTGACAGAAGGACGAAAGGGTGTGTCCCGCGAAGAAGAACTGGAATGGTTTATCAATGATCGCAGAGAAGATGTGGAATTGAATATCCTTCCTGCTTTGAAAGAAAAAAAAGTGGTTGTTCTTGATCGATACTATTTTTCCACCGCCGCTTATCAGGGTGCCTTGGGGCTGGATCCTCAACGTATCATCATTGACAACGAGTCCTTTGCACCCAAACCAGACCGTGCATTTTTTTTTAAAACACCGATTGAGGAGTGCCTTCGCAGAATTCATTCTACGAGGAATGCCGTTTCCTCTTTTGAGAAAAAAGATTACCTCGAAAAAGTTCAGAGTTTGCTGGATTCCTTTGATGACCCCATCATTCGATCGATAGACAGTTTTCGTGACAGAGAAGAAGTTCATCATCAGCTCATAAATGAAATCAGGGAATGCTTCAATGAGGGGGAGTCGTGAACCGGTTTATCATTGCCGTGACAGGCGCGAGTGGGATCATTTATGCCAAGAGGTTGTTCGATTACCTTAAAAATAAGGCCGAGCTGCATGTCATTGTTTCCGAGCGTGGAGCGGAGCTGATCCGCCTTGAATTGTCCAGTGGCATTTCCTGTTTTTCAGGCGATAATGTTACTCTTCACAAAAATTCGAAGGTCAACGCCTCCATAGCCAGCGGATCATTCAAAACAGGAGGGATGGTCATTGTGCCTGCGAGCATGGGAACATTGGGGCGCATCGCAGGAGGAATTTCATCCAGTCTAATAGAACGCGTGGCGGATGTGACACTTAAAGAAAAACGCAAGTTGATCGTCGTCCCCAGAGAAGCTCCTTTGAGCACCATTCATTTAAAAAATCTGCTCGCATTAGATCAGGCAGGAGCCCTCATACTCCCCGCATCGCCAGGATTTTACAACCACCCGAAATCGATCGATGATCTGGCAGATTTTGTGGTCGCACGAATTTTGGATCATCTGGACGTAGACCAGGATTTGGTCCCGCCTTATCAGCCTAAAAATTAGAAAGACCTAGTGATTTATTTAGATAATTCAGCAACGACTCCAATGTATCCAGAAGTTGTGCGTATCGTTCAGGAATCTTTTGAGAAAGATTATGCCAATTCAGGAGCCGTGTATCAATTAGGGTTGGAGAGCAAAAACCGTATCGATACGGCGACGGGAGAGTTGCGTGAATTATTGAATGTTCCCAACACGCATCGGATGATTTTCACCAGCGGAGGGAGCGAATCCAATAATTTGTTTATCAAAGGGATGCTCGCATCAGGCAAACACCCTGCCAGTCTGGGCCTGGAGCATCCCAGTATCCGCGAAAGCCTGCAGGCACTGAAATCGGAGAATGTCGAACCGCTCACTCTGCTGGCCCATCAGGAAGAGGGCAGGTTGAATCCCCAAAGCTTATCCAACATGCAAGACACACGACTGTTGTGCTTGTCGCATGTGAACCATGAACTGGGCGCAGTGAACGATCCCGCAAAAATCGGGCCCCGACTTAAAACCATTTCTCCACGAACCCGATTGTTTTACGATGGCGTGCAGGCACCCGGAAAGATTCCCCTGTCGTCACCAGAATGGAAGTACATCTCAGGCTATTCTTTATCCGCTCATAAATTTGGCGGCCCCAAGGGAATTGGTTTATTGATTTATAATGCAACGCTGGATTTGAAAACGCAAATTCACGGCGGCGGACAGCAATACGGTGTTCGCTCAGGAACGCTTCCTGTGCCTTTGATCGTGGGTTTGGCCAAAGCACTGCAATTGACATTTTTAAATTGGGGCGAGACTAAAAACCGATTGATTGAACTGCGTCGCTTGTTGATCGACGGATTGAAAAATCTCGAAGCAGAAAATTCAGATCTTAAAATCAAATTCAATTCATCCGAGAGTGAAGACATAGAGCAACAAACACCTGCGATTGTTAATTTCAGCTTTCCTCCAGTGCAAGGTGAAATCATGTTGCATCATCTGGAAGAGAAAGAAATTTACGTTGGATTGGGCTCAGCCTGTAGTGCGAAAAGTAAAGAGCCGTCAAAAATATTGACGGGAATAGGACGAACAAAAACCGAAGCCTTATGCAGTTTGCGCATATCCTTCGGACCTCAAAACACTAAAGAAGATGTCGAACAATTTGTAGAAGCTTTTGGGCTGGCTTACAAAAAATTGTTCCCCTCATATACGAGTAAAAAAAATGAACGAAGCTAGAACCATCCTTGTGCGTTACGATGAAATCGGACTCAAGGGCAAGAACCGCGGTGTTTTTGAACAGAAATTAGTGAGTAATATTCGCCAGAAATTTGGTGAAGCTAGTGACTGCGTGATTTATACGCCGCGCGGCAGAATACTAATAGAAACAAATTCAAGCCTGGCTCCAGAACTGGCAGAGAAATTGGCGTATGTGCCCGGTATCGCCTCCTACAGTGTCGGCGAACCGGTCCATACAGACCTTGATAGCATGGTTAAGTGCGGAATTGAAAAGGTAGCCGCCCATATGAAAGGTCTGACTTCACTGAGATTTTGCGTGCGTTCCAGGCGTTCAGACAAACGATTTGAACTCACCTCACCTGAAATTGATTTTGAGGTCGGGTCAAGAATCATGGAAGCTCTCGCGGATCAAGGTTTGAAAGTCGATTTGCATACGCCGGAATATATGTTGGAAATCGAAGTCGGATCGACCGCCACTTTTCTTTATGATCACAGGCGTCCAGGCATTGGCGGCTTGCCCGTAGGATCTGCGGGGAATGTGCTGTGCCTGCTATCAGGCGGAATAGACAGTCCCGTTTCGGCCTTTCAATTGATGCGGCGAGGTTGTCAGGTGCATTTCGTTTTCTTTGATAACCGGCCTTTTCTTGGTGGCGGTGGTAACGATAAGGTGCGCCGTCTGACAAAACTATTGAATCTTTATCAAGGATGCGGTGACTTGCATATCGTCCCTTTCGAAGACATACAAGTCTCCATTCGCGATAAATGCCATCCCAAAAACCGCATCGTATTGTATCGCAGGATGATGTATCGCATTGCAGAACGTCTTGCCAAAAGAATCGACTGCCTCGGTCTTGTCAACGGCGAGTCCTTAGGCCAAGTGGCTTCGCAAACATTGGAAAATATTCACGCGGTTTCTCAAACGGTATCGCTTTCTGTCTTTCGCCCCTTGATTGGCATGGATAAAAGAGACATTGTCAATCGTGCCAAACAAATTGGGACCTTTAATGTCAGCATTGAGACGCAACCCGATTGTTGTTCCGTCTTCATGCCTCAGCGTCCCGCCACTCGTGCAAAAATAAAAGACTTGGAATACGACGAAACCCGTTTCCCCATGGAAGAACTCATGGAAAAAGCCCTGAATAATATTGAAACGGTTGTCCCTTAATATCAGGATAAAACTTTAAGTTATGTTATGAAAAGGTAAATCCAAAAATAACAGGGATCAAATCTTGAATTCATATAAATATATAATTTAAAGTACTGAAATAAACTGGTTTAAAAAACAAGCAATCTTTGATGGAGTGGATAATAAAGGGCTTTTCTTATAGGTAAGGTTTCGCCTTTTTTACGAAACAATTCCTCATAGGCATCGAGTTGTGGCTTGTAACGTATTTTTTCTTCACTGAAAAATTTTTCCAATCCCGCGCCTTCATGTTCTCCCGTTTTAAAATCAATGATCCATCGTTTTCCGTCCTCTATAAAAGTCCGGTCGATGACTCGATTTTCAAAGCGGTGTCTGGAGTATGAGGTCAGTGAGTATTCGGACTTTGCAGAACCGTGATGGGAAAGTACCCATTTCCCGTTGGGGTCTTCAAGCGCGAGATTCAAAGCTTTAAGACCCTTTTCAGTTTGAATTTTAGCCATTTCACGGGAAAGTCCCTGTGCTTCCAGACTTGCAGTTATGCGGGGTTGCAGAGCTTGAACGCGCTCATTGTTCCACTTTTCCGCACCTTCGGAAGCAATGCTCTGCAGACATTGATGAAGCACGACACCGAGTGAGCGGGCAGTGACACCGGCCCAGTAAAATAGCGGAGACTCTTCTTTCTCCTCGGTTATCTCTTCGGTATCACCCGACTCGATGTTGGGCGCGGGAGAAGGCATGCTAAAGTTTGAAACCAGTCTTTTAATGGAAAGCATTTCTTCTTTTGGTTCTGCGGAAGATTCTTCAGAAGAGTTGCCTTCGAGATTTTTTCCCCAATCGGCTTTTAGAAAATGCCATAAAAAATCCAAGGGTGATCTTTTTCTAGGTTTGGGTTCATCGTCTTTTATTTCAATGTGACCGAGAAGATGCAAACGTTTTCTGGCACGTGTGGCGGCGACGTAGAGCAGACGAACGGCTTCATAATCATATTTTGAACGGTTGATTTCTTTGATGAATTCATAAATGGGAGAAGGCTCACCGCCTTTTTCCTCAATCGGCGCGATGAGAACGCGGTCATTGTGTGGCATCCAATAGGCCAATCGTTTGCCCTCTGCTTTAGAGGATTTTCCCAATCCTGGCAAAATCACATAATCGAATTCCAAACCTTTCGCTTTGTGCATGGTCATGATTTGCACAGCCGCTTCCCCTTGGGGAGCGGCGTAGAGGGAATCGAGACGCCTGTGAAAATTCTGGAGTTGGGAGATGTCACCGCTTTCTGTTGCGCTTTCAATTTCATCAAAAAATACATCCGTGTCTTCTGATGAACAATTGCCAAGACAGGCGGGGCCGCCCAGACAAATCCATAAGCTTTCTAAAAGATCACGAAAATTCAGAGAGGCGCTTGCAGATGCCATAGCGGGTTCCATGATGCTTACAAAACGTTGCAGTCGCTGTCTTCCGTCGGAACTGATGCGGTTGGTTACTTCTATATTGCGAATGACTTCCCACAATGTGAGTTTGTTATCTCCCTCGCGCAGAATTCTTAGATCCGCGATAGACAGACCGCAGAATGGTGCACGCAGGAGTGAAGCCCAGGCGATGTTGTTATTAGTGGACAACAATGCGCGCGTCAATGCCAGTAAATCGAGTATTGCGGAGCGTGAAGTGAGTGGATCGATTTCTTCGGCGACAAAAGGGATGCCCTGATTTCTGAATTGACGCACGATTGCGGGCAAGTGATTGCGTGCACGGACGAGGATGGCAACGGAACTGCCGCTTTGATTTTTTAAATAATTTTGTGCAATGTTTGCAACCCGTTGAGCTTCGTCAACGGCGGCGGAACGATCTTCGGGTGATCCTTCAAATAGATGTAATTCGACTTCTGAACCGGACTCTTCGGGCAATACGGCTGAAGAGGGAGCATAGGCAGTTGCGCCCAAGTTTTCATCATCGCGTACTGGAAAGGCAAGTGTGAAACAATCATTGAACCATTTTACGAGATTCTTCTGTGATCGAAAGTTTGATTGTAGAGTGAGCGATTCCAGTTTTTTGGGTCCGATGCCTTCATCTCGTGCTTTCAGAAACAGTCCTACCTCGGCGTCGCGAAACCGATAGATGGATTGTTGGGGATCGCCGACTATGAACAAAGTTCTGCCATCACCAGGTTCCATCCCTTCTGTCAATAATCTGAGCAGATTGAATTGCTTGAAGGACGTGTCCTGAAATTCATCGATCAAGAGATGGCGTAGCCTGAAATCCATATACAGCATGAGATCCGTGTACTCAAACTCGCCAGAGCTCGATTCCCTCACAAGCGATTTCATTGCGGATAGTGAAATTTCTGCATGGTCCACTTTTCGTTTTTCCATGAATACCTGCCGGAGCGTTTGCGAAAGGTCGGGGAATAATTTCAATGTGTCTTGCAATACTCCCCATTCTTCATCGGTATAATTTGGTGGTGGGAGCTTGCTCACACCCACCAGAATTTCTAACAGTTCTTCTTCGTTTGAGACAGTTTCTAGCAATGATACAAAGTTGGCTTTAGATTGTTTTTCGACTTTGTCCTTTCCTGCAGGGAAACCCAGGGCTTTATTGATTCCCTTTGCTTTTCTGGGGTTCCCCTCTTTTGTGAGGAACAGATGTGCAATGGCTTTCCAGATATGTAAATTTTCTATTCGACCGTCGGGGGCATGGCTCAAGTCTTTCAGCGAGCTGAGCAAATGACTTTCTTCAATGTTGTTTCCTGCATAGCGAGCCAGAGGTATCAAGGCTTCCAACAAGCTTGCGGGAAATTTTTTGCAGACTTCATTCAATTTGGCTGATATCAATTCTTGCAGAGGTTCTTCAAAAAATGCACGTGTTGCAGAGGTTATTGCAAACTTCTCAAAAAAAGGTGTCATCCATTGATCGCGTTTGTTGAGAAGGTCTACCATGTGCGAGCGAAATCCAGATTTCGAAGCATCCAGATGTTCCAGCAGTCGGCGGATGCGTTCGCCCTGAGGGGAATCGACTTCGGCTTTGAACAAGAGCCTTCGGGCGGTTTCCTGATACATGTCCTCTGCATTGTCTTCGGGAGTGAGAGGTCCGCCAAGCTTTGACAGGAGAGGCATTTGTCGTACGAGGCTCATGCAAAATGAATCGATGGTTTGCACCTTGAGGCGTGCAGGATTTTCCAGCAAGTTCCATTCGCATTTTTTATTTTGTTGCAATGCCTTGCGTGCCAGATCCCAATTGAGTCGTTGATGGGATTCTTCCGGCGGATCGTTTTGCTCCGCCCTTCGTAATGATTCGATGATGCGGGCTTTCATTTCTCCTGCGGCTTTGCGGGTGAAGGTCATCGCCAGAATTTGTTCTGGCTTTTCAACCGTTGCGAGCAATCCCAAATAACGTTGAATGAGTAACTCTGTTTTTCCCGAACCAGCAGGTGCCTGAACGATAAATGATTTTGTTGGGTCCAGTGCACGGATACGTGCGCCCTTATCAGGGATTTCTTCAGTCATCTTCGTCCTCCGCGAATGCTAAATCATCGGAAGCTTCTATGATTCTGCAGAGGGTTGTGTAGTTACAATTTTTGCAGGTCTGTGCTTTGTGCAGTGGGTCTGGGTGCAATCGGCCCGCGATCAATTCCTGGGCGAGGTTGTTCAGTTGCGTTTCCCATCGTTCACGAATAGCATTCCAATCTTCGGTTCCTGCTATTTTAAGTTGTTTCTGCTTTTCCAGATTGGGCAGGTTCAGGTTGAGGTCGCCGACCGGACGCAGTTGTGACTTGTTTTTGAGCAGGAGTGCGATTGCAACGGCATCGCTTTCCTTTGCGATGGAGTAAAGCGGTAATTGCGGTTCTTCAAGACGATCTTCAAACCAGCGTTTCAATGCCGAACCATGATTGTCTGAGGTTTTGTAATCGATCAAAATGATTTGACCGTTTTCTGTTTGATCGATGCGATCAATGTACAATTTTAGTTTGAGTCCATTGATTTCGGCTCTGACTTCTCCTTCCTGTTTGAGGACGATAAAATCATCGGTGCGAAGTGTGTTTTCTTTTTCGAGCCAGTCGCGTACCAATGCAAAGACGCGCTTTTGCTCGACTGCTGAGAACAAGGGTTGCCATTTTATTTTTCGGGCCGATGATGATTCGAAGGTTTTCTTGATGGCTTGCCACAGGATTTCGTCAAGAGTGTTTGATTGAATGAGATCTTTTAATTTTTTTTGACTGCGAATTTCTTTCCAAAAATACTCCAGAGTTTTATGCACTATGGACCCGCGTTCGGATTGATCGTAATCATTTTCTGGGATATCAAAATTTTTTAATTGCAAACGATAGGCCGAAAAAGCTCGAAACGGACAGGCCGCTTGATCGCGCAAGGCTCCACTCCCGCCGGGAAAATTTTTGACCGAATAAAAAGCATGCTCCTCTGGTGTGAATGGAAGATAGGGCGAATCCTGCCATGTCTCCAGATAAGATTGAGATTGCAAGGCAGATTGCAAGGTCGAAGAAGTTTCGATGGGTGCTTGATTAGAAATAGGGACACCGCTCAACAATGGGCTGAGTTGCAGTTCCTTGGTTCCATCCATCTCTGGATAACTGAATATCACCTGATCGGCAGCGGCTGACAGTCGCTCTAAAGATTGCTGTGCAAATTTTCTTTCCCAGTCGGGATCGGCATGAACGACACCGGCTCTTTTTTGAACGGATAATGGCAAAAAAGGATTGGGAGAAGCGGGGGTTGGGAATGTTTCTGAATGACAACCCATGACCCACAAATGGTCGAAGCGCATTCCCGAAGATTCCAGAAGGCCAACGATCTGTATCGGACGCTCGCGAGTTTTGGCCTGGAATAATCGTTCGGTCAGGATTTGATTCAATATCGTTATGGCGCGCGGTTTTGTGAGACTGCCAACCGCATCGTCGAGAGATGACAGGTTATCGAGACATTCCTTCCAGGCAGAGTAGATCTGATAATCGTCTGCGCTGACCCAACCAAAATCTTCTTCCCCGGGCCAACCCATTTCGGTAAGAGTTTCAAAAAATAATTTGGCCCATTGACTGGGTAGGCGTTCTTTATTTTGGGATAAATATCCGATCCAGCTTTTAAAAAAAACATCGAAAGGAGAAGGCGGCGCGGAATTGATATTCAAAGCATTCATGCGATGTGAAGACCATTCCTGTTCCAGAACGATAGCATCTGCGAAATGATTACGGCCACAAGCGAAGAAGGGACTTTTTATTAGAAGAGCCAATGCACTCAGGGGTTGAAGTGCCGATGTGGAATTCAGAATCTGCATTCCGGTCCAAATCATCGGCTCTTTTGCGAGAGGAGTCCCAAGAGAAATATTGAAGGGCGGCTCGCTTTTTTTTTCGGGAGATACTGAGTTTGGGGTTAACTCCATTTTAAATTCCCTGGCGATCAGGGAACGGTATTGGTCCAGTGAGGAAACGACTACGCCAATCGTTTTATCGGACGAATAAATGGAGCGAATCCACCGCGCACATTGTACGACTTCATTTTTTCTGTTTTTATAGGAACGCAGTTCTGTGCCGGTAAACTGGGAATCGGTGGGTGGCTCATCCCAAATAGCCGCGCAACCTTTGCGTTGCAGGAATTTGACCCAATCCATCAGCCGTGGTGGGGCTTCGAGATAACCCGACAGAGAAATGCGCGGAGGAATTGCAATTTCTCCCTGCTCCATTTTTTTATGTACGGAAGTTAGAAGCAAGGCAGGGTCAATGGCGTTCAGTTCTGCAAGCCGTTTTTCGTAGCAACGTTTCCATTTGAAGAACTGCCGCGTTTCCTCATTCAAGATCAGATCGGGAGGGCTGGCCGTTAGCCCGTAATCAACGATGATCTGGTAAGCTTCTTTGGCTTGTTCGGCGGAGGAAGCGAGATGAATGAGGGGAATATCTTCTTGCGGCAGGGATTGACGGATGATGGTTTCCCAGATTTTCCTGGCTTGCAGGTCGCTGAGGAGGCGACGGTCTGGCAAGGATTCCACCCAGACCTGTTTGAGCCAGGTATCGAGGGGAAGTATTGCAGGAGCGTCCCAAACTTCGAGCCCTTCGTTCAGGCGATCTTCATTGTATTTCAGCGTGAGCCAGCGGGCGAGCCGGACGCTTACGGTGAGTACCAGAGACGGCTCAGTGGGTTCTGACATGATTTGTCAGGGGGTGTCCTGAACCCATACTTCGCCATTGGTCGTGGTTTCACGTTTCCAGATGGGCGTGATGCGTTTCAATTCCGCAATCGCCCATTCACAGGCAAGAAAAGCTTCTTTCCGATGTTCGCCTGCCGCAACGATGAGCACGATGTTTTCACCGATGTCGATTTTTCCAATGCGATGGATGATGCTCATGTCAATGATCTTGTAATCAACAATGGCTTGTTGCCGGATCTCTTCCAGTTTTTTTTCGGCCATTTGAGGATAATGCTCAAAATTCAATTCGGAAATGGTTTCGCCTTTGGACTGCTCGCGACCGGTCCCCAAAAAAGTAACGATGCCACCGATATTGGGGGAAACTTTTTTTATCGCTTCGATCTCATCGCTGACGACAAAATCTTCTTTCTGGATTCTGATTTTCGATTCGAGTGCCTGAGTCATGATTTATTATCCCTTGATTATTAGATTCCGCCGGAGAAGGGTGGCAGTAAGGCCACTTCATCGCCGTCGTTGAGGATATGATCCAGCGAGACAACGTCAAGGTTGACAGAAATCATGACTTTTTTCTCCTGGACCATTTTACCCAATTGCGGATTGGTTTTTGAAATAGCCTGGCAGAGTTCGTTGAGAGTCGATCCATTTGCCAGATCAAAACGGTCTTCTTCTTTTCCTGCAATATTTTTTAGGCTAGCGAAGTATTTTACAATTATCATAAGATTTGTTTGGCATTCAATCCAGCCGGAGCTATTGGTTATTTTCCCGATTGAATACGCCCGATTTGCCGCCGGATTTGTGTGAAAGTTGGATGTTATCAAACTTCATTTCGCGGTCAATGGCTTTGCACATATCGTATATGGTCAATGCGGTGACCGAAACTGCGGTGAGTGCTTCCATTTCGACACCGGTTTGTCCGGTCACTTTGACGGTTGCGGTGATGTCGATGGAGCTGAGCCCTGTTTCTGGGGCAGGCTCGTCATTTATGCTGAAATGAATGTCCACCTTGGTCAATAATAGAGGGTGACACATGGGGATGATGTCGAAAGTTTTTTTTGCACCCATGATTCCCGCAACCTGCGCGACTGCGAGAACGTCACCTTTTTTGATTTGACCTTCTTTAATTCGGCTGAGGGTTTCCGGTTTCATGTGTACCCGGCCCTCGGCAATGGCTACACGTTCGGTGATGTTTTTTTCACTCACATCGACCATACACGCGCGCCCGTCTTTATTGAAATGTGTCAGTTCAGAGTTCATTTTGTAAGTCTACCTGATATTTTCCCTATTTTCACGTTTTAATCAGCTATGAAAAAACGAAAACTGCCAATCATGTTAGGGGCATTTCTTTTGCTTTGTGCACTATTTTTAGCAACGCACAAAACCGTTTTACCCTTGTTTGCCGATTTTTTATACATTCAATCACCCCCACAAAAAACGCAGTTGGTCGTTGCGGCAACGGCGACGTATTCCCGGTTTCGCTATGCTTTGGACTTGATAAAATCGGGGCAGGGCAAAAATTTGCTTTTGCTTGGGGATACCCGCATAAAAATGCCTGAACTGGACAGTACCAAACTGGAGCTTGCTCGTAAAGAGGCTATTGCGGAAGGGATCAATTCTCTGTTCGTCGAGCATTCTACCAGCACACGACACGACGCGCAGTTGACCCGTGAATTGATGACCGCAAAAGGCTGGACTTCGGTCACAGTTATCAGCGACGCTTACAACATGCGTCGCGTCAAGATGGTATTCGAGGCAGTTTTAGGAACATCTCCAATTGAAATTATTTATCGCAGTCCCCCTGCGGACAAAAATCCTTATCGTGCTGATCAATGGTGGCGATCACCGGGAAATTTTTCCTATGTGATCAGCGAATGGATCAAATTCCCCATAAATAAAGTTCTTTTATCACGGGGGCAGGGGTGATGAAATTTGTGAACCAATGGACAAAATGGGGAGTGTTTTGTTTTGTATTGGTGTTGTTTTTCTATTTGCTGGCTCCGAAAGTATTGACTGGATTGGGTAAATTCCTTTTAGTAGAAGACGCATTGCCTGCAAGCCTTGTCGCTATTTCTCCTGCATTATCAGAAAAAATTGCTACGGCGTATCGTAAAGGCGAGGTATCCAGGATCTATGTATTCGTCGGGGATCACCGTCGATCCTGGAAGGCTCTGAGAAAATTTGATTTCAATCGATGGGTGATGGATCGCGCCAAAGAATTTGGCATCAAAGAAGAAGCGATACAGGTTGTCCGCAGGAATCTGGATGTGAGTCCTGAGGCGATGAAAACGCTGGCGCATTTTCTGGCAGAGGAGAAGATCATTTCGGCAGTGGTTTTTAGCCCTTATTATCAAACGCGTGGTTTTCGTTTTTTTATGGATCGGGCATTGGGTGTCGGTGCAGAATCGCTTTATGTGCAATCTCTGATGAAGCATTCAGAGGAAAATTTTGACCATTGGTGGTTGAATACGGCTTTGGACAACCTTTATCTTGACCAGTATTTGAAAATATTTTGTTATTACTTCAATGAGGTGTTGGGAACTTCTATTTTTGAAGAGGCCTCGTAAAGGCCCAGAAGATTGCCGTCGGGATCTTTAAAACGTATGAGCTTCCCATAGGGGAAAACTTGAATTGGTTCTTCAAATGAGATGCCTCGTGTTTTCAACTTTTCGACAGATACTTCGATAGACGTTGCTCCAAAATACAAAGTGGAACGGGGTGTGCTAGCGGTGCATGTCATTGAAGGCTCCAGATGTAGGGCGAGGCGTTGATCCTGTATTTTGAATTCTGCCCAATCACTTTGCTGGAATATCGGATCGACACGAAACAGATTTTTGTAAAAAATAACAGCTCGCTCCATATCGGTGACGGGCCAGGAAATAAAGGCAATGTTTTTTATTACTTTATGCATGTTTGCAGTCGGGGAGGGGGACGCTTGTCGTTAATCAGCATCGTTCTCGTTTTGTTTTCGTGTCTGTGTCATGCCTACTGGAACATTTTAACGCGTTCCAGCTCCAATTCACTTTTTTTTTCAGGTTTGAAGGGAACGGGTATTGTTTGCCTGGGGGCGTTATTCTTTTTAGATTATGACTTTCAAATGATGGACTCTGCCCTGATTTTCTGGGCAACCCTGTCCGGTGTTTTGCATGGTTTTTATATTTTCTGTTTGTCGCGCGCCTATCGTTCGGAAGACATTTCCTATGTTTATCCGATAGCGCGATCGGCTCCTGTGTTTGTTCCACTCTTTGCATTTTTGTTGCTTGGAGAACGTCTGTCTCCCAATGCATTATTGGCGGTCGTTCTGATAGTATCAGCGGTGTATTTATTGCATTTCGACGGCAACTGGGCTCAGGGATGGTCCAATCTCTATCAGGCGATTCTTCATAAAAATTTGCGCTGGGCTTATTGGACGCTGGGAATGGTTGTGGCCTATTCGCTTGTTGATAAATTGGGGATGGATCATTTTTTCATGCTCTCGCCTGAAAATGGATTGCACAATGGTGCTGCATTTTTTTTCATGGAATCGGTCGTTTGTTTTTTCTTGTACAATGTTTATTTGTTCCAGACGTATGAACAAAGTGAAATCATGACATTGTGGAAGAACGAATGGCGGAAGGGTTTGTTGGGGGCCATTGCCACACTGGGATCTTATGGTTTGATCTGTGGTGTTTTGCAGTTTGAAGAGGTGAGTGCGGTGGTATCATTAAGGCAGATTAGTGTTTGCATGGTGATATACTGGGGGTGTTGGGTCAAACAGGAACCCTTTGGCAGGGAGAGGATGGCCGCTGGTTTGTTGATCGTAGCGGGTGTGGTTTTGATGGCTTGGTAATCCAGGGTTACTGGCTGGCAGTGAGTTTTATATAAAATTTTTCAGGAGATATCTTGTGCAGAAAATAAAATTACCAATCATATGCTGTTTGTTATTTATCTGGATGGCTTGTTGCAGTTTGGCTATCGCGGCTGACCGAACAACGCAGACCGTTCGTTTGGACAATGGACTTGAAGTTTTATTGATTTCAGATCCGGAAGTGCATCGTAGTGCGGCCGCCTTGGCTGTGGGTACCGGAATGCTTTATGATCCGCCAGAGAAACAGGGCCTGGCCCATTATCTGGAACATATGCTGTTTCTTGGAACAAAAAAATATCCGGAAGTAGGATCTTACAAGAAGTATCTGGATGCCAATTCAGGTGCCAGCAATGCGTATACCTCTTCGGTGGTTACCAATTATTTTTTTCAGGTTTCGCACACAGGATTTGAAGAGGCTTTGGATCGATTCAGCGACTTTTTCAAGGAGCCACTGTTCGATGAGAAGTATGCCGAAAGAGAAGTCAATGCGGTTAGCAGTGAACACGACAAAAATAAACGAAGCGATGGCTGGAGACTGTCACGTGTGGAACAATTAACCGCTCGTCCCGGACATCCCATGCGTAGTTTTGGCACCGGTAACAAGGACACTCTTGCGGGTGACAACAGGCTTGCCTTGCGTGAATTTTTTGAAAAATATTATTCTGCTCGAAATATGAAATTGTCTATGATTTCAAATCTTCCTCTACAACGACAGGAAGAACTGGTGCGTAAATATTTTTCTGCGATTCCCGACCGACCGGTTGAAAAACCTTTCATTGATCCGGTATTCAGAGCCCCTTTGGATGGGAAGTTTCGTTTGCTAAAAGTTAAATCCCTTATGGACTTAAGAACGCTGTCGGTGGAATTCCCTACGATTCGTCTGAACGATTATCTGGAAAGCAAACCTGCGGGTATCCTTGGATCGATCATTGGTTTTGAAGGGAAAGGGTCGTTGTTATCGCAATTGAAAAAAGAAGGGCTTGCTCTGGGCTTGAGTGCAGGCGGGGGGAACAGTCATCCTGATCTCAATACCTTTAGTATCAGTGTTGCCCTAACTCCCAAAGGGGAAGAACAATACTTGACGGTGTTGGAACGAATTTTTTCCTACATTGACATGTTGAAAAAGAAGGGTTTTGAAGAGTACACATATCAGGAAAGTGCGGCGATGGCCAAAATTGATTTTGAGTGGAAGGACCCTGATGAAGGGATGGGCTATGTTTCAGGACGCGCGTCTTTAATGTTTGATTATAAATTAGAAGATGTGGAAACGCTTCCGTACCTTTACAAGAAATACGAGCCTTCTGCTTACCGGGCTATATTGAACACCTTGGAACCCGAAAATGCACTCGTTGTCTTGCAAACCAATTCGGTGGAGGTGGATCAAATTGAAGAATTTTATGGTGTTGAATATTCTTTGACTGAAGTAGGTGGCGATGCTTTTGCGCGCTTGCAGTCACCGCAGATGATTGCAGAGTTCAGTTATCCAGATAGAAATAATTTCATTCCCTACAATCTGAAAAAAATTGACGAGGAACCTCATAAGGTTTGGGACGATGACAGAGCCCGTGTTTGGTTTAAGTTTGACGACCGCTTTCAACAGCCCAAAGCGTATATGAGTTTCCGCATCGAAACCCCTCTTATTTACGACACGGTCAAAAATTTAATGACGGCTAAACTGTACGATGTTGCTGTTCATGAAGGTTTGAATGAGTTGGTTTATCCCATTCAGATGGCAGGTCTTTCGTATGCATTGAGTTTGACCAAGAAAGGATTTATTTTCACCATTGGCGGTTATTCAGAGCGGTTGGAAGATTTGCTGGTCCTGGTTACGAAACAGTTGAAAGAAATCAATATCAATGAACAAAAGTTCATAGACTTCAAAGAAGTCCTGTTGCGGGAGTTGGAGAACAACAAGATGGAGCAGGCGTATAGCAGGGGTGGCTACTATTCGAATTTACTGGTGATGAAAAAACATTTTTCTGACGAGGAAAAAATAGCCGCACTGGAAGGGGTAAAATTTGAGGATATTCAAAACTATGCGAAATCAGTTTATCGCAAAACATACATTATCGGTGTGGCGCACGGTAACTTGACAGACGAGCAGGTGAAGAAGAGTGTCGCACTTTTGTTGAACGAGCTGGGTGGGGAACCGCTTCCAGAATCTGATCGTTTTAAAATTGAAGTCGAACGGATGGCTATGGGTGACCAGGCCGTTTTTTCTCATAAAGTTTTGGATAACAATAATTCTATTTCCTACAGCATTCAATTGGGCGATGAAAGCATCGAACTGCAAGCCAAAGCCTCTATGATTGCCTCTATTATAAATGGAGATTTTTACACGCAGATGAGGACCAACCAGCAGTTGGGATATATCGTCTGGAGCTTCGATCAAAGAGTTGAAGATTTGATGTTTTTCAAATTTGTTATCCAATCGGCTACGCACGATCCTTTTGAATTGAAGCGTCGCATAGAAGGTTGGCTGGACACTTCGTCTAAATTATTTGATGACTTGTCAGACGAAGAATTTGAAAAGCATCGAGAGGGTTTGATCGTTTCTTTAGAAAAGAAGGGCGATAGCATTGGCGAAGTTTTAGGTGAATATTTTCATTTTGCTACCGAGGAAGAAGCCGATTTTCAATACAAAGAAAAACTGATTCAGGCGGTGAAGTCGTTGAACAAGAAAGAAATTGCTGAATTGGCCCGAAAAACATTTGTGGATCATACGGCACCACGCCTGTCAGTGATGATGCTTTCGAACAGTTATGATAAAGAAGTTCCGCAAGGAACATTGTTGACTGTGGATGAATTTAAAAAACGATTTACTCGATAGATCAAGCAAATCAACAAATATGAAATTTATTTCTTTAATCAAGCGCGGAGCCAATCTTGTAAAACTTGGCAATGCCGTTCGGGAGTTCAGGCGTGCTGGTAGTGAAGAAAAAAAACGCTGGGCGAAGAATTATTTGACCGAAGCTTTGGGTGCTTCTCGCGGAATTCCTGCGAAGGTGGGGCAGTTGATGACGATGGACTCTTCTGACTCCGAGCAACGGGATATTTTAAATCAGTCGATCCCACCGTTATCTATCGAAGAAGTGGAAGAAGTTCTGGAGAATGGCTGGGGGGCTCCGTACTCGCAGTTTTTAAGCGGGCTGGAGCCTGTAGGTATATCCGCATCGTTGGGGCAAGTTCATTTTGCTCGGTTGAAAGATGGCAGGGAGGTCGCTGTCAAAGTTCAATATCCAGGGATTGCAAAATCTGTCGAAGCTGAGATGGATTTGATGGGCTGGTTGCCACGTGTGGGGCCCGTTTCAAAGTGGGGATTCAATCTGGAAGGATACCGGGATGTTTTTTGGGAAAATCTCAATGAAGAGTTGGATTACCTCAAAGAAGTGGAACAACAGAAGACGTATAAAGAACTTCTGACTCCTATCAAAGAAGCCATCGTTCCCGAAGTCATCAGCGAACTCTGCAGACCTGGGATATTGGTGCAGGTAAAGGAAGAGGGCTTTGACATTGAGCAGGCCGAGAAAATGGTCCCGGATCAGAAAAAGGCAATGGGGAGAGCATTGCTCAAACATTATTTGCACATGATTTTTCATTGCGGTTATGTGCATGCCGATCCGCATCCGGGAAATTTTGCTTTCAGGAAAATGGGGCGCGATGGTTTTGCCGTAATCATTTACGATTATGGATCGGTTTTGAAGATTCCCACCGAAGTCCGTCTCGTATTATTACGGATGATTCTGGCATTGCGTCGGCATGAAAATCTTTGCCCGGTTGACTGTTTGAGTGCGATTGGTTTTGATGCTGAAAAGTTGGCGGATATCCGGTCTGCTTTGCCAGCACTGCTCAGTGTTTTGTTCGAGCCCTTTTTGCAGGAGGCTCCATTTTTAGTGAAGGACTGGCATTTGGGCGACCGTTTTGACCGAATCGCAGGTGATTTGAAATGGTGGTTTCGATCCGCCGCACCGCCCAACCTGATCTACTTGATGCGAGTCCTGCATGGTCTTGCAACGATGCTCGACCGTCTGGATGTGCCTGTATCCTGGTTCTTTTTCCTGGACCAGACCTGTGGCGATCTTTATACAGAAGCGATGCAAATTGTTATCCCAAAAGGAAAAGACGACAGTGGAGTGCGCTTTGACGGTTTGTCGCGTTACTTGAAAATAAATGTGGTCAAGGCGAATGGGAACAAGGTGCGCTTGACGATGCCAGCTCGTGTTGCTGATGATCTTGAAGATGTGATCGAACCCGATGTTTTGGAATCGATCAAGCGGCAAAATATAAATTTGGACGAAATACAGGAACGAGTCGTGAAGTCGGGCTTTGTACCGCAGGAAGTTTTCCAACTGGTTGATGAAGAACGGGATGTGCGCGTCTGGCTGGAGTGATTCGCGTTCAGTTGCGTTGTGCTTTTTGCAAAGCGGAAAGATTGTCCTGCGCTTCTTTGCATTCCGGATTCAGCTCCACAGCTTTTTGAAAGTTTTGGATAGCTGAACCGAATTGCTTTTGCGCTTTGTAAAGAATACCAAGATTACTATAGGCGTCGGCATGGTTTGGATTGATGCGAATCGCTTCTAAGTAGGCTTTCTCGGCTTGTGGAAAATTTTTCTCCATGAAATGGATATTTCCCAGATTGCTGTGCGGGTACGAGAAATCCGGATCGATAACGATCGCATTTTGAAATTGCTCAAGAGCTTCTTTTTTTTTCTTTTGAGTAGCAAAGATGCTTCCGAGCAAATTATGCAGACTCGAACGCGTTCTTGTGGCCCCTGCCTGCAATTTCACACCTTCTCTGGCCAGAGTTTCGGCGCGGACGAGTTCTTGCTCGTTTAAAGCCTGAGTCGCCAATTGGAGATAGTCCTCCGCAGTCAGTGGGGCGGTGGGTGGTATGTTTGGCAGGGAAGGCTCTGGACGTTGATTTTCACGAGATTTATAAATAAAAATCCCAATCATTATAATGATTGCGGCGCAGGCGGCCCAAATAGTTTGTTCGGTCTCTAGTAACATATCATTTTCCAAAAGCTAATCTAGCATTATTCAGGGATCAAGCGAAAGAAGCATTTTAACGATAATGGGTGACAGATATGATAAAAAACGTTTTCCCTTGTAATTAGTAGTTAAAAAATTATAGACTATATGACTTCAAAAGGTTTCAACGCCGACCGATTTAATTAGCGGATGAGCCGCATTGACGGTTACGATAAATTTTCAGGAGGGCAGACGATATGATGGGCATAGGATTACCTGAACTGATGATCATTTTAGTCATTATCATGATCATTTTTGGAGCGGGAAAATTGCCGGAGATTGGAAGCGCATTTGGGCGAAGCATTAAGAATTTCAAGACTTCAATGAAAGAAGCTCAAGAAGAAGAAGAGACAGGTGGCGCAGAAAATCAGAATGAAGCCCAGGCGAAAATTGATGAAGCCAATTTGACCGATGAGGAAAAAGCGGCTTTGGCCAGACAAAAAGCCGAAGAAGAAGGTGCCGCTAAAGATAAGGCCATGTTAGACGAAGCTCAGGCTTTTACTGATTCGCTTCCTCGAAAAGGTTCTTACGATTACGCGCAAGATCAAGCGGATCAAAAAAAGGCTTAAACGATCAAATTTGATCTGTAAAAGAAATTAAGAAAAGCCCCTTTCCGGTACGGAAAAGGGGCTTTTTTTATTCAAGGTTCGTCAAAATTATTTTTTGACTGGCATCACTTCAAAAATAGAATCCTATTCTTCGTCGTAAGACCAGGGTTCTTTCAAATTGTCTGCAGTCCAGATGGTGAGACCGTCCATATCCTTATAAATTCCCTTGGTGAAAAAGTTAAAGGGGTCAAAAAAACGAATTCCCTTTTTTTCATCCAACTCAAAATTGACCTTTTCGGTTTGGAGAGGGTTGGCTTTGCATTCAAGGAATCTATCTGGCGCGACTTTGGACAGCAGGAAAGCTTCTTTAATTTTCTCGGGATCCAGTGTGCTTTCGGCGACAATTTCTTTAACTTTTCCCATAACGGCAGACACATCTTCTTCTGACAAGTGGTGCATTTTCATAATAAAACCGATTTGTTATATGGTTGAGTATTGCAGGCTCTTTTCCGTTTAAAGAAAAAAGCGATTTTCGTTTGCGTTTTTACCTATTATACTCTGAATTTTCTTATTTCAAACCTGTCTGACCGTGTTTATAGACAGTTTTATTCGAAGTAATGTTCGAAAATCTCGTTTTTTGATAAGTGGAAGCGTTTTTCTTTGAATCTGGACGGATTTCTTCTTCCTGCGGAATATCTCACTTCAAAGGACACATACTCCATTTGGAGTGAGATACGGGATCAAAATACAGGGTCGTTGCTAGAGTTCGTCGGCAATAACAGCTTTGAGTTTGCTACGCAGTCTGAACACGGCCTTAGAGTGAATTTGCGATACCCGAGACTCTGTGATGCCTAAAACTTCGCCGATTTCCTTCATCGTAAGTTCTTCGTAATAATACAGCGAGATCATCAGGCGTTCTTTTTCAGGAAGCGTGTCGATGGCCTTGGCGATGATCCCTTTCAATTCTGTGAGACGCAGTTGGGTTTGTGGGTCGGCTTCACTTTTTCCAGCCAGACAGTCGAGCAAACTTTGTTGTTCCCCGGTATCTTTCGAAATGCCCAAATCCTCAAGGCTTAAGAGAGGCATGCTACGTGTTTGATTGATGGCTCCGTAGAAATCGTCCATCGAAACACCCATTTCCTGAGCAATTTCTTCGTCCTCTGGAGGGCGGCCCAGTTGGGCTTGAAGCTTTTGTACAATTGCATCCATTGTTGAGGCCTTTTGGCGTACCGAACGTGGAACCCAGTCCATGGAGCGCAGTTCATCGAGTATGGCTCCTCTGACACGAAATTCGGCGTAAGTTTTGAATTTTGCACCGCGCGTGGAATCGTATTTCGAGATGGCGTCAATCAAACCCAGGACGCCCACGCTTATCAGGTCGTCGACTTCGATATGCGGCGGCAGGCGCAAGGCAATGCGATTGGCCACATACTTGATCATAGGCGCGTATTCCTTGATAACTTCGTCTCTATTTTCAGCGCTGATTTCTATTGGGTCGATCACATTTTCTTTATTCATAGGGCGTTACACTTCTCAATCTGGGCACTGGGATTCAATTAGCCGTTTTCTGATTCCGTTGTTTTATTTGTTTCTGGCACTGGTTCTGTATTTTTTCCTTCTACCATCAAGCTTAACAATCCAAAGGCGGCCCCTCCAAATAGAAGGATAGCTGCGGAGCCTCTCAAGAACGCTGTGTAAAAAGTTGCTCCGCTGATGATACTTCCAATCACTACAAAGCCAAAAGAGAACAAGCCAAATGACAATGCCAATTTCTTGATCGTTAGTTCGCTCATTGGATTTGTAACGCACTTCTCCAGAACAGAGGTTGATTTTCAGGCGCAATCTGTTTTTCTGAAGAAATTTTGTTGGCCAATTCTTTCATGCAGAGACTGGCTTTTGTGTACGGATACAATTGCATGAAAGGTTTCTGGTTTCTTACGGCTTTTGACACATTGGAGTCATAAACAAGGTGCCCGAGGTATTCAATCGAAACGCCTCGTAAAAATTTATCGGTCACGGCACTGAGATGTCTAAAAACACCTTGCGCTTCAAATTCTGATTTAACAGAGTTGATAACCACTCTGAAATGTTTTTGTGCGTGCTTTTGATTCAGTATTTTGATCAAGGAGTAAGCGTCTGTCATTGAAGTGGGCTCGGGGGTGATGACTAAAAGGATCTCACTCGCGGCACTGCAAAAATAAGTGACGTTGGTTGAAATTCCAGCCCCCGTGTCAAACAAAAGATAATCATAACCCGCGCTGATCCGGTCCAGTTCGTCCATGAGAAGCATTTTCTTTTCGGAGTCGATCTGAGTGAGTTCTTGAAGACCGTCACCTGCAGGAAGAAGTCTGATGCCACCCGGGCCTTCGACAAGAATTTCTTCTACCGTTTTTTCGCCTGACAGGACATGCCCTATATGAAATTTTGGGGCCAATCCTAAAAGGATGTCGATGTTATTCAATCCGAGATCGGCATCGACAACGATAGTTTTGAAGCCTCTGCTTGCCAGGGCAAATGCCAGATTAGCGACGACATTGGTTTTACCAACGCCGCCTTTGCCGCTACTCACAGCTATGGTTCTCAATGAAGAGCGATTCATGTTTTTGCCTGCAATTTTTCTCAATGTTTCCGCTTGGTTGCCCTTTTGCACTTAGATCTCCTAATCTAGCTTGAATTCAGTTAAAAATCAAACGAATTACCTTTTTCTGGTTCGCAATTTCAATGTCTTCGGGCACACGTTGTCCAGAAGTGAAATAGGAAAATGGCAATCGGGTTCGTAATGAAAAGTTTAATAATGATCCGAAATTAAGGCCTTCGTCCAATTTTGTGAACAGGGCGCGGTCAAGACCCAGGGGTGCTAATTGTCGATGTACGGCATTTAATATTTTTTCTTGCGATGCGATGCTTGCGACAAGATGAGTTTCTACATTTCCTACCGTTGCAAAAATTTCCTTCAATTCTGCGGCGTACCCGGTGTCTTGATGGCTTCGACCCATTGTGTCTATGAGGATCAAATCTTTGTCGCTGTGTTTTTTGACGCTACTTTGAAATTCATATTTATCAGCGGCCAGCTCGGTGGGTATTTGCATGATGTCGCCATAAATTTTGAGTTGGTCGAAAGCTCCCATGCGATAGGTGTCTAAAGAAATCAAGGCGACTTTCTTTTTTTGGCGCAGTGAAAAATCAGCGGCGAGTTTGGCAATCGTCGTAGTTTTTCCGGCTCCCGTGGGGCCCACCAGGGCGACACGTTTTTGACTGCCTTCGATGAGTTGGACCGGGCCCGCGCAGTCCATCACCCGGGTTAGCAATTTTGTGATGTCCTTATTCAGTTCGCCATTGGTTTCAGAGGCGGCTCTGCCTGCTTTCCCAATTATTTTCCCGGCAAGTTTTTCATCGACTCCATTCCCGGTCATTTGTTGAAATATTCCCAATTGTGATTTGTCCAGACCCAGAAGACGTGCTCTTTCGCTCTGGCTTGCCATTGACATGACGAGGGAGGGCAGGTCCAGAGAATCGTTGTTCCAGAAATGGGGATCGGGTTCGTTTGTACCTGGCTTGTTATTGCCCATACTCTGCCAGTTTTCAACAGGAGCGTAGTCGATAGCGGCGGTGATCTCAACTTCTCCTGGCACTCCCGGTCGGGCAGGTTTGATGCAACGCGAACTGATGATTAAAGCGTCTTCGCCGAGTTCGCGTTTGACGGTATCCAGTGCCCTTGCGTAGCTGGATGATATGAATTTTCTAACTCGCATTGAGGCCTATGATTTTAAGGTTGTTGATTTGCACACTGGGTATGATTTCACTGTGAGATAAAACGACCAGATCGGGCATGAAGCGTTCTGTAAAACGTCGAAGATGCTGGCGAATCGACGGTGATGCGAGCAAAATAGGAGCGGTTTCCAATTTTGGGGTGATCGCTTCAACCGCTTCTTTGAGCCCTTTCAATAATTTTTCTGCCACACTCGGTTCCAGAGCAAGGAAAGAGGAACTGTCCGTTCTTTGCACCGATCCCTCCAGAATATCCTCAATACGACGATCCAGTGTCATGACGGCGAGTGTGCCATCGCTGGATTGGTATTGTTTGGTGATCGGTCGAGCCATGGCCTGGCGAACATATTCGGTCAACAGATCGGGATCCGTCGTGGTTCCTGCGTAATCAGCCAATTGTTCGAGAATGGTGCGCAAATCGCGTATGGAGATTTGTTCCCTGAGCAGGTTCTTTAAGACACGCTGAACTTTACCGAGGGGGAGCAGGTTGGGGATCAGTTCTTCTATTACTTTTGGATTGGTTTCTTTAAATTTATCCACCAGGGCTTGAACTTCCTGACGTCCCAGCAAGTCCTGTCCATTTCTCTTGATGGTTTCTTTGATATGGGTCGTGATCACGGTAGCAGGATCGACTACGGTGTAACCTGCCATTTGAGCTTCCTGTTTAGCGTTCGGAGAAATCCATACGGCAGGCAGACCAAATGTGGGCTCTTGTGTTGGAATACCGGGGATCTCCCGTTCAGCTGTTCCTGGATTCATTGCGAGTAAGCGGTTTATCATAATCAGGCCACGAGCAACCTCTACGCCCTTTATGAGGAGAGCGTATTCGTTGGATTTTAATTGTAAATTGTCACGGATATGGAGTGGGGGAACGATGAATCCCATTTCTAATGCAAATTGGCGACGAACGGATTTAATACGATCGAGCAGTTCTCCATTGCGGTCGGAATCGACGAGAGGAATCAACTCATAGCCGACTTCCAGCTCCATCATGTCGAGAGGCAAGATGGATTCCACTTTTTCCTGAACAGGGGCTTTTGCGGATTCGACTTGTTTATTCGCCGCAATGAGATTGGTCTTGCCGATATCTTTGTATCTTCGTACACCGATCAGCCCCGATAGAATCGATAATATGACAAATGGGAAATGTGGCAGACCGGGAATCAAGGCGAAAAAGAACAGTGCACCTGAAGATATCAGGAACGCATTGGGTTGATTGAGCAATTGTTCGATCAAATCTGCCGGCAGATTTTTTGCGGCAGAAGAGCGGGTAACGACAAGACCTGCGGCGGTGGATATGATGAGTGCCGGGAGTTGGGATACCAGACCATCGCCGATGGTCAGCAGGGTATAAACCTGTGCGGCTTCAACCGTGTCCATTCCCAGTTGAAATACGCCAATGGCGAACCCGCCCAGAATATTTATCAAAGTGATGAGGATACCCGCGATGGCGTCACCTCGTACGAAGCGGATCGCACCGTCCATGGAACCGTAAAAGTCCGCTTCATTTTCCAGCTTTTCCCGGCGTACACGCGCTTCCTGCTCGGTGATGATTCCTGCGTTGAGGTCAGCGTCTATGCTCATTTGTTTTCCAGGGATAGCATCGAGAGTGAATCGTGCGGCGACTTCAGAGGTTCGCACCGAACCTTTGGTGATAACGATAAAGTTGATCATTACCAGAATAACGAATATGACGGTTCCAACAACGAAGTTGCCACCAACGACGAAGGAACCAAACGATTCGATCACTTCTCCTGCGGCTCCAGAACCTTCGTTGCCTTGAAGCAGGATGACACGGGTCGTGGCAACGTTCAGTGACAGGCGGAGGAGGGTGACAACCAGCAAAATCGAGGGGAATACCGTAAATTCCAGCGGACTCGTCATGAATATGGAAACCAAAAGAATGACGAGTGCCAGTGTGAGACTGAATGACAAGAGCAGGTCCAGCATGAAGGGTGGAACGGGCATCACCATAATGGCGAGGATTCCCATAATTCCAGCCGCAATGATAGATTCCTCCGGCTTGGCAGAAAATAATTTTAAAACGCCCTCTGCTTCTAATGGTTTAGCCATGATTTTAGGTGCCGGTATTTATTCGTTCAATAATTTGACGGTTTTTTATAATCGGTTGAGTCGGCAAAGTCCTTTAAACAAATGGGCTTATTAAACGTTCAACCCGAGGGTTTTAAACTGACCCGCTCATATCAAATTAATGCAATAGCTATGCCAACGTTTTGTTTTTTAAACGGTAAACGTAGGCCAGGATTTCGGCAATGGCTTTGTAGAGGCTGGCCGGGATGGTTTGTCCGATATCTACTGTTTTGTAGAGAGTACGAGCGAGGGGTTTGTCCTCGACCATGGGGATATCGTGCAAGCGAGCAACTTCTCGAATTCTTGCCGCCATTTCGTCTTGTCCCTTGGCGACAACGATGGGAGCCGCGGCACCTTCAGGATCGTATTTGATGGCGATAGATATATGGGTTGGGTTGGTCACAACAACATCGGCCTGAGGCACTGCCGACATCATACGTTGACGCGCCATGTTCATTTGCGCTGTTCGGATACGTTGTTTGATCTGAGGGTTTCCGTCCATTTCCTTACGCTCGTCCTTGACCTCCTGCTTGGTCATTTTGAGGTTTTCCATGTAAGTAAATTTCTGAAAAGCGAAGTCGAGCGCGGCGAGGATCAACAAAGTCAGAAAAACCTTGAACATGATTTCCATGGCGACATCGCCCATAAATGTCATGATCTGGCTGGAGTTGAGCCCCATCATGGGAGGGATTTCTTCCCAATGTCCTTGGATCGAATAATAGGCGACGATGGAGATGACAGAGATTTTAAATAGAGATTTGAATAACTCGGCGACCGAATTTTTAGAAAATATTCTTCCAAATCCTTTGAGTGGATTTAATTTATTGAATTTGGGTTGTAAGGGTGTGACAGAGAAGTGGAATCCCTGTGTCTGAAATAAATTAGCGATGATACCGGCGACCATGATGGTGAGCAGGATCGGGGCCAGAATCATGAAAATATGATCGAGTACCCATTTGAACAACGCATACATTTCTTCAGTTGTAAAATTGGTACTTCCGGCACGGCCCAATATGTCACGCCAGGAGTACATCATTTTTTGAGTGAGTTCTCGACCCGAAAACATAAAGATGGAAACAGCACCGAGTAGAACAAAACTGGAGGTAATTTCTTTACTGTTGGCAAAGTTACCTTTTTTCTCGGCGTCGGAGACACGCTTGGACGACGCGTCTTCGGTTTTTTGGTCTTTATTGTCGTCTGACATTTTTTTCTCGCGGTTTGTTTAAAAGGAACTCAACAAACCTTTGAATTGCGCAGGAAGTAAATTGATCTGGTTTTGTATGATAATACTGAAAAATGACATGGATATCGCAACCATGACAAGTCCAACTCCAATTTGCAGTGGAAATCCGACGATAAATACGTTCATTTGCGGTACGGTTCGAGCGACCAGCCCCAGTCCCACCGCGATAAAAAACAGTATCGCCATGGCGGGGGCGGCAATGCGTATTGCGACAGCAAATGAAGACACGAAAAAATTTAAAATCACTTCCGGGGCATGCGAACCCAGATTGATTGCGCTGACATCTATGAGAAAAAAACTTTGTGTCACTGCCTGGATCATTATGTGATGAGCATCCAGGGTCAGAAACAGCAAGATCGCTAAAATATTTTGAAACTGTGCGGTGACGGAAACACTGCTCTCAGTCTGAGGGTCAATGACGTTGACCACACCAAAACCCATTTGAAAGTCGATAACCGTTCCGGCAATTTGAACGGCGGTGAATATCAGGCGTGCCGTGAAGCCGATTCCAAATCCTATCGTTACTTCTGCAAACAAATAAGTCGCCAGATCGAAAAGTCCGCGAATGGGTGCGACGGCAACAGTGGGCTGAACTACTGGAAATATGGTGATGCTCATCAGGAAAGCCAGCCCGATTTTCATTTGTGTGGGAATCTGGCGGCTTCCCAGAATAGGCATGAACAGGAACATGGCCCCGACGCGAAAGAAGACGAAGAAGAAAGCTTCTACTTCGGCATAATTCAGGTCGAGGATGTCCATTATTGAATATACTCTGGAAAGTTAATCAAAATTTTGGCGGTGAAGGAGAGCATGGTTTGTATCAACCAGGGAAAAAATAATAAAACGGAACCGAAGACCGCAAGAATTTTTGGTATAAAACTCAAGGTCATTTCCTGGATCGAAGTGACTGCCTGAAAAATGGATATGGCAAGTCCAGTGACCAATCCAAACCCCAGCATGGGAGAGGAAAGAAGCAGGGTTGTTTTTATGCTGTCTATGGCAAAATCTACAATGAAGGCCTGGGTCATGGGTGTCTCCTTAGCTGAAGCTTTTCATCAGGGAACCGATGGTCAAGTACCATCCATCCACCATAACGAACAGCATTAATTTGAAAGGCAGTGATATTAAAACAGGTGGTAACATCATCATACCCATGGAGAGAAGTATGCTGGCCACGACCATGTCCAGAATCAAAAAGGGGATATAGATCATGAACCCTATTTGGAACGCCGTTTTTAATTCGCTGATTATGAATGCGGGAATCAAGGCCTGAATGCTGACATCTTTAATGCTGTTGGGCTGTTCACCGCTATTAGAGAGTCTCAGAAACAAAGCCAGATCTTTTTCTCTGGTTTGAGCCATCATGAATCTTTTCAATGGGATAAAGGCAGAATCAATGGCTTCATTTTGGGATATCTTTTCGTCAAGATAAGGTTGCAGAGCCTTCTCATTGATCTCCATCCATACAGGGCTCATGACAAAGAGTGTCAAAAACAATGCCAGTCCGATCAAAACTTGTGTGGGAGGCGTTTGCTGAGTGCCCATGGCTTGCCGCAAGAATGAAAGAACGATGATGATGCGGGAGAATGAAGTGGTCAAAATCAATATCGACGGTGCCAGTGTGAGCACGGTCAAAAGCAACATGATTTGCAGAGCACTGGATACTTTTTCTGGATCGCTGGCATCTTCCATACCGATCTGAATGTTTGGCAAGGAGACAGCCTGGCTTTCGCTTTCGGGCAATGCTGTGAAAATGGCCAGAGCCAGTATGACAACCGAAAGCGTTTTTTTAAGTACGGAGTTCATGCGATCCTCGTTTTCCCCATGCGTCGACGAATCTGGCGGGTTACAGCGGCGACAGAATCTTCTTTGTTAGGTTTGTTATCGGTTTTTTCGTCATCAAAGTCTTGCATGTATTTATTGAAAGCACTTCCGCTGACGGGTTGAGAATCGGTTTTACTGGCTTTGGGAGCTGGGGCACTTGATTTTTGTTTCTGAAATTTATTGCTGATTTGTTTTGCCAGATTATTGGAGTCGTTTGATTTGAGTTTTTCAATCATTTCGGGATTGTTGATTTCTGCAAGGAAGGAGATATTGTCTTTGGAAACACCCAAAGCAAGTATTTGCCCCGCGACTTCTACTAGTGCTATGTGTTTCCGGGGTGCAATGAATCCGGTTCCTAAAACTTTGACGAGGCGTTCTCCGTTCCCGAAAGGAGTATTCTTTAAGACGTATTTTTTAAATATGTAAAACAGACCCAGCATAAAGCTCAAGACGATGGCCAGCATGCCAAATAATCTTAATATAGAGGGGGTTTCATCCAAGGATTTCCCCTGCTCACCCAGGTTAAAATAAGAGGGGTCGTTCTCTTTTGTGGTTCGGGTCTTTATATCTGTCGATGGTGTTGGTGAAACCTTGTTTGTCGTTGAGATTTCATTTGAGCTGAAATTGTCCTGAGTGACAATCTCAGTGCTTGCCGGGATGTTTTCGGTAAGTGCAGGTCTCTGGTTATCTTCCAGTTCTGCGGCTTCCACGGTTTGGGCTGTTTCAGCAAGGAGACGACTTAGAAAGTCAGTTTCTGTTTTGTTGATGCGAACCGTCAGAGTATTGCCACGTGTCTCGATATGAATTCCATCTTTTTTGGATTCCCCATCTTCTGTAAACATAAAACGGGCGCGGACGGTTTTGGAGTCGAATTGGGCGAGATAAATTTGCGGAATTTGGGAATCTTCCGTTTCAAAATATTTCTTTGCCGGCTCAATATAGGTGCTGGGAAAATCTATTTGAGCCGATTTTTTATAGAAAATGGCTGGTTTGTAGGATTGAACCGAGTCTCTGAATATAAATCGTACGGTCAGCGCGTCATCTTTTTTATCAAAGGATACGTTTTCCAGAAGGTTCAAGCCCACTAGATTTGCGGCGTCGCTCTGTCCTTGTACCCCGAATATGAAAATGGAGAGGGTCCATAAAATGATTTTTTTGCGTAGATTCATAACAAAGCCTTTTACGGGTAAGTGTTTGACGGCGTCAATATTTCGTCAAATCATGAGTATGACCGGTATTTAGCAATTGCTATGCCGTTTTGAAAATTTTCCCGGTATAAAACAATATTTAAAGATTTCTTTGAACTTGGGAGGGTAAAAGGTTCTGCGGCGAGTATTTGAAATGGTAAGTATTTTGGTTTTTTTATTAAGATAGATTTTGACAGTTTTTTTTATCAAAAGCAGAAAGATTCTCCCTTATAATGCATCTGTAGCAAGATTTTGCTTAAAATAACACTTATAAAAACGTTACTTAAAACAAGAAACGTGACTATTTAGAAAGGAGATGAGAGATGGGGGTATATGACACACGAGACATTTCTGACGATGGTGCCAGAAAAGTTTTGCGAGCGGCTATGGAAAAGTCTAGGGAAATCAATTGCAAGATGAACATTGCTGTTGTTGATGCGGGGACCAATCTGAAAACGTTTTTCAGAATGGAAGGAGCCTGGTTGGGAAGCACTGACATTTCCATCAAGAAGGCCAAGACCGCCCGGTATTTTGATATGCCTACAGGTGAAATCGGTAAATTGAGTCAACCCGGCGGCCCGCTCTATAATATCGAACACTCCAACGGAGGTTTGATTTCCTTTCCCGGTGGTGTTCCGCTTAAGGATACGAATGGAAATATTGTGGGTGCTATTGGAGTATCAGGATCTTCCGTTGAAAATGACCACGCTGTCGCGGAAGCTGGAGCACAAGCCCTTCTGAGCTGATCAAATCAATTCCAAGACCCTTTAAATCTAAGCTTCAATCACTGTAGCGGTTGACTTCTTGACCGGGTGGAAGTTCGGCAAGCAGTTGACCGCTGGTTTTGTTCAGTTGAGGATGATTCCAGTCGGGTGCAAGTTCGTTCAATGGCTCCAGCACGAAACGGCGGTGGGAGAGTTCCGGGTGGGGAATTTTAAGGCTATCGGTGGACAGGATTTGCTGGTCGTAAAAAAGAATGTCCAGATCAATTTCACGGGGTCCCCATTTTTTGCGGGCTTTGCGGCCCATTTCTTTTTCTATGCTGAGGAGATTGTCGAGCAATTCCTGCGGATTGTAGGTGGTCGATATTTTCACAACAGCGTTCACAAACCAATTCTGTTCGGTTACGCCAATGGGTGCCGTTGTGTAGAAAGAGGATGTTGCGAGCAGGCGAATGCATTTTGTATTTTGCAAATGCTCAATCGCCTGCTCGCAATTTTTTTTAGCTGAGCCCAGATTAGAACCGATTCCTATAAAAGCTGTGATGCTCATAAATGCGGACCTTTGGTTTTCTGGACTCTTGAATTCAAAAGATGAATTTTACCGAAGACAGGCGTTCACCGATTTCCTTCATGATGCGTTTTTCTTCTTGTTCGCCTTTGGCGTTGAAGGTTGCTGAGAAACGTACAAAAGGTCCGACATCATCCCAGGGAACGGTCGAGATCATCATTTCCTTGATCAGATATTGCGAGAAGTCTTCGCCGGTTTTAAATTCGGGGCCGCCTTCGATTCCCTTGGGTGCGCGAACATAGAGGAAAAAGGAGCCGCCGGGCATGGAGGCATTGAATCCTACGGCTCTGAGAGCTGTCACGAGCATGTTTAGGCGTCTGCCGTATTTTTTGACGATTTCCGCTGTTATTTCAGGATGATCCAGTGCATAGGCACCGGCTTTTTGGATGGCGGCAAACTGACCGGAATCCACATTGTCTTTGACATGGGCAAAACCTTTGACCATCAACTCGTTGCCGGCAACGAAACCAATGCGCCAGCCCGTCATGTTATAAGATTTTGAAAGTGAGTGTAGCTCGACTCCAACATCCATCGCGCCGGGCACTGAAAGGAAACTCAAGGGTTTTCCGCTATAAGTGAGGGCTGTGTAAGCGGCATCCTGAACGATAGCGATGTCGTTTTCTTTGGCGAACTGGATGGCCGAAGCGTAAAACTCACGTGTAGCGTTGGCACCGGTCGGGTTGTTTGGGTAATTCAGATAAAGCAATTTGGCGCGCTGGCGTATTTCAGGAGAAATACTTTTCAAGTCGGGAAGAAAATTATTTTCCTCTGTCAGAGGCAGGTTCACGACTTCTCCCCCCACATATTGTGTGTGAGTTCCCAATACCGGATAGCCAGGAACCGTCATGAGGACGACGTCTCCGGGATTGATGAATACCGCCGGTAGCATGGCGAGGGCTGGCTTGGCACCAATGCTGTGAATGACGTGCTTGCTCGCGTCCAAACCGGAAACGTCACAAACGTTTTCCAAATAGCGAACGGCGGCTTGTTTGAATTCATCAATGCCGTTATCGGTGTAACCCCGGTTTTCCGGTTTTTCTGCTTCTTCTTTGAGGACTTTTACGACACCGGGAAAAGCCATTTCGTCTGGTTCACCAACGCCCATGTCGAACAATTCCCGGTCGGGGTTGGCTTGTTGAGCGGCGCGCTTGGCGCGTTTGATTTTCTCAAACTTATAGATTTTAGTGTCTTTTCCAAACTGGTCCCCACCCAATCGATCGGCGAAAAGGGATTGTATATAACTTTCTGGCATGGAAGTAAGCTCCGGATGAATGTGTGTTGATTGGATTAATGATTTAACGGTGTTTCAGACTGTGTTTACTTAATGCAGAACTCAGAAGGGGCAATCTAGCTAAATTTCAGAGTGCTGTCAAGACAGGCCTGTTTTTACAGGTTCAGGAGTTTTTCCGGAAATGCCGGCCGAATCAAAGGTCGCCATTTCATTGTATATTTTAATGGCAGCTTCTATCAATTGCATGGCCAGAACAGCTCCCGTGCCTTCTCCCAGACGGAGACCGAGATCGAAAAGAGGCGTTTGTCCGCTCAATTTGAAAAAAGTTTCATGTCCTGCTTCGCACGATCGATGCGAGGCAAAAATATAATCCCGTATGAGGGGTTGAAATTGCATCGCGAGAACCGCACCGGCTCCTGAAATGAGGCCGTCTATGATGCAGGGTTTTCTACGCACTGCGCAACCGATGATGAACCCTGCCATGGCACCGATTTCAAATCCTCCGATTTGAGCGAGAGTGGCGAGAGGATCTCCCGGATTGGGCTGGTGAAGCTGGAGAGCGGATTCTATGGCATCGATTTTTCGTTTCAACCCTGCGTCGTCTACCCCGGTTCCGCGTCCGATGATCTCGGAAGCCTTTACGGAACCATAAACACACATGAGTGCCGTTGCGGGTGTGGTGTTGCCGATTCCCATCTCCCCAACAGCGAGCAAGTCATATCCGGCATCAATGGCTTCATAAGCCAATTCAATTCCTGTGTGGATGGAAGCGCGGGCCTGCTCAACAGTCATTGCTGTTGTGCGGGACATATTTTGAGTTCCATGAGCGATTTTTTTGTGGATCAGACCCGCAACATTTTTGAAGTCGTGGTTGACACCAATATCGACAACCTTCACATCCGCGCCGACATGGCGGGCGAGGCAATTGATCGCCGCGCCACCATTCAAAAAGTTGAGAACCATTTGCGGGGTGACCTCTGCGGGGTAAGCACTGACCCCTTCCTGAACAACACCATGATCGGCGGCAAAGATGTAAACGGATTTCTTTGAAACTCGAACGGGTTGATCGTCATGAATGGCCGCAACTCGGCGGACAATCTCCTCCAAACGTCCCAGACTGGATGGTGGCTTTGTCTGCGAATCGAGCCGGGCTTGCGCTTGAACACTGGCATCCAGAGATACCGGCTGAATTTGCCGAAGGACTTCTTCTAATGACACGGCGGTCAAAGGGATCTTTTAAGCGGGGTCATCTTTTTCCTCGCTTTCGCTACTGGCAGTCAACCCTGCGGCTTTCTGGGAGTAGCGCAGGTATTTGATGATTTCATCGACTTCTGAAGCGTTGACCTTGTTTTTCTGAGCAGGCATTTTTTCAGAACCGTTGAGGATTTGTTCGATCAATTCTTTGTCAGAAAAATTTTCAGGCAGATAATCTTCGTCGATAAGTTTAGGAGCCTTGGAGTTTTTTCCAAGAGCGTCGGCACCATGGCAATTGCCGCATACCTTATGAAAAGCCTTTTGACCGGCTTTATATTCGTCAGGAACGACCAGAGTCGGCTCTACACCGCAGGCCGATAAATAAAAGGAGGTGGATATTGCAAATAATAAAGATTTTATTTTCATTTATTCGGGTTGCCTTCTAATAAAGTCAATTTTTCCATCATGGTTACGATCCATTTCTATGCGCACGAGTTTTCCGCTCGTATCATAGTATTTCCAGCGGTCGATTTTACCATCGTTATTGGTATCAAATCCGGCTTTTTCCAGAATTTTTTTGGCTGTGAAGTATTGCCATTGATCCGGTTTGGCATCGCCGTTGGTGTCAAACGCGACCGACAGGAGTGTCTCGTCGGGACCGTATTGCTCCCATCGGTCAAAACTTTTATTATTGTCGGTATCAAACTCAGCACGCTCAAGTTTTTCATTGGTATCAAAAAACTGCCGTGTATCCATTATATTATCGTGGTTGCGATCCACTTCAATGCGTTGTAATTTTTGATTGGGACCATAATACTCTTTCCAGTCGATCAGGCCCTTGAAGTCTTTATCTTTTTCTATTCGAATCAATTTGCCATCAGTGGAATAGATTTGGAATTGGTCCCTTACTCCGTCGAAATTACGATCGATCTCAACTTTAACCGGTTTTTCCCCTTTGTTGTAAAAATCGATCTGATCGATGTTACCGTCGCCATTTTTATCGTACTCAATCTTCTCTACTTTGTTGTCCTCGGTCTGGTAATGCCATTGGTCCATTTTCCCATCAAAGTTGGAGTCAATTTGTATGATTTCAGCCGAGGCGGAAGCACCCGTTAAAAGGCCCGTAAGGACCCATGCGAGAGTGGGGACGTAAAGGTTCATTTTCATTTCAGTGAAAAAAGAATGGGTAATAAAAAGGTCATTGATTCCAAACCCAAAAGGTCAGGAATGGGTGGATATGGCGTAGCCTTGCGTACGGCTGATAATGCGGCAGAATCCAACAAACTGTAGCTGGAGGATTCGTGCAACGACAAGTCTATAATAGCGCCATTTTTGGCCAAGGTAAATGCTACGACGGGTTGACCTTCGTACAGTCGTTTGCGAGCAATTGGCGGGTAATCCTGATTATTCGCGATGCGATTGCGGACTTGCCGGGTGAATTCTCCTTTCAACTGCCCTAAATCAACAGAATCTCCCTGGGAGCCCGATGCACGGGTTTCAGTTGTTGGAGCGTTCATTCCTTTGGTATCAAGCGATGCCGATACCATCTGATTGGAAAATTGAGAGTCGTTGTCACTGCTGTTTTCATCCTTTTGATCTGTCTCCGATACGATGCCCTGCTCAAGAAAATCAAGTTTTGATTCGGAAAGAGCAACGATGGAGGATGCTATTTCTTTGATTTCTCTTTGCTCCGAATCAACGACCGGATGAGAGGGAATGGCGGTATCGACTTCGGTATTCAAACGTTCCTTAAACTCAATGGCCTTGATGTCACCATGCCTGGAAAAATCATTGGATTGTTGAATCACACCGGAAGATCGGGCTTCCTCAGCCTTTGTGATGGGAGCCTCAAAATCTGCATCATGTGTTTCCAATGGGGTGATTTCGTTTGCGACATTTGTGAAATCAGGCCGATTTGAAACCACATGAATTCTTGTTTTGCTTGAAGCTTTAGACAAAGGAATTACTGCTGTTGCAGATTTTGGAGATACCTTGCTGCTTGTCCTGAATCGAGAAGTTTGAATCAAGGATATTTTTTGAACCGTCACCGCGAAATTTTTTGCAGGTTGTTGCAGGGGGGTCACCTGATTTTTTTTGGGAAGAGCGGAAGGATGACTGGCGTGAATTTCCGTTCTATGCGTCTGAGGTATTTTAATCGCAGGATTTTTCGGTGAGAATTGAGCGATTTGTATGGTGGCCGTTTGCAGGGGAAGTACCGTTCTTTTTAAGAGGGTGACCGGTTGCGCAGACTTTGGTTTTGCAAGCGCGGGAGAGTTTTCAATGGGAGTTTTTGTTTTGGGTTCGGGCAACAAAGCAGTTTGCGGCTTAGGCACCTCTTTTTGAGCTTCCTTTTGAGGGGCGATGATATGAATTTTAATCGGCGGTGGTGCGTTGTTTTGGGGCACAGCATCGAGCACCAACAGTGACACGATGCTTGCCCCAACAAGATGCAAGCCGATTGAAAGTACGTAGGCCTTATGTTGCGTTGTTGATCTCATCACACCATTTTTCTAAGAGTGTCGAAGTCCTGTGGATCGAATCAGCGATTTATTCGTATTGAATATGAAAAGGATCAGGCTCATGTAAATCAGAGTGTTTCCCACATAAGGAATATAATAGGGGGCCGATCTCGTGACATGCTCCGCAATCGTCAAGTGGTCATAATATCCAGAAAAGAAAGAGAACCCGCCGCTGGAAAGAATAAATGCAATAGAAGTAGATAGGGCAAGGCTTCCTGCCATAGATTTGGCAGATTCGACGGTGTTCACTCTCAAGCTCAGGAATTGTCGGCCTGTAATCCACAGAGTCAAATAAGTTGGAATCAAAAAGAAATAAGCAGGTGTTTTACAAAATTCGCTGACACCGTTTGCAAAGGCGTGATTGTCCATCATTGCGGCGGCGATGAGAAATACGGGAGCCATGATGTATCGACGCAAATAAATGCCACCGATAAAAAAGACAGCCAGTGTTGCATCGGGCAAATCGATGACATTTGAGTGTCCACGGGTGATGAGAAGTAGAACAAGCAGACCGATGGTTATTTGAAAATCTTTATTTTTTATAACACGATTCATTAACGTGACTCCAGGGTATAGTGTAATCAACAGTTTCGATACAAATTCCATTTAAAAATCGTAAACAAAGCCGGCATAGCCACTCACGCCTGCTGTGCTGAAGGTGCTTACCTCTTCATAGTGTTCGTCGAAAAGATTCTCGATTCGGGCGGTGAGTTTCAATTGCGAGGTCACTTGATACTTTGCGGCGATACGAACCGTTTTGAATGGGTCTACCGTACCAGCCCGGCTTCGAAATCTCAGACCAACCAGCAGGTTGAAATCCTTTCCAAAATCCTTGCTCAATTGAGTGGAGAATCGATGCTTCGAACGATTGGCCAGTTTGGTGCCATTGCCATCGCGTGCTTCGAGCCAGGAGTGGTTGATTGAAATCTGGGAACGGTAGGGCAGTTGTGCGCGAATTTCCGTTTCCGTTCCATTGGTTTTTGCAGTGCCTACCTGCACCAGTGCAAATGTGGGAGGAGGCGTGATCAGCAGATTGGTGAAGCGCGTTTCAAAATAGGTGATGTCAAAATGCACACGATCCTCCAAAAGGCTTTGTTTGACACCCGCTTCCCAGCCTTTGCTTTCTTCAGGTTTCAATCCGGCACGACCAAAGTTTGGGAAAAACTGTTGATTGAATGTCGGAGCCCTGAATCCGGTTGAATAGGACGTATGAATTTTTGTGCCCGTGCTTGCGATACGATAAGCCCCTTCAAATCGATAAGTGAGTGGGTCTTCAAATTCTGACAACAAGTCTTTACGGAAACCGCCAGTGAAAGACCATGCCTCCATCCAGTTCATACGCGCCTGCATGAAAAAGCCATAGTTGTGATTGTCGTGCTTGAAATTCTGCAAAACGTTATGCCCTGCCAGACGCTGGTATTCCATACCAAACACGGTCGATACGTTTTCGTTGATTTCGATGTTATTTTGCAAGTCCAGAGTGATATTTCTACTGTAGATCGCATCCTCTTTAGTTGCTTGAGCGTCGCGGGCGACTTCGTAAAAATAACTGGGGCGGAAGGTGATGTCCCACCAATCAGTGATTTGTTTGTTGATGGGAAGACTGACGTTGAACGTTTTTGTCCCACTTTGTCGAGTGAAGTCATCACCACCATTGAGAGCATCAATATCCACATCAGAAGCTGAATAACGACCGATGAAATCGATCCTCAAATCACCTTCTAAATTGGCACCGCCACGTGCAGACAAGGTTGTATTTTCGTAGCCGTCATTTTCGTTCAGGTTTCGGGCGGAAAAACCGGCACTGTCGGTTCTTGAAGCGGTGACGGAATAGTCCAGCCTGCCGTTCTGGCCCGATGCGCCTATTGTTTCCTTGTATGTAGAAAAACTCCCGCCTTCAAATGAAGCATACGTAGCGGGCTTTCCACTTCCTTTTTTGGTGATGATATTGATGACACCACCGACCGCATCGGAACCCCATAGAGTGCTTTGGGGACCTCGTAAAATTTCAATTTTCTGGACGTTGTCGACGTTCAAATCAGCAAAGTTGTAACTCCCCAGGGTGTTGGAATTGACTTGCACTCCGTCGATCAGGACGAGTGTGGACTCGCTACCGGCACCGCGCAGGAATAGGGTGGAAGTTGCTCCCATGGGTCCGCTTTGGCGCAAATCAACTCCGAGCGCGTCACGCAAAATATCTCCCACATGGATCTTGCCAGACTGCTTGATTTCTTCTTCTGTGATGACCGTGGCGGAACCGGCATACTGCTCTATGGAAGTTTTGAGACGATTGGATGTGATCTCTATTGATTCTAATTTTTCAACGGCTCCCTCGGCCTGAGAGTAAGAGGGAAAACCCAGAATCCCAAAAGGGAGGAGGTACAAGGCTCCGATGATCATTGTATTGCGTTTCACGAAATGTCCTTTCATTCGAAGGTAATGATTGAGATCGGACAGGTCTCCTGACTTGGGGCTTCCTAGTGACCGCGCCTTCCCATCTTGATGACAGTGGCAGATTGCGGTTTTCGTACCCGTTACAGTTGCGAGACAGTGCCGGAATTACACCGGACTTCCCTAAACCCGATCTTTTAAAAACTATTGTGTTTTATAATGTGTTTAACGTTTTGAGGCGGTTACTGCTTTGTGGGTCATGTGGTGTCCTTTCGCACGAAGGTAATAATTACAGTCGGACAGGTTTCCTGGCTTGGGGCTTCCTACAGACCGCGCCTTCCCGTCTCGGCGACAGTGGCAAATTGCGGCTTTCGTACCCTTTACAGTTGCGTGACAGCACCGGAATCGCACCGGATTTCCCTACATCCAACCGTTCCATGATGGTCAAACGGTGGTTTTGAATTGTCTAAAGAAAGCTAATAAATCAAACAGTCTGCTTTAAAAGTTCAATCTGGAAAATTCAATGTATAACTTTCTGAAGTTCCTTTCCAGCGGTTATAATACACCAGATTTTTTAATGCAAGTCTTTTCCCCCAGCCAGCGGATTCGAGCATGGGTTTTTTGTAGAAGGATTGGGTGTGTCCTACGCAGAGGTAGGCGACAATCTCTATATTTTCCGGCAAACCGAGATCTTGCTTGAGGCGTTCGGGATCTATGATGCTGACCCAACCGACTGCGATGCCTTCAGCGCGGGCGGCGAGCCAAAGATTTTGTACGGCACAACAGGCACTGAAAACATCGGTCTCTGGCATGGTATTTCGGCCCAGCACATGCGGACCGTTCCGGGTCTTATCGCAGGTGACGACAAGGTTGATTGGGGAATCGGTAATGCCTTCCAATTTGAGCGATTGATACAGCTCTTTACGCAATCCGGAGTAGTTCTTTTCGGCATCTGCATTTGCGGATGAAAAATTTTTGGCCATCGTTTGTTTGATCTCTGGATCGTCGATGACGATGAAATTCCAGGGTTGCATGAAACCGACAGACCCGGCATGATGCGCGGCGTCCAATATTCTTCCCAGTACAGTGGGGTCAACAGGGTCGGGCAGAAAATGCCGCATGTCTCTGCGCTTGTAGATGGCTTCGTAAAGGCCCTTCTTTTTCTCTTTGGAAAATTCGTGAGGCTCTGATTTCTGTTCTGATTCCTGTGGAAGTTTTTCTGCCGCTTTAATAGTGACGGGGATTCCAGAAACCATGTGCACGACCTCATCGAATCCCGTAGCGAATTCCTGGTTGATTTCTCCCGCAAGGTCTCTAAACTTTCTGCTCAGCGGATCGCCGGGAACGATGCCCGCTCCAATTTCGTTGGTGATGACGATGACGGTGAAAGGAACTTTCTTGCAAGTTTCAATCAGTGTTTTTACTTTGCTTAGAATGCCAGTATCGTCCATTTCCTGCATGAGCATATTGCTCAACCACAAAGTCAGGCAATCCAGTAGAACAACATCATTTGACCCCGGCGCAATCTTCAGCATGGTTTTTGTCGGGTCGAGAGGCTCTTCCAATGTGATCCATTCGGGGCCGCGTTCGTCTTTATGACGTTGAACGCGATCTTTCATCTCCTGGTCCAGTGTTTCGGCAGTGGCGATGAAATATTTTTTCCCGGCATGCTCATTTCCCAAGGCGAGAGCGCGTTTGCTTTTTCCGCTTCTTGAGCCACCGGTGAGTAAAATGGTTTTCTTTGACATGTTCAAATGATCCTCTGCAGATTGTGATTGCGTGTCTTTGTTATGAGCAGGCGCAAAATACACCTCCCAAAACAAGAGTCAATGTTTCTATTATTTCTCCCAGCGCACCGAGACCGTCTCCGGTGACACCGCCGATTTTATTTTCAAACCAACGCAGTATGCAATAGCCCGTTATAAAAAACAGAAAAAGCACTGCAAGCCCTTCAGCAAGGCCTATATAAAAAGCGAGTGTGAAAGGAATAACACCTCCCGCAAGGTATTGATATTTTCCTTTTTGGTAGAGCCAGTTGGATAAGGCGGCGTCGGATTGCGGATGACGCATGACAACGAGACCCGTGGTCAACATGGTCCTTCCCAGAGCCGGGGCAAGGATCAGCCATCCCATTCCATGCTCACCGCATATTGCGAGCAGTCCTGCATATTTTAGCAGAAAGCAGAGGCAGAGGGTCAACACACCCATAACGCCTATGCGTGGGTCTTTCATGATAAGTAGCGTTTGCTCGCGATCGCGATGCGAGAACATCCCGTCGGCACTGTCCGCAAGTCCATCGAGATGAAGTCCTCCGCTGATGAGGGTCAAAAACACGATATCGAATACGGCGCGTAGCGAAGGCGTCAGATAGGCGGCACCGAGCGCGTCTATGGCGAAAAGCATGCCGCCAATGAGCAAGCCGACGAATGGAAACCAGGCAATTTGACTCCCGTCTTTGGAAAAAGACCGTATGGGAACTGGAATGAGAGTCAGAAAGCCGAGGGCGGATAAAAAATTCATTAGGTTTGTTATGCCCGATTTATGATTTTAGTTATCAATTCAATATCGATCGAACTTTCAATCCAATCGGCAAGCCTATCCATGTGTTCGTTTCTAAACTGGTGATAAGAGAACGCTTTTTCTGGCAAAGTCAATCCTCTTCTTTTACGGAGGTGATCGAGTAAAGCATTGCGTATCGAGTCTTCATCGAGACAGCCGTGCAGATAAGTTCCAATGACAGAGCAGTCGTCACTGACGATGCCCAACGGACAGGGTGCTTCATTGCCTTCTGGCTGAAACAGCGGGATCGACGATGGAGAAAATTGGGTAATGCCCGTGTGGATTTCGTAACCTCTGATGGTCAGCTTGTCTTTGAACAAAGGGGATACTGTGGTGTTGCGAATAACCTGACGGGTGATTTTTTCAGGATGAAGAGTGGTGTCTGCATCGAACAGGTTGAGTCCATCGATTTCTTTGATCTTGCTTTCTGTATTTTGTGGGTCTCTGATTTTCTTCCCGAGCATCTGGAATCCGCCACAGATTCCAAACAACGTTGTCCCTTGCGACCTGCATCTAGTGATCGCCCGATCCATTCCAGCATCTTTGAGATACTGCAAATCGTCGATGGTATTTTTACTTCCCGGCAGAATAATCAGGTCGGGTCGACCCAATTGCGAGGGATGAGCAACGTAACGCAAGGACACATTGGGATCATTGGCAAGTGGTGCCAGATCGGTGAAGTTAGCAACCCTTGGGTACCAAAGCACCGCAATGTCTAATGGATCACCAGAAAATACTTGTGCGGGATGGGACCATTGCGGGATCGAGTCCTCTTCATCCACGACCAGATTGCGGAAGTAGGGCAAGACACCCAAAATGGGTTTGTGAGCCAGATCTTCGAATTGTTTGAGACCTGGCTTGAGAAGCTCGATGTCCCCGCGAAATTTGTTGATTAAAAATCCTGCGACACGGTCTTTTTCACTGGGTTCGAGAAGATCAAGGGTTCCCTTCATCCAGGCGAATACGCCGCCACGGTCGATGTCGCCAACGATGATGACCGGGGCATCCACTTGCTCAGCCAGATGCATGTTGACGAGGTCCCATTGTTTGAGATTGATTTCGGCAGGACTGCCGGCACCTTCGATAACGATCAGATCGTAGTCTTTTGCAAGTGTATCAAAGGCATCTTTTACGATCTGTTTGTGTTTTTCATGCCGTTCAAAATAATCCTCGGCGACACGGTTGCCCTGGGCTTTTCCCATGAGGACGACTTGAGAAAGGTTATCGCCAATGGGTTTGATGAGAATAGGGTTCATCTCCACACGTGGTGCAATATTGCAGGCTTCTGCCTGATAGGACTGAGCCCGGCTGATCTCTCCCCCTTCGGGTGTCACAAAGGAATTGAGCGACATGTTTTGGGCTTTGAATGGAGCGACCTTCCAGCCTTTTCTGTGCAGGAGTCGGCAGATCCCCGCAGTGATGACGCTTTTACCAACATCGGACCCGGTGCCCTGGATCATCAGTGTTTTTGCTTTATGGGTCATGCGTTCTTTTTCCTTTTCAGTAGCCATACGAAAAACGGGCCACCTAAAATTGCGGTGATGACGCCAACGGGAATTTCGGCGGGCGCGATGAGGGTACGGGCAACGGCGTCGCATAAGATCAGAAATGCGGCACCAAACATCATGACACAGGGCAGTAATAATCGCAGGTCCGGGCCGACGATGAGGCGCACAATATGCGGTGCGATCAAACCGACAAAACCGATGGGGCCGGTGAAGGCCACAACTGTTCCTGTGATCAATGAGGACACAATGAAACCCGTTTTTTGAATGCGGGAAACGTTGACCCCACGACTGAGGGCGGTGGAAACTCCGGCACTGATCAGGTTGAGGTCGCGGGCAATGAGCATCAATACAAAAAATCCAAATGCGACAGGGGGGATGATGGATAAGACAGTTGCGTAGTCTGTGATATCGAGTCCGCCCATGAGCCATCGGATGATCTGAAACGATTGGGTAAAATCGGAAAGGTAATGAATGAACATCACCAGTGCGGCGAAGAAAAAGTTCGCGGTGACACCGGCGAGCAAAAGCGTGGAGGTTTGAAATTCATTGTGCCGAACTTTGACCAGACTGAAGACCAGTGCAACTGCCAGCAAGGCACCCATAAACGCGAACAGAGACAATGCCGGAATGCCCATGATACGAAAGGTCCAACCCATGGCGATGGACAATACCGCGCCAAATGCGGCTCCACTGGAAACACCAAGTGTGAAGGGTGCGGCCAGATCGTTTCTGAGCAAAGCCTGAAAGACGGCTCCCGCTATGGCCAAAGCCGAGCCTGCTATGCCAGCGAGCAGGATGCGTGGCAGACGTGCGAGAAACAGGATGTGGGCATCAATATTTTCCTTGAAGGGTATTTCTGATGAAAAAGCATTTCGCAAATTGATATCGGTCGCACCTATCAAGGGAGCGATGGCAAGGGTTGCCAGTAAAAAGATCAGGAATATCCCAAGCGTTGTGATGTAGTGTTTTTTTGTCATGCGATATCGGTGGATGCGGGTGCTGATGAAGGGATGGGAGAGACAAGAACACCACCGTTAGGATCGCGATACAGTTTCACATTGATGTTGTAAACTTTTTCAAGAATACCGGGCTCAAGCACTTTATCCGGTGTGCCGTCACGAACGATTTTGCCATTGTCCAGAAGCAGAAGACGTTTGCAAAATTTTGAAGCAAGGTGCAAGTCGTGCATGGCCAGAACGATGGTGGTTTTTCTATCTTGATTGAGATGTTGCAAGATCTCAAGAATCTGCATCTGGTATTTGATGTCCAGTGCCGAAGTGGGCTCGTCCAGTGCCATCATTTCCGGTTCTTGTGCGATGGCAGAGGCAATGAGCACGCGCTGTTTTTCTCCTCCGCTGATTTCATTGAAAGAACGGTCGGAAAAGGCGAGCGTGTGGGTGATCTCCATGGCTTTTTTTGCGATGGCGAAATCGTTTACACTTTCCATTGCGAGCAGGGAAAGATGCGGGTGACGTCCCATCAAAACGACTTCAGAATTTTTAAAATCGAATGCCAGATTCTGTTCCTGAGGTGTCCATGCGATGGACTGTGCCAACTTTTTTCTTGTGACCTGTCGGATGTCCTGTTGCTTGAAATAGATAGAATGGGCCGGTGCATCAAGAATGCCTGCCAATAATTTGAGTAAAGTGGATTTCCCTGACCCGTTGGGGCCGATCAGACCAATGAATTCTCCGGCTTCGATTTTTAAAAAAATATTTTTTAAAATGGGGGTATCGTCGTACCCGAAGTTAAGATTTTTAGCTGTGAGCAATGGGGATGTCATTTCCGGGTCTGTGTGTTGACAGAGCTTGAATTTTTCTGGGAAAACAAACCAGGGTGAATGACTTGCCCGAAGCGTTCGACGGTTTGAGTCAACCGAGGTCCGGGGAGAAGAACGTAATCATCGCCAATGAAAAAGATAGATTTTGTCTGTACCGCGCGAATGCCGGGGAATCTGCTCCAGGCTACAATGCGTTCTTGTTGTTCTTCAGGACTCAATCGGGATTTTGGACCCGCTTCGATGATGATTTCCGGGGAAACTTTAATAATGAATTCTTTGGTCACCTTGGGATAGCGTGCGGCTGTTGGAGGCAAAATATTTTCTCCCCCCGCCAATGTCAGGAGTTCGTCTAAAAAAGTTCCTTTGCCGACCGCGTACAAATCGCGGCGGGGATCGTTGCTGTCTCCCAAGAGGAGCAGGACCGATTTGGAGTGAACATTTTTCAGCGCATTCTTGAATTCATTCAACTGAGATTGAATCTTAGCACTCAATTGTTCAGCTTCCTTCTGTTGTCCTGTGAGGTCACCCAATTTTTTTATCGCGGAGTAAATATCTTTGAGATTGTCGAGCGGGACAGAGAGTGTTTCTATATTTAAATTGCGTGCGTTGGAGGCCAGTCGATTGTTGCCCCCTTGGTAGATGATAAGATCGGGACGAAGGGTGATCCAGCTTTCGACACTGGGGTTCAGCAAGCCGCCAATGGAGGGCAGTTTGCAAGCTTCGGGTGGATAGGAACAGAAATCCGTCACGGCAACCACTCGGTCGCCTGCGCCTATGGCAAACAATATTTCAGTGGCAGAGGGAGTCGAGGTGATGATGCGTTGATAGGCTGGGACCGATTCTGCAAGTACCTTGCCGGGAGCAATCAAAAAAAACAATAGAGCGGTCATGGCCCAGATTGTTTTGGAAAACCTGTTTGCAGGGGCAAAGGCCGAACACGATGGGAAATTGTGTGTCTTCATCACTTCTATCCTTGTGCAAAGAAGACACCCTGCCGTAAAACGGGGGAGTGGGTCTCTTTGTCGCGAAGAGTTTTTATGGCCTCTGAAAAGTATCAGGATCTAAAATCTATGCGGGGCACAGATTTCTGAGTGATCCGATGACTGTATCTGAGAGGTCCTTTGAAAGGTATTCTGGCTTCTGGATCGATCTACTGTCCGCGCCTTCCCATTTTTCAACAGTGGCATTTGCGGATTTCGTCCCCAGTTACAGCGGCGCGACCACGACGGATTCTCACCGTCTTTCCTTTTCGTGAATTACAGGATACAGCCTAGCAAAATTGAATGCATTGTCAACTATCGGTTTGGATCAGTCATTAAAAAATAGTTCAATCTGCGCAAGATTTTCGGCGGTGACTTCATGCCCTTGTTTTGTTTCTCTTGCGTCAGTCTTGTGTCCACGTCCAGAACATTCATCGAGTGCGTATTCTGCCATGAAAGAGGGGACGACGTTGTCGTTGAGTCCAAATATCCCCAAAATGTTCGCAGGCGGTTTGGAGGTATTGGTTTCTGGAAGTTCCGGGAGAAATCCGCAGACACTGGCGGTTTTGCTAATGGGGTGGTTTCCCATGATTGAGTAAACGAGAGCGGCTGCTCCTCCTTGAGAAAATCCCCACAGGCAAACTTGTATGTCGTTGGCCTGATATTCGTTTTTCGCGGTGTGTATGGCAGAGTCAATGATGCGATCGGCATAGCTCATAAACGCATGGACGGTCTCCAGTTGTTTTGGGCCATCTTTCCACCAGCTCCATAAGCCTTTACCGGCATCTATGGGAGCTTCGGGATAGACGGTGAGTGCATTTTTCAGTTGCAGTTTGTTGCCGAGAATCAACATATTTTCCGGTGTTGAATCCGCGCCGTGAAAGCCGATCAATAACTTCAACGGAGAATCAGCAGAACGCCCGTGATCTCCCAGAATGATTTTTTTCCCGTCCCACTCGGTGTTTTTGTATTGGATAGCCATGAGTTCCTTGTGCTCTTTAATTTGTAATCCCACAGGATTTTTTGTTTGAGGTGTTTTGCTGCTGGTTAGTTATAAAGCATTTTATCAGAGGACACCGTCTGTTTGTTCCGGCAAGTGCTCTCGCAAAGTTTTCGCCAGTTCCAAAGCTTGCTCTGGAGTGGCGATCTCGCCCAACATTCTCGCGTCCTCTATTTTATCAAGAATTATTTTAAAATGGGGCCCCGGTTGCATTTTAAATTTATCAATCAAATCGGTGCCATTCAGAAGTACAGGAGAATGCCTTGCGGGTAAATAGGTTTCTATATAATACCTGGCGATCTGCTGGATATGTTTTTGATGGGCTTGCGCCCAGTCCGGGTTTGTGGAGCAGGCCAGGGTCAGCCCTGTAAGCGTGTGTGGGTAGGTTGCCTTGGCAAAAGCGTAGATTTGCTTTCCCTGTTCGTTTGTTGCTGTGATGCCAGACAGGTTGTCAACGCTGTAGATACCGGCTTGCAAGGATGAACTAACCCAGTTGATTTCCGCATTGGAGGCTTTCAAACGTTGCAAAACCTCAACGGCCGGTAATTTTTCGCGGGCATGGGCTGGATAGAGGATGGCTGACAATCTCAACAGAATGGCATTTTCAGAAATTTCGGATGCCACATTGACAGAGGTCCCGAAATAATGCGAAGGATTGTCAATGCACGCATCGAGAAGATCCAGTGTTTTTTTGATTTTATTTTGATGCACGTCTGATGCGGGAAAAATAATTTTTAAAAGTCCACAGTCACAAAAATCAGGGAAATAGGTGGATGGTTTTTGGGCATTGAGGAATTGTTTGAGCTCATAAAAAATTCTTTCGACGGCGACTTCCTTCATGCGAGATGCATGGCCACGAATTTGTTTTATTGTTGCAGGTTCGATTTTAAAATCGAGTTGTGCTGAGAAGCGGAAAGCCCGTAAAACTCGAAGCGGATCTTCTATGAATGTTTCGGTAGAAACAACGCGAATTATTTTTTGTTTGAGGTCGACCTGACCCTTGCAGGGGTCCACGCAGACAGGTTGCGGATGCAGGCAGGATTCTGCGGGAACGGCCATCGCGTTGACTGTAAAGTCTCTACGTAATAAATCTTCCTGAATACTATTTCCTTGTAGGGTTGTGAAATCGAAACTGTATTGCTTGGGGCCAATGATGCGAAAGGTTTCTCGTCCCGGTGTTTTGTCAAGCTTCACCAGTGGGTAATGATGCTTGTTGGCGAATTCTTTTGCGGTTCGAAGGACGTTGGGGCCGGTGAAATCATAATCCGATGAATCCCGGTGTAGAAAAAGGTCGCGTACCGCTCCTCCCACTAGAAACAGTGGCGTCTTGTTTGCGCGAGTGATGCTGAGCAATTGGTTCAGCATATTTTCGAGAGCAGGATTCATTGTGAAATAGTTTCAATTACGGAGAGATTTTTTTACGAAGGGAATTGCATGGGAACCTTCATGATCGCCTGCTTTGAAAATCTTTCAATGGCGGCTTTCTTTCGGCATCGCAGTATAGAAAATGATTGTTTGTCTCTCCTACGTGGGTCGGTATGGCTCGGTGTCAGGCGTTCCAGCCGGAGCCCAAACGAACCTGTTTGGAAACGAAGATATTGCCGTCTTGTTTGACCAGGTGCAGATCGGTTTGGGTGAGCGAGCTTATAATACGCTGAATATTTTCAGATGGCTTGCTTTGCGGGTCTTTGATGAGAAAGGGAATCATTTCATCAACGGAATCTCTGACGCGATCGCTTTCGATGATATAACCCAGATATTTGACTTGCACGTTGAGGTATTTTTTAACGAGACGAATCAGATTGTCGCCAACATGAATGTCTTTGCGATTGCGCGCGCGGTTGATTATGAGACTGGGGTTGAAATTCTTCACCGCTCTGTCAACATCTGCAATTTTTTCTGGAGCGATCTCTGCTAGCTTTTTTTTGAGCAGGGAGACAGTGTATGTTTCCATGTCGGCTTGCATGGGATTGGAATGATCCACCATCTTTTGCAGTTCGGGATTATCGGAAAATTGCTGGTTGATGCTTCGGAACAGGCTGGCCCGGATGAAGCTGAATGTTTTCATGACCGAAGTCATTTCCGGTGTGCTGAGTACAATTCCCGGGTTGCTCATATTAAAGAAGTCGATCACATTGAAATTGGTGCCTGGCCCCATGTCTAGCACGATGACATCGGCTTGCAGGTTCTTGATGAAATCAATGACGATTTGAATGCAGTCCTGGCTGATATTGGCACTGCCGGGATTATCGCCCGCTCCGCTGACAAATTTAAGGTTGTCGATCCCGGTGTTTAAAAGGAGTTTTTCGGGAGAAACTCCTTCGGTGGAAAAAAAATCCTGAAACCCGCATTTGGGATTGTTGATGCCGAGCAGGGCGTGTAGATTGGAAGCCCCGAAATCGGTGTCAACCAATACGACATTGTGTCCGGCCAAGGCCATTCCCACAGCCAGATTTACGCTGACAATGCTTTTGCCTATGCCTCCTTTTCCGCCACCTACGGCGATTATTTTTGCTGTGGAGGTTAATGTGCTCATTGGTTTGATGGGGTCCTATTTTTTATTTTGGTCTTCAAGGAAAATGAAGGACTCTAGCAAATCGATGTATTCTTTGTCGCTGAGTGCGGGTTTGACATTCTGTGATTTCAGCTCGGCTTTTTGGTAATTCAATCCCTGTAGAAAGTTGGTTGTATTCAATGCTTTCTGCGTCCCAGGATCCAGATTTTTTATCGTGTCTATTCTTTCCTGAAATTGCGTGAGTCGGTCTACGAGACGGTCCACTTTTCTGGAGACGGTTTGATCGACCACGGTTTTGAGTACAGGCTCGCTGATTGCGGGCTCCTCTGTTGTGAGTGACTCTTGTGGTGTTTCTTCAGAAGAGAATACTGCCCCGGTAATTTTGCTGACAGGCTCAGGCTCAGGCTCAGGTTCAGCTTCAGCATCAGCATCAGCTTCAAATACCTGCTCTAAACTGTCGATATTATTTTCTTCTTGATGAATGGGTTCTGTAGAAAGAATTTCTGCTTCCGGCTCTTCCTCTTCGACTTCTTGAGAGGCTAAACTGGCGAAGTCTGCAAGTGTCATTTCATCTTCCAAGTTGGAATCGGAAGGCAGGGAGACGGTGGTTTCCGGTTTTTGCTGGGCAGAGACATCTTGTCGGGCGGTTTGTTTGAATTCAGCCAAATCCTCAGGGAGGGTCAGTTCTTCTTCGAGACTGTAGTTGTCTGGTAGCTTTTCCGTGCGGACTTCTGGTTTCGGGCTGACGCCTGTGTGATAGATTTCTTCAGCGATTTCTTCGAGTTCACGGTCTGTTATTTCAGGACTTGCGACGAGTTCTTCATCAGGCTCGTCGAGGGATGCTTCAGGAAGTGAAATGGATTTATAGTCAAGGGGTGCGGCTATATGACCTGTGATTTCGTTGATGGAATCTTCCATCTCCTTTTGAAGTTTTCGAATTTCTTCGGCCTGGGCTGTGGAGTCCGGGTCATCGAGTTCTTCGAGGTCGTCCTCGTCTGTTTCAGGGAAGGGATTGTCCCAATCGAACTTTTCATTCAAGATGCTTTCTAATTCGGGATTGGCTTCGTTGCGAGTAGCATCTGCTGAATCGAGATCAGATTCATCTGTCTCCTCTATCCGGGAATAGTTTTTTTCCGTTCCATTTTGGTTGATTTGATTTTGCAAGGTGTTGATGGAGTCTTCCATTTCTGCTTGCAAATCAAGGATCGCCTGGTCTTGCAAATCGTCGAGGTCATCAGACTCTGAAGAGGGCTCCGAAAAGTGGGAGAGGGTGTCGTCGTCTTGCGATGCATCTAATAAAGATTTTAAAATCGGGTCGAGTTCTTCTTCCTCGGAATTTGTTTGTCCTTCGCCTTCAGTATTTTTGTCTGAGGTTTTGGTCATTTTAAGTATATGATCCATCGACGCTTCAGAGGTTTCCTGCCTTGCGGAATCTTCTGTTTCCATGCTGTCAGCAATGTGTTGAAGATCGTCCATGGAGTCTTCTTCATCGCTTTCCTCAAGCTCATTGAAGACGTCCATGGCGGAGTCTTCATCATCCGTGTAATCGGTTTTAGAGCCCGGGAAAAGAGGGCGTTCGGTGTCGTCTTCGTCATCATCAAAATGGTGGCCACTCTTCAATTCTTCTTCAGAGTCGAAGGAGTCATCGGGGTTCATGCGATTGATGATTTTGTCGTAGCGTTGCTCCGCTTCCAGATTTATTTTCCGGATTTTGTACATGGCGTAGGGAAAGCCGAAGATAAGGAGTGCGGCGCTTGCCATGTACAGGGGGTTGTCTAATGCCAGATCAAGGTAGGGCTTGATGATTGAGTAGGATTGATCGTGGTCCAGGCCGAGCAAGTTGTTCAGGGCGAGCCAAACAGATTCGACCCCTTCCAATATTATTTCCTGAATTGCCTGAATGGATTGGTTTTCGGACATTTTTTCAACTAAAATGCATTTATTGACCGACCCGCTCGGTAATGAATTAGAAAAATGAGACTAAAGCAGGGCAACGATCTGGATAAAATTAGCGGATACGTTAAGTTCGCCTGTTCCATTTCGACTACAATCACTGAAACAATATTGTATCATAAAATAAAAGAAAATCAGTAAAATTAATCACTTATAGGTTTTTTGAGTTTGGATTGCGAGACGATATTTTGAGGGTCTCATCATGAATTTTTGGAGCTGTTTGTGGAAAAGTTAAGCGTTATCATTATTACGTATAACGAGGAGGAACATATTGAGCGTTGTTTGAAGAGCGTTCAATGGGCTGATGAAATTGTTGTGCTTGATTCTTTCAGTACGGATGCGACAGTGGACATTTGCCGTCGTTATACCGACAGAGTGTTTCAGATGGAGTGGCAGGGTTATGGCGGGCAGAAGAATCTCGCGGCTGAAAAGGCGTCTCACACCTGGATTTTGAATCTGGATGCGGATGAGGAAGTTTCTTCAGAGGTGGAGAGGGAAATCAGGACGTTGATGGAAGTCGGTCCGATGTTTTCTGCCTATGATTTCCCCCGGAAAAATTTCTTTGGGGAGCACTGGATTCGTTTTTGCGGATGGTACCCGGACAGGATCATTCGCTTGTATGATAAAATGAAAGCCCGATTCACTGAGGGGCGGGTGCATGAAAAAATTGAAACGGCAGGCGGGGTGGGGTCATTGAACGAGCCCTTACTACATCATTCGTTCAGGGATATGGAAGATTATATTACGCGCCAGAATCGTTATTCCACTTTGAGTGCTCAGGATCGTTTTGATCGAAAGGGACCGGTGGGAATCGGGCGAATACTTTTGGGACCTCCCTGGGTATTTATTAAAGTATATATTCTGCGGCAGGGATTTCGTGAGGGGCGACTTGGTTTTTTTATCGCGGCATCTATGGCATTTTATTCTTTTTTGAAGTATATAAAAACACATGAATGCAAAGTTTCCTGAATTAAAAGTTGAGTGTGGCTGGGTTTGGGTTAGAAAAATTTAAGGGTTTGCGTTAAGATGTGTCAGGCAGGTTTAGAGTCCCTGTGTTTAAGACTGTCCCTTCAAATGTAAGAGCATTTTTTGAATAAAGCCCAAATACTGATTATAATGATTCCGGTCGTTTTGTTTTCCTTGACCGTTCATGAATATTCTCATGGAAAAGTGGCTTTCATGCTGGGTGATGACACCGCCAAGCGACTCGGTCGCCTTTCGTTTAACCCCCTGAAACATCTGGACTTTTTTGGCATTATTTCTTTCTATTTCATCGGCTTTGGTTGGGCCAAACCGGTTCCTGTAGATCCGAGGAACTTTCGCAATCTGCATAGAGATATGATGTACGTTGCGCTTGCGGGGCCCCTGTCGAATGTGGCTCTGGCAGTTGTTTTTAGTTTTATTATCCGGGTGATGGAGCCTTACGACAGCCCCGTTGTATTCACCTTGCTTGCTCTGGGCATATTTATAAATACGTCTTTGGCGATTTTCAATTTGCTTCCGATTTTTCCTCTCGATGGATCAAGCATTCTTAAGGGATTGCTTCCTCATCGGATCGCTGAAAATCTGAGCAATCTGGATCGTTTTGGTGCATTTTTGTTGCTTGGAGTTATTTTACTGGATCAATTCGCGCATACAGGTATTTTGGGGACTCTTATGGGGAAGCCTCTTACCTACGCGGTCGAGTTTATTACTCAAGAGCAGTTCTCGAATGTTGTACAAATCATTCAAATGAGTTTTTCGGCACTTTGATAGTTGTTTTGCTTGCGCTCTCACGTTTGTCGTGGAGCTTTTTTTAATTTAATACTTCAAGAATAAAAGCAATGGATTTTAAGGAAACGCTCAATCTACCCAAAACGGATTTCCCCATGAAGGCCAACCTCCTGCAAAAGGAGCCTGAATTATTGGCGAAATGGGAAAAAGAAGATTTATACGGGAATATCAGAAAACATTCTTCTGGTAAGCCGCAGTATGTTTTTCATGATGGACCGCCCTACGCGAACGGTCATATTCATATGGGACACGCCTTGAATAAAATTCTCAAGGATTTTATCGTTAAATTCAAGACGATGAGCGGATTCGACGCAGGGTTCATTCCCGGTTGGGACTGCCACGGGCTTCCTATTGAACATCAGGTGACGAAAGAAGAGCGGAATAAAAAAAACAATCCGAGCAAGAGTGAAATCCGTAAGCTTTGCCGGGAATACGCGGCTAAGTTTGTTGATATCCAGCGTGAGGAGTTCGTTCGTCTTGGGGTTTTTGCGGACTGGGCCAATCCTTATCTAACGATGAATTTCTCGTACGAAGCGGCGATTGTTCGCGAGTTGGGCAAAGTGGTGGAAAAAGGTTTGCTCTACAACGGTTTGAAACCGGTGCACTGGTGTACCTCCTGTAAAACAGCACTGGCTGAGGCGGAAGTGGAATATGCGGATCGGACCTCTCCCTCGGTTTACGTCAAGTTCCCGCTGCAATCAGGGTTGGTCGCAGATTGGATGAATGGGGAAACGGCACCTGTTTCAGTGGTGATCTGGACCACAACCCCCTGGACTCTGCCGGCAAATCTTGCAGTCTGTCTGCATCCAGAATTTCAATACGTCGCTGTAAAAATCAAAGAAGAAATTTTTATCGTAGCGGAAGATCTATTGCCCGCTCTCGTGAAGGAATGGGATGTTCAGGAGCACAAAGTTCTTGGAACTTTGCAGGGAAAAGAACTGGAGGGCGCGATCTGCCAACATCCTTTTGCGGATCGAGTTTCCACGGTGATTTTGGGTGATCATGTAACTTTGGAGCAGGGGACAGGTTGTGTGCACACGGCACCCGGCCACGGTCAGGAGGACTATGTCATCGGCCAAAAATATGGGCTGGATACATACAATCCGGTAGACGATGGGGGTGTGTTTGTTGAAGACCTGCCTTTTTTCGGTGGCATGTTTGTATTCAAAGCAAACGCCGAGATCATTCAAAAACTCGTTGCCGACGGTTACATGGTTTCGCATGGCGAGATATCCCACTCCTACCCTCATTGTTGGCGATGTCGACAGCCGATCATTTTTCGCGCAACCCGGCAATGGTTTATTTCAATGGAACGCGATGATTTGCGCACCAAGGCTTTGGAAGCGATTCGTAAGGTGGAATGGATTCCTCCTTGGGGTGAAAGTCGAATTTATGGAATGGTTGAAAATCGTCCGGATTGGTGTGTGTCTCGTCAACGTGCGTGGGGGGCTCCGGTCGCTGTCGTTTCTTGCAAGACTTGCGGAATACCACTCAGTTCGCCTGAAGTTTTCGATCATATTGCGGAATTGATTGCCAAGCACGGTGCAGATTATTGGTTTGATACAGAACTCTTTGATTTGATTCCCAAGGACAGTGTTTGCTCTTGCGGCGGAACGGATTTTAATAAAGAAGAGGATATTCTGGACGTGTGGTTTGATTCGGGTATCAGCCATGCCGCGGTGATAGAGGCCAACCCGAAATTGAGCTGGCCCGCTGATTTGTACCTTGAAGGAAGCGACCAGCATCGTGGCTGGTTTCATAGTTCTTTGCTGGAATCGATTGGTGTGCGAGGCGAAGCCCCCTACAAGTCGGTTCTGACGCATGGTTATGTGGTGGATGGCAAGGGCAAGAAGATGTCCAAGTCTGCAGGCAATGTGATTGCCCCGCAGAAAATCATAGATCAGTATGGTGCAGAAGTACTTCGATTGTGGGTGGCATCTGAAAATTACCGCGAAGACATTCGGATTTCGCAAGAGATTTTGAAACGACTTTCCGAAGCGTATCGGAAAATTCGCAACACTTTCCGTTTCCTGTTGGGAAATCTTTACGATTTTGATCCGCAGAAGGACAAGCTGGCGGTTGAGGATCTGCAAGAAATTGATCGTTATATTCTGTATCGATTTTCAATTTTGAAGAATAAAGTTTTAAAGGCTTATTCTACTTACGAGTTTCATACCTTCTATCACGCCTTCTATAATTTCTGTATCGTAGATTTGAGCGCGTTTTATTTGGATATCGTCAAGGACAGATTGTACACCTTTGCTCCAGACTCCCCGGGGCGTCGTTCGAGTCAAACGGTTTTGCACATTTTGTTGTTGGATATGGCGCGTTTGATGGCACCCATATTGAGTTTTACCGCTGAAGAAGTTTGGTCGCATTTGCCTGTTGGCAGTGCCGATGAAAAAAGCGTGCATCTCAGTTCTTTCCCTGAAAGTTTAGAAATATCATTTGACGATACACTGGCAAAAAAATGGGAGACGCTGGTTGAATTGAAGGGTGAGGTCAGCCAAGCTCTGGAAATTTGCCGACGGGAAAAAGTCATCGGTCATTCTTTGGACGCACATGTGCAAATTGTTTTGCCTGAGAAATTACGTACCCTTTTGCAGGATGATCTGGAAGAGTTGAAAATAATTTTTATCGTATCTCGTGTGGACGTTGTGGATGATTTGAGTGCGATCGAAAATGCATGGAACTGCGAGTCTCTCAAAGGTGTTGTTATTGCTGTTTCAGCCGTTGGTGGTGAAAAGTGCGAACGTTGCTGGAATTACTTTGATCCAAAGACAGGAGAAGAGCCTGCATCCGCCCTTTGTGAAAAATGTGTTGAAAATCTGGAGTACCCAAAGAGGACGGGTAATTGAGAAATAAATATTTGTCGCTACTGCTTTGCTCGAACTTTTTGATCATTCTTGACCAATTTACAAAGTATTTTGTGATATCGCATATTCCGCGTCATCACTCGATCTGGGTAGTGGATCATTTTTTCAGTATCACTCATATTCGTAATTCAGGAGTGGCATTTGGTCTGTTTGCAAGTCACTCCTCGGAGTACAAGGCCCTTATATTTGTATTGATTTCAACGATCGCAATCTTTGCGATTTTGATTATCTTTCATCAGACAAGAGAGCAACAGCGGCTGGTTCTTTTTGGTTTGACCTTGATTTTCAGCGGCGCGATCGGGAACTTGATTGACCGAGTGCTACATGGTGAAGTTATAGATTTTATTTACTTTCACTTCGGGGATTTCCATTTTCCAGCGTTCAATGTAGCCGATTCCTGCATTTCTATTGGCGTGGGTTGCATGGTTCTTGATTTGTTTAAAAATACCCCACCATCAAATCCGGAAACAGATTTGAAGGGCCCTGCCTGATTAAGAGCTCAAACCAGCTCATAGGAGTTTTAAAGACACATGCATCCCATTTTGCTGGAATTTGGTTTCGTCAGAATTTTTACCTATGGCCTTCTGGTGGCTACGGGTTTTTTTATGGCGATCATGCTGGCTGCTCACCTTGCCAAGAAAGAAGGCATGGATCCGCAACAGATCATTGACCTTTGTTTTTACATCATGATCGCGTCGCTTCTGGGTGCTCGAGTTTTATACATTGTGGTCGAACATGAATATTTCACCCAATATCCACTGGAAGCATTTAAATTCTGGAAGGGTGGGTTGGTATTTTATGGTGGTTTGATAGGCGGGATGATTGCGGCGGCGGTTTACATGAAACGCCAGCGGATGAATTTTTGGAAGGTCGCCGATTTATTGGCTCCCGCACTCGCTCTGGGGCAGGGAATTGGACGCTGGGGTTGCTTTTTTGCCGGCTGTTGCTATGGCGGAAAAACCGACCTTCCCTGGGCGATCGTATTCACCGACCCCAAATCGCTGGCCCCTTTGGGGGTGCCCTTGCATCCCACTCAGATTTACTTGTCTTTGAATGCGATTGCGATATTTTTGTTCCTTTTATGGTTGCTTAAAAGAAAGCAATTTGACGGACAGGTCATCTGGTCTTATGGAGTGTTGTATTCTATCGGGCGATTTGTTATAGAATACTTCCGGAATGATGATCGCGGTTTTGTGATTGAGGGTGTTTTATCTACTTCACAGTTTGTGGGTATTTTGTTTTTACTCATCTCCATAGTCATGCTGATAGTTTTGAGAGCCAAAAGTTTGCGTGGTCGGTCAAATCTGCCGAAAGGACACTGACATGAATTCAGAGGATCGTGGGAAAATCTCTATTCGTCCGTTGGAATCTGTTTGGGTACGGCGAGGTAAGGATGCTGTCCGAAAAATTTCGTCAAAAATGTTGGTTCCTAATATCAAGGCCGGAAAACTTTTTGGCGACGATGAGGTTTCAGGCGACTGTAAAAGTTGGATTCGCTTGGAGCGACATTCCCAATTGTCCCATTATTTTAAAAGTTCAACGGAATGGGTCAATCCTGAAATTTCACAAAAAGCGCATGCTCAATTAGAAGAATTGGCGGGAATGCTTGAAGATCTTAATAGTTAATCTATACTTGCAGGGAAAAGTTAGATTTTGATTCAATCCATTGAATGCTGAATGATAAACTGGAAACCTGTAAAAGAGTACCTTGCTAAATGGACGCAAAAGAAATTATTGAAGATTGGGTTTCATCGGCACCGGTGGTTTACCTCAAATTGAAAGAAGCCATCAAGGATCCCGATAGCACGTTTGATGATTTCTCGCTGATTTTGTCTAGCGACGCGGCGATTTGCGCGCGTTTATTGAAGATCGTTAACAGCGCATTTTACGGCTTTAGTTCTAAAATAGAGACCGTAACGCATGCACTGAATATTCTAGGCGTCTTGCAAATACAGGACTTGGCCCTGGCGATATCGGTCATGGAAAAATTTGATGGTATCCCGCCCGAATTAGTGAATATGGATTCTTTTTGGCGGCATTCAATCGCCTGTGGTGTTATTTCCAGAAAAATTGCACTCGATTTTGATTTGAAAAATTCCGAGCGTTGTTATGTAGCCGGGCTATTGCATGACATTGGCAGTTTGATTATTTTTAAGAAAAATGCCGAAACCGAATTGGAAATTTTAAAAGATTGTGAAGCCAATGGAACAAATTTATTCAAAGAAGAAACCAAACGATTTGGATACGATCATGCCGATGTGGGTGGAGCTCTTCTAGAATCCTGGGGCCTTTCCTACAGCCTCATACGAGTCGCTTTATGTCACCACTTTCCCCAAGGTGCCGATGTGGATTCCCCTTTGGCAGATGTGGTACACATCGCCGACCATGTTGCTTACGATATGGGATTGGGAACCAGCGGAGAACTTTTTGTCCCTGAATTGAGTGAGGGGATTCTTGAGAAACTTGAAATTCCTGCGGATTATATTCAGGATTTCAGAAAAGATGTAGAAGAGGAGTACTTAGCGGCGACACAGGTATTCCTCTGAGGGCTTGTTAAAGAACACCGCATACAATCTTTGCTTATCCTGTGTAGGTGATTTATTCTGGATGCAGGTTGTGTTTGGTGTTCTTTTTAAATAGGAATAGATTGTGGAAAAATCAAAAGTTCAGGATTCTTCGGAATTGAGTCCTTCATTAAATAGCAAGGGTGAGTGCAAAACCATTTTGTATGTGGATGATAATGAAGACAATCAGGCCCTTGTTAAAAGAATCATTCGCGACGAGATCAATTTTGAATTGATTTCAGCCGAGGATGGAATCAACGGGATACGATTGGCAGAAGAACATCTTCCAGATTTGATTTTAATGGATATCAATTTGCCGGGTATGAATGGAATCGAAGTGTTTCGCCGGCTGAGAAAAATAGAGGCAACCAAAGATATACCTGTTTGGGCAGTGAGTGCGAATTCATTTCCCCCAGAAATCGACTCTGCATTAGAAGTCGGTTTCGATCAATATGTTGTGAAGCCTATCAACATCCGCTCTTTTATGGAAAGAATCCATCAAGAACTGGATTGAATTTTTAGTATCCTCTCCTTTCCTGAATTTGCAGAGAATCATTTCGAGTCCAACCCGTTTTTCCAGAACCCATTGAAATTTTCTCCCAATCTCCCTGATGGTCGAGAATTTTTATGACGGCCCCTTCATGCAATTCGAATAGAGTTTTCGCCTCCGCACCCGGGGACGAGACAACCTGAATGGTTTTAGTGAGAACCACGGCCAGTTGCTCCTGAGAGTCGAAATAAAACCGGGTTCCTGCGCCACAAATTGACAACAGGAGCAAACCCAAGACGGTTTTTCTGGCGATATCTAAAACTGCAATGGGTTGATAGTGCCATGCGATCATCGACAACCAGAAAAGAAAATTCAGACTGAGAACCAGACAACCGTGTTCTCTTAGATTCAAATCGTTCGCCCAGAATAACAGCGCGGTGACAGCATTTTCATTGTTGGGCATGAGACGGTCCTCGGTCTTGCTCAATGTGAAATCGAGATTGGCCCGAATCTGATCTTCGCGAGGGAGAAGTTTTTGCGCCTCTATATAGTTGAAAATAGCTTTCCCCATTTCGCCCGTTCTGAAATAAGCGTTCCCCAAATTATAATAAAGAAATCCATTTTGAAATCCTTCTTCGCGGACCGATTCGTAGAGGGCGATGGCTTCTTTAAAATTTCCAGTCAGATAGAGTTCATTTCCGTGGTTGATTTTGATCGATGCACTATCGGTATTTGCCGCCAATGGTTTCGGAAAAAAAGTAAACATTGTGCCGAAGAGTGTGAAAAGTAAAACGTAAATGATTCTCATTTTTTACGCTCCATTTCGTCCAGCAGTTTCACAGACTCTTCCAGTAGCGATTCTTTGGAAATATCTGTTCCTGGAGAAAACTGCAATGCTTCAAATCTTTCCAGCAAACGGCAGGTTGCCAGCTTGATATCACTTTCTATGGAGGCGTTCTCCAACAGATTTTCTGCTTCCTTAGAGGTTAGAGTGGCACCGGTGAATTGATATTTATTTCCAATGTATTCTCTAAGAATATGGGACAATTCGCTCACAAAGAGTTTGGACGTTTCAATAGATGTGATTTGATCCAGACGTTGACGAGCCTGTTTGTATGCCCCCTGGCGTTTGAAATAGTCCGGATCCAGTTTTCTCCTGCGCAGGTGATTGGAATGTTTTCCCGCAATAATGAACAGTAAGACCGGCAAAATAATTAAAACCAGAGAACCCATTTTGTCGCGACCGGAAATGCTTTGATCCTCAAAATCATCGGCGTTCAAGTGGATGGGAAAGATATCCTCGCCTAAAATTTTCACATTGTTTTCACGTGACTCGGTTTGTGCCGAGAAATCCTTCATGGATTCTTTTGACGCTTCCTGAATTTCTTTTGCGGGTTTGGAGGTCAGGTAAATAGGCTGGGTCTGTATGGTTTTATAGCGTTCTTTTGATGGATCAAAGTAAGACAGGAAGACCGGCGGAATTAAAAGTTTTCCCGGCTTTAATGGGACCAGTGCAAATTTGAAGGTTTTCCTGCCACCCATTTTTTGGTTTTGAATGGTTTGCTCAAAGACAGGTTGATCGGCGTAGATCTTAAAATTTTCAGAGATATCTTTCAATTCAAGGTTGGCCTGATCGATGTTTCCCGTTCCGGTTATCGCAAGTGTGAGCGTTGTTGTGTCGCCTACTTCCAGTTCCGCTTTTCCCAGTTCGGCCGACAATTGAATGTTTCCGACAAGTCCGGAAAAATTTTCAGGTTTTCCAGTTTTGGGTAAGGGGCGGACGTTCAGGTTGAAAGCCCGGGTTTGTAAAACCTTATGCTGGATTTGTGCCCGTGATTGAAAAAAGGGATTGTCAAAAATATCATCCATCGGGCTTCTTCTGGAGGGGGCTCTGTTGGAACGATACAGTAAATCCATTTCGAGAATTGCCGGTGGGATTTCAGCCGCTCCCTCTTGCATTGGAATATAGGCAATGGGCAGTTCCAGAACTTTCCAGACAACTCCATCGATATTTTGATCGTAGTTTTGGGTTTTCCCCAGAGTTTCTTTGCGGAATTTTAATTGATCGTAAGGTGTGTCCAGGTTCAGATTCTGAACGCCGGTTTTGCGGAAGAATTTGAAAATGTAAAGGACCTGTTCACCGATGTATGGATTGGTTTTCGACACATGTGCTTCCACATAGGCGGGTGCCTCGGCTTTGGATTCTGCAGTAGCCGGGGTGACGTTGATCTGGATCGGTTTTGTTTTATAGAGCTTGCCATCGACTTTCATTGTTGCAGGACCCAGGGTGAACGTACCTGCTTTTGTTGGCGTTAAAATAAAAGAATGGGTCGAGCGTGTTGAAATACTGCCATTGATGATTTGAGTGGATGACGATGTCCCACCGGTACGGACACGAAAATCCGGCAAGGGAGGCAGTTGGGGTTGTGGTGTGTTTTGTGCTCCATGTGCGGTGATTTTCAGGTAGATTGAGTCTTCAAGTGTCAGACGGTTTTTATCTACTTCTGCCGACAGGGTGATTTCTTCCGCATAGAGCCTGGGTATAGAACAAAAAAACAGTACGGCGAAAATAATAAGAAAAACAATAGGCCGGGAATTTAATAAAACAGGTGAGGTTTTCATAAACAAATCACCAGTCCTGACGCATTGAAGCTGAGGGATGTTTTTTTGCCAGTTGCTTCTGGATAAATTCTTTTCTATTTTCGTTCAATGCGTTCAAACGTCGCTCGGCTTCCTCTTGTGTCATTTCCCCTTGTTGCCGAGTGGTGTCAGAGTCCTTAGGGTCATGTTTTTGTTCTGATGGATTGGCGGCTTGACGATCCTCTTTAAATTTATTTTCTGCATTGGGGTCGGGTTTTGGTTTTTGAGGATCTTTTTTACCATCAGCTTCTTGAGGTGAGGAAGAATCTGAAGAGGAGTCATCGTCCTTCTTATTTTGTTGTGATTCCTTTTTCTTTTCTTCCTGTTTTTTCTTTTTGATTTGCTCTCTTACAAACTCCAGATTGTATTTGGCGTCCATGTCGGATGAATCCAGCTCCAGAGCTTTTCGATAAAGGTCTTCAGCTTCCTCCAGCTTTCCCATTCGGAAGAGTGTGTTGCCTGAATTGTATAATGATTTTTGTTGTAGAGCCTTGTCTTGTGATAAAGAACCGGATTGGCGATAGGCGGACAATGCGTTTTCAAAATTGCCGGATTTGTAGGCACTGTTGGCCAAGTTATAGGCGATGCGCGAATCTTCGGGGTTTTCTGAATATTCCTGCTCGAATTTCTGTTCGGATTCTTTGTATTTTCCGTTCCGATACAAGGTTTCTGCTGAGACGTTATCCAGTGGGTTAGAAAAGCATTGGAGCACATCGGTTGATGAGAAATAGACCGATATCAATCCCAACATGAAGATGATTTTTTTGGAGGTCATCGATGATCGAAAATTTGTCAAGAATCCGGGAGACTGGCAAGCCGCCGGTAACACTGAACGATGTGTTGCGAGATTTTGGAACGGAACCGGTGCAACCAGGAGTTCGTTTTTATCACCCAGAATCTGCCCGGATTCAGATTGGCGGCAAAAAAGATCGCAAATTTTGTTGCCCCGTGGCACGTGTCCACGGGGCAACGGGTATTGATTTTCAGAGATACAATTACTCTCTGTCACCTATCAAACGAAGCATCATGAGGAAAAGGTTGATGAAATCGAGATAGAGTGTGAGTGCACCAATGACTGCTTCTTTGGTGTCTTCCTCGGTGCCTTCATTCCCTAAAATGTTCATCTCCTTGATTTTCTGTGTGTCGTAAGCGGTCAAGCCAACGAACACCAGAATACCTGCATAGGTGATGATCCAATGCAATCCACTGCTCTGCAGGAAGATATTCACGACAGAGGCAAGGATGATACCTATCAATCCCATGAACATGAAACCGCCCATGGAGGTCAGGTCTTTTTTAGTCGTGTAACCGTAAAGGCTCATGGCTCCAAAAGTACCTGCGGTCACCACAAATGTGGAGGTGATGGATGCCGCTGTGTACATCATGAAGATGGACGAAAATGTTATTCCGGTAAGCCCTGCATAAAGGAGAAATACTCCTGTCGCCTGACTTGCGGACATATGCTGTACTCTGGCCGAAAGATAAACCACCAATCCCAATTGTGCGATTATCAGAAAGATTGGGACCAGAGAACTGCTGAAGATGAGAGAGGCCAAGGTGTCGTTATGTGAAACGTAATAAGCCATAACACCTGTTACCGCAAGGCCGGAGGTCATCCAATTATAGACTCTCACCATGAACCGTTGTTGCTCTGAAGCAACCGCGTCTATGTGTGTGGCGTGCGATAAGTTTTCCATTGCTGTTTCCTTTTTAAATATGTTTATGAGATTGAAGCGATCCTAAAACAAGAAAATATTAATACTGACACAGTATAAATGAGATTTCTGGCTGAAAAGTCAAGTTTCTGCATTAAAGATTACTGACTTAAGTTTATCAAATTCAGGCCTCTTTCTGAGATAAATTTTGCCCTCGAATCACTGATGGTTTGTTTTCGTTTTGCAAGGTTGCAAACCCCAAACATATCAATGCCAGAAAGGCGGGCCATTGAAAGCGTTCTTGCCAGCGTTTCCTTTTATCAATATTCAGTTCTTTTTGGGTGACGTTCTTTTTAAGTCGTTCAAAGTAAATGGTTTCAAGATCCAGATCTCCTGAAATTGAGCGTACATAGCTTCCCTGAGTGGTTTTCGCTATTTCTATCAAAGCGGTTTCGTCCAATTTGGTCAAAACCACTTCTCCATTTTGATCTTTTTTAAAGCCACCTTCTGGCTCAGGAATAGGAGCTCCCTGTTCTCCGCCAACGCCAATGATGAATATTTTAACCCCTTGCTCTGCCGCAAATTGTGCGGCCGATTGTGCATCGCCTTCTTGATCTTCACCGTCGGTGATCAATATCAACGCCTTTGATTTCTTTTCCTTTTGACTGAAGGCCTGAACCGCTGTGCGAATGGCAGTCCCTAAAGCGGTTCCCTGCACAGGAATCAGATCACTGTCCAATGTTTCCAGAAATATGCGCGCGGCGGAATAATCGAGTGTGAGCGGACATTGCAAGAATGCAGTCCCGGCAAATGCGACCAGTCCGATACGGTCGCCATTCATGAGGTTTAATAGATCGGAAATTTCTCTTTGTGCCCGTTTGAGCCGACTGGGTTTCACATCTTCTGCCAACATGCTGTTGGAAACGTCCAGAGCAACGATGATGTCCACACCTTCGCTATGGATTTCTTCCCATTGATAGCCCCAGCGGGGTTGGGTCAACGACAGCAAACCGAAAAACAGCGCAAGGAGTAATAACACGTTGCGCTGTTTTTGATTTTTCCAGACGACTTCCGGTACCAGCCGTTGGGCCATGAGGGAGCCACAAAATTTCTGCACCAGTGCGCGTTTCTTTTTGAAGGCACTGACCAGGAACAGAATCAATGGGATCATCAGCCAGAAGAAGTGAAAGTACATGGGGGCACCAAAACGCATCAGGGAATCCTCCGTAAAATTGTCTGGCTCAAGATCATTTCCAATAGGATCAACAGCAAGCCGGAAATCATAAACCATGGGAAGAGCTCGGTGTATTCCGAGTGGTCAATGGTTTTAACTTCGGATTTTTCCATTTGATCGATCTCGTCGTAAATTGATTTCAAGGATTCCTGATCTGTTGCGCGATAATATTTCCCGCCGCTCATTTCCGAAATTTTTCGCAGGGTTTCTTCGTCGATTTCGACATCCTGATACACGTATTGCGGGCCTAAAAACGAGTCCACTAAAAAGGGTGCCTTTCCCTTGGTTCCGACTCCAATGGAATGTATTTTAATTCCAAATGTTTTTGCAATCTCAGCCGCTTGCAAGGGTGTTATGGACCCTGCATTGTTCAAACCGTCGGTCAACAGAATGATGATTTTGGATTTGGATTCTAAATCTTTCAATCGTTTGGTAGAAACCCCGATTGCCGAGCCGATGGCTGTTGCGTCACCGGCCATTCCTATCTCAAGTTTTTGTAAAAAACTTTGCAGGATAGAGCGGTCTAGAGTCAGTGGACATTGGGTATAAGCTTCCGCTCCAAATACGACCATGCCAATGCGATCGTTTTCACGCCGGTCGATGAAGCTTGAAACGACGTTGCGGACGGCATCGAGTCGCGTGATATGCTCTTCGCCTTCACTGAAATCCAAAGCTTGCATACTGCCAGATACATCTATGGCCAATACGATGTCCACACCACGGGTTAGAATTTCAGTGGTTTTATGCCCTTCTTGCGGTCGCGCAAGTGCCAGAACAAAGCAGATGCCCGCCAGCGACCATAGAACAATGGGAATCCTGGAGAAAATTCGGGTTTTCCCAGTGTCTACTTGTTTCAGAAGTTTCAGTGATGAGAAACCGATGGACGTCCAATGCTTGTTTCCTCGGAACAGGAGCAGTGCGGGATAGAGGATCGCCAGAACCAGAAACCAGGGGTCTTCAAATTGAAAAAATTTCATAAGGCTAAGATTGGGAAGAACTCGGATGATTTGTCTGATGTTCTTCGTGAGAAACAATCGTTGCTGTCTCTAGGAGAGTCAACCGGCAGTCCTCTATAAATTTTAGAACAGCTTCCGCATCGTCACCCGAAAAAGCAGTTTGGGCTTTGGCAAATTTGATCCTGTCGATTCGTTGCAGCAGGAAGGACAATCGGTCGACTTTGTGTTCCCCCCATTCATTATTGCGTTTTGCCCATTGAATGATCTCTTCAGTGGTCCAGTCCAAAGCGGGGAGAGTGTATTGACTCCCTAAATAACGACGAAAAATTTCAGACAATTCAAAATAATATTCTCTGACTTTTTCCGATTCGAGATAACCTTTTTTCTCCAGTTCTTTCAATTCGAGTAGGGCGCGTTCGTAGGCCGACAGGGGGGCAACCTCTTTGGAAAACTGAACAGGCTGAGACAACTTTCTGTTTTTCCACGCCCGATAGCCCAAATATAGAAGTATTAAAACGAGGGTTCCATACAGGAACCATTGCGTCCAATTTGGTGGGGATTCTATGATCGGTTTGATATCGCGAATGTCTTCCGGTTCGCCTTGCAATCTCAAAACAGAGTGAACGCTTATATTTGCAGGCGAAGCCTGAATCTGGCCGTCGGTGGCAGAGCCGTCTGCACGCTTCACTTGAAATTTTAATTCTACGCCGGGTAAGGGCGTGTCACCAATTTCATCGGCACGCAGTTGAACGATCAGGGTTTCTTCAATCTGCTCACCCATCTGTTTTTTTACGGGGGGGTGCTGGTCGATGATGTCAAAGCCCGAAACTTTTGGAATTTCGACGGGCAATAATTGAATGTCTGGATCGTGCGTGACCACCAGAGTCCAATCAACGACATCCCCGAGAGTAGCTGTATCGGGTTTGACATAGGACTGGACGGAAATAGGCGACAAAGCCTCTTTCTGCCCAGGGGCTTGCGCTTTTGCAAATCCGTGCCACAGCACAAGAGATAAAAGCAGTGCGACACTGCAAATAAAACGGCCGATACGAGTTTGTCGTTTTATCAATTTTTGGGTCTGCGAATATTTGTAAGGCAAGAATCGATGTCCTGATTCAATTTAGTTTGTAATTCTTTGGATGGCTGGTTCAGCTCGGCATGATAAAACCAAACGAGTGCCTCGCCGCAATTTCCAAGTTTTTGATAGAGCCGACCGGCTTTATGCGCCGCTGTGGCTCGCTCTGGACCCCGCACCGATGCGGTTTCCAGATATTTTATGTATTGCTGTACCGCTTGTTCATAGAGACCCGCTTCGTCCAGCCGGGCACCGAGTAATGGAAGTTGCTCGGTCCAAATGGATAAAGAAGGTGTCTCTGCGGGTGTGGAAGAATTCTTTTTGTTATTCACAATAGGTGATTTCAGAAACTTCGTGAACACCGCACCCATTGCGATCAACGTCAGTAACGTTAAAATGATGATAGGAATCTTTATGGAGAGTCCCACTTTATTTTTTTGCTTGTAGGGATTTTCTATTTCCATAGGGTACATTAGCCTTTGCAGTAAAAAAGGGTGACACATCCGCGCATCAGCGTCTTTTTTCTCTTTGTTTGAAGAAACGGATGATCGGTTGAGTCAGTGATTTTCGCGTGTCGATATCAATCACACCCACACCCAGAGAACGAAACAGTTTTAGAAAATCAGTATGTGCCTGCTCGGCGATTTGACGATACTGTTTTCGCAAAGCGTCATTGCCAGAATTTGCCAGATATTTTTCACCCGTTTCTTTATCTTCCAGGTACAGCATTCCCACATTGGGCCAATCAAATTCACGTGGATCGCGAATACAGATAGCGACCAGATCGTGCTTTTGGTTGGCAAGCTTCAAACTTTTTTCAAATCCGGAATCCTGAAAATCTGAAATCAGGAATGCGACGCTTTTACGTTTTTGAATTCGCGTCAAGTATTCCAGAGGAAGTTTGAGGTCGGTTCCCTTGCCCTCTGGATTGAATTCAAGGATAGAGCGTATGATATTCCAGATATGCGCTTTGCCTTTTTTGGGTGGAATGTAACGTTCGATACGGTCTGAAAATACGATGAGGCCGACTTTGTCGTTATTTTTGATCGCAGAAAATGCCAGTAGAGAAGCGATCTCGGCGGCGATTTCACTTTTTGAATGTTCTCCCGTTCCAAAATTTCCAGAGGCACTGACATCGACGAGCAGAGTCACCGTCAATTCACGTTCCTCGATAAATTCTTTGATGAAGGGATGGCTCATGCGCGCCGTTACATTCCAGTCGATCAGGCGGACATCGTCACCGGGAGAATACTCCCGAACTTCGCTGAACTCCATACCACGGCCTTTAAAGGCCGAGTGGTACTCGCCCGTCATGAAATCATCGACGAGATGATTGGTTTTGATCTGGATCGCTCTCACCTTCTTCAAAAGATCCGAAGAGGTAACATTTTCTGCCGGAGCAGAAGGTGACAGGGGAGGGGCAAACCAATCTTTAAGTTTTGTAAACGGGGCGAAAGTCATAACTTTCGATCAGAATTCATGGAACTTCAATGGTGTCAAAAATCTTCTTCAATAATTGGTCAGAATCGACATTCTCAGCTTCCGCTTCGTAAGACAGGATAACACGGTGGCGCAATACATCCATGCCTACCGTTTTGATATCATGCGGGACCACATAGCCTCTGCCCTGTACAAAGGCATGTGCCTTGGCGGCCCGGTGCAGAAAAATCGAAGCACGTGGCGAAGCCCCGAATTGAATCAATGCCGAAAGATCCGAAAGGCCGTATTCGGCAGGGATCCGCGTTGCGGCTACAATGTTCACGATATAATCTTCGAGATTTTCGTCGATGTAAATAGTGTCAAACACTTTACGCGCACGCACCAGATCCTCAGGCCCTATGACAGGTTGAGCGGTGACATGTTCCTTTTGCGAAGACATCATCTGCATGATTCGTTTTTCTTCCACTTTTGAAGGATAGTCGACTTTGAGCTTGAAAATGAAGCGATCTACTTGTGCCTCTGGAAGAGGGTAGGTGCCTTCTTGCTCAATGGGATTTTGCGTGGCGATGACCATGAAGGGCGATTCGAGTTGAAACGTTGTTCCGCCAATGGTGATTTGTCGCTCTTGCATGGCTTCCAAAAGAGCACTTTGTACCTTTGCAGGGCTTCGATTGATTTCGTCCGCCAAAATGATATTCGCAAACAGAGGACCTTTTTTTATGGAAAACTGCCCGTTTTGAGGCTGATAGACCTGCGTTCCCAAAATATCTGCCGGAAGGAGATCGGGCGTAAACTGAATGCGGCTAAACGTCGCCCGTATAGAATTGGCAAGGGTTTTGACGGATGTGGTTTTCGCCAAACCGGGAGCTCCTTCCAGAAGGACGTGTTCACCGGTCAGCAGGCCTAGTAAAAGTCCTTCGAGAAGGTCTTTTTGTCCTATAATGACGCGCGACCATTCCTCCATGATTCGAGGAATGAAATGTCCGGCCTGTTTGACTATTTGGGTGACTTCTTCGATGTTTTGCGACATGGATCTATTGAATTAGGTTAATGTACAGATTATAGGAAGTTTGAACAGAATACGAGGTGTATGTGACTGATAGAAAGTTTAATTTAAAAATTCCCTAAAAAACAATTAAATTTTCGGATTTTATTTTGTATAGTAGAAAGCTTAATCTCAAAATTGGAGAATGCTGAATGAGTGGAAAATCCGACAGCGAAATTGAGAGTCTTATAAGTCAGGGTCTCAATGAGGAAAACTCGGAACTGGACTTGAGGGAAAAAGAACTGAACGATGACGATCTTATAAAAATCGTGCAGTCAGATTCCACCAAGGGAGTAACGGCGTTATTTTTGGAATTTAATGAAATTGGTGATGAAGGGGTCCGAGCCATACTGGATTCGGAGAATATGAAGTTTTTGACGGCTTTAAACCTCTTCAAAAATAATGTTTCTGATGCAGGCGTTAAGGCGATGTCCAATTCTAAAACTCTTTTGAACCTGAAAGAGCTGATATTGAGTGATAACAATATCACCGAAGCGGGAGCGATTGCGATTGCCGGGTCGAGTGTATTGGGTGGTCTGGTCAGTTTGTGGGTGGGAGATAAACTGGGCGATGAGGGTGTTATTGCCCTGGCACAGTCTAAAACTTTAACCCGACTCACTCAGCTCTCTCTCTATCGCAATAATATAAGTGATCAAGGTGCCATCGCGATTGCCAATTCAGAAAATTTTTCCAAATTAACGGAATTGAATCTAAACTGGAATTACATAGAAGGAGCGGGGACACAAGCTTTGGCAGGATCAAAGTATTTGGCGAACCTCGATCAATTGACAATGACGTACAATCAAATTGGCGATCAGGGTGCCAAAGCCATCGCAGAGTCCGAGTATTTCAAGAAACTGAGTCTTCTGGATCTGTATGAAAATGAAATCGGAGATGAGGGAGCGCAGGCGATTGCAGAGTCCAACAATCTCCCTGAATTGAAGACGCTGATTCTTATTCGAAACGATATCAGTTCAAAAGTTCAAGAACTCTTCAAAGATTCTAAAAATTTACCCAAGTTGTCCAACGTTATGTTTCGTGTTGTGAACCCCGATGCCTAGCAAATGAGCTAGGCACCGAGGCCATTGGACTGTTGATTGTAAATAGTCCCGTGAATCGTAGCGTCTTTACGAATCGCTCGTGAGTTTTATGATTAAAATTTCTGGATAACGCTTTTCAGTGATTCGTTAGCTATCCCCATTAACTGGTTTTAAGAGGAACTCCTCATGTTTGTTGGCGATCAGCCGGATTTGCTGGATCTGTGGGTATTTCGAGAGGATAGTATTTACGCTGTAGGGAAAGATGGTATTCCTCGACATTTTGATGGAAAAGTTTGGTCGGCGGTACACACCGAAAACGCCAACCCCCTGATGGGGATTTGGGCGGCTAACGAGAATTTTATTTTCGCCGTCGGTATCGGTGGGGTGGTGCTAAAATTCAACGGTAAAGTTTGGGAGCAACTGGATACGGGAAATTACGACTCACTCAATTCTGCGTTTGGATTCAGTGAAGATAGTTTCTTTATCTTTGGCGTTGGCGGGCGGATGCTCTATTGGGGAGGCTCGGCTTGGGAATATCGTGAACCCAAAACCATTCACGATCTGTTCTGCATGTGGGGCGAAGATCTTGATTGTCTTCATGCCGTTGGCGGGGAGGGGGTTTACCGGGTTTACGATGGCAAGGAGTTTGATCGTCGGGATGAATTGACCTCCGAGGAAATCTCTTTGTACGGAATCTGGGGATCGAGAAAAGATAATATTTTTATCGTTGGGTCGCACGGAACCATTCTTCGATACGATGGTGAAGAATGGAAACCTATGGAATCTGGAACTGAGGAATACCTCCTGAGTGTATGGGGAGCTTCTGAAGACAGCATCTTTGCGGTGGGCGATAATGGTGTCATTCTGCATTTTGACGGGAATCGCTGGAGTCCGATGGAGTCAGGGACGGAAAAATATTTAACAAAAGTGCGTGGCCTGAATGCCAACAGTGTTTACGTCGTGGGAGACGATGGTTGCGTGCTCCACTATGACGGTAAATCCTGGAATGATATGTCTCTTCAAAATTAAACCGGGGATCTAAACTTATCAAATGAGTTCAATCACAGAGAAGCATCTTTTGTCTATTCATGCTTTTGCGCCGGATTCTATTTTTGTCGGTGGAGCCGAAAGCGCACTCTTCGAGTTCAATGGTTCGGATTGGAAGCAGATGGATTTTGTAGAAGCCAAGAGCCGCTGGACTATAAAGAATATTTGGGGCACGGCACCCGACAATGCCTACGCTGTATGCACCGACGGTAGAATTCTTCATTACGACGGCAAAGCCTGGGCAATTGAAGATACTGAAAAACTTCCACCCATGACAGGCCTGTGGGGATTGGCGGATGATGAAATTTACGCCTGCTCCCGATTGGGAAAAATCCTGAAGTATGACGGTACGTCATGGAAGTTTCTAAACACAGGGACCGATGTCGATATCACCCGTCTTTGGGGAAGTAAAGAAGCTGGAATGTTCGCGGTAGGATACGATGGCCTCGTATTACGGCAGGAAGGTGATAACTGGAAGCGTCTCACGTTTAATTCCAATGCCGAGTTTTATGGGCTGTATGGTTTTGGTCCGAATGAAATGTATATGGTGGGTTCCGATGGCGCAATATTCAAATTCGACGGCGCGGAGTTCACGGAAATGCCCTCTCAAACGATGGAGTTCTTTCTCGACGTTTGGGGACCCTCAAATGAGATGATATTTGCGGTCGGTGATTTGGGAATGATTCAATTTTTGAATGACGGTCAATGGACTCGCATAGAATCTAATACGGAAGAATACCTCACGGCACTTGGTGGTTTATCAGAAGATGATGTCTATGCCGTAGGGGACAATGGTTTGATCCTGCACTGGAATGGCGAAGACTGGTCACCCGTGGAATAAATTTTCCTCCTCCCTGGTTGCAAATTTTAAATTAAGAATGGGGTTGAGCCCAAAAGAACGATTTGATTTTTCATGATCTCTCTATCATTTGAACAGTTCGAAGAGAAGGCCAAGCTTGGCAACGTGATTCCTGTCTATAAGGAAATCCTCGCCGATCTGAATACGCCTGTATCCGCTTATTTAAAAGTGTGTGGGAACGACCACTCTTTTCTGCTGGAAAGCGTCAAAGGCGGCGACAAATGGGGGCGATATACCTTCATAGGATTCAACCCGCGATGGACCCTCCAATCCCGGGCCGGAGTTGTAGAAAAGTTGGAAAATGGAAGCTGTGAGATTCTGGCATCCAATCTTGACAATCCTCTTGTCGAAGTAAAAAAAATTCGTGAAACATTCCAGCCTGTTCCCGACCCCCGTTTGCCGGGGTTTTTTGGAGGGCTGGTCGGTTCTATGAGCTACGATGTGGTGCGTTTTTTTGAAGACATTCCCGATCAGACAGAAAATGATCTGGATGCGCCGGATTTCGAGTTCATGCTGACGGACAATCTCCTGATTTTTGATAATGTGTCTCTGACGATAAAAATCGTTTGTAATGTCCATACCGAGGATGGAGATTTGAAGGCGATTTATGACAAGGCCATTGCCAAAATTGAATCTGTCGAAAAAAGTTTGAGCGGAAATTCTCCTCAACCTAAAAACGGGAACGGAGAACGATTTTCAAAAGACAAGGTAGCTTCCAATTTCAAGAAAGAAGCGTTTCGAGATTCGGTATTAAAGATCAAGGATTACATTCGTGAGGGCGACGTGATTCAGGTTGTTTTGGCACAAAGATTAACCTTCCCCGTCGCAGTAGACCCTTTCAGTGTCTATCGTCAACTGCGAACGGTCAATCCTTCGCCTTATATGTATTACCTGAATTTTGGTGAACGTCAGATTATTGGTTCGTCTCCTGAAATTCTTGTCCGCATGGAAGGGGCTAAAGTGGAAGTACGGCCCATAGCGGGAACGAGAAAAAGAGGCGTGAGCAAAGAAGAAGACATCGCCTTGGAAAAGGAATTATTGGCCGACCCCAAAGAGCTGGCCGAGCATCTCATGTTGTTGGATTTGGGAAGAAACGATGTCGGGCGCATTGCAGAAACAGGGTCGGTGAAGGTGACTGAGGAATTTATTGTGGAACGCTACTCACATGTGATGCACATCGTTTCCAATGTCGAAGCAGAAATTGATAAAGAAAAAATAGATTGTTTCGATGTTTTGGCGGCGACTTTTCCGGCTGGAACGGTTTCCGGTGCCCCTAAGATTCGCGCAATGGAAATCATCGACGAGTTGGAACCTCACCGGCGAGGCGTTTATGCGGGATCGATTGGCTACATAGGTTATTCCGGGGATATGGACACGGCGATTGCTATCCGGACTCTGGTTGTTACAAAAGGAGTGGGTTACTTGGGAGTTGGTGCAGGAATTGTCGCTGACTCGGACCCTGAAAAAGAATTTGAAGAAACAATGAGCAAGGGAATGGCGGTTCTCAAAGCGGTCGATTTGGCGGAAAAAGGGTGTGACAAATGATCTTGATGATCGACAATTACGATTCTTTCACCTACAACCTCGTGCAATATCTGCGCGAACTGGGGGCGGATGTTGTCGTTCACAGAAACAAAATCACGCTCGATGAAATTACTAATTTGAATCCGGAAAAAATTGTCATTTCTCCAGGGCCCTGCAATCCGGATACAGCAGGCGTTTCTGTCGATGTGGTGAAACATTTTTCCGGAAAAATTCCTTTGCTGGGTGTGTGCCTGGGGCATCAATCGATTGGCGTTGCATTTGGCGGAAAGATGATGAAGGCCAAACATATCATGCACGGCAAAGCTTCCAAAATGCTTCATAGGAAATTTAAAGATGAGCAATCCATCTTTCGCGGACTGCCTGAAGCATTCAGCGCGATTCGCTATCACTCACTTGTTTTGGATCGCGATACCTTGCCCGATTGTTTGACCATCACCGCAGAGAGTGAGGACGATGGCGAAATCATGGGAATCCGACACAAAACGTTGGCCGTTGAAGGCGTGCAGTTTCATCCAGAGTCTATCAAGACCGAACATGGGATGGCGTTGTTGAAAAATTTTCTGGATCAACCTAACGCGAACTGAAGATGACACTTGTCGAGGCTTTAAAAAAGATTGTAGAAAGTCAAGACTTGACTGAAAGTGAGATGGTTTCCGTGATGAACCAGATCATGGAAGGAGAAGCTTCCCCTGCATTGTTGGCGGCTTTTCTTACGGCCTTGCGGATGAAGGGCGAGAGTGTTGGAGAAATTGTGGGCGCGGCCCGTGTCATGCGGGAAAAAGCAGTTGCGATTGTAGCCAGATCAGAAAATATTGTGGACACCTGTGGCACCGGTGGCGACGGGGCCGATACCTTTAATATCTCTACCGCTTCAGCATTTGTTGTAGCCGGTGCCGGTGCGATCGTTGCCAAACACGGCAACCGGGCGGTTTCCAGTCGTTCGGGGAGTGCCGATGTCCTGAAATGTTTGGGGGTTGAAATTTCGGCATCGACAGAAACTGTGGAAAAAGCATTGCAAGAAATTGGCATCGGTTTTCTTTTTGCCCCACTCATGCATGGAGCGATGCGCCATGCCGCACCGGTCCGCAAAGAGTTGGGCATTCGTACGCTGTTCAATATTCTGGGACCATTGACCAATCCGGCTGGCGCACGCGCGCAGGTGATTGGTGTGTACGACAAATCCAAGTTGCGTTCTATGGCATTGGCGTTGTCCGATTTGGGAAGCCATCGGGCTTTTGTGGTGCACGGTTCGGATGGTTTGGATGAAATCACACTCACCGGGAAAACGCATGTCTGTGAATTGAATGCAGGCAACGTAGAGGAATACGATTTCGATCCACGAGAACTTGGTTTTGAATATTGCAATGCAGAAGAGATTAAAGGTGGGTCACCGGAAGAAAATGCCGGTTTGATTCGGAAAATACTTTCGGGATCAAAAAAAGGGCCTTGTCGGGACATCGTGGTTTTAAATGCCAGTGCCGCTCTGCTTGCAGTGGGGCGGGCTGAGAGTTGGAAGGAAGCCATCGAACTTGCGCAGAAGTCGATCGAGTCGGGCTCAGCATCAGAAAAACTGGCCGCTCTCGTTCGCGTTACCCATACTGGAACATGAAAAATATTCTCGATCAAATATTCACTGCCCGTAAGGAAGATGTGGCGAGTGATAAAAGAAAAGTTCCTCTTGAAGAGTTAAAGAGTAAAATTTCTTCAGCGCATCCCGTCCGTGATGTCAGTCGCGTGTTGCGTCAAAAAATCAGAACTCGAATCATTTCTGAAATCAAGCTGAGAACGCCTTTTAAAGGTGTTTTACGTGAAGGAGTGGAAGCACAAGAGATCGCTCGTATTTATGAAGAGGGGGGAGCTTCGACGATTTCAGTATTGACCGAAACCCGTCATTTTGGTGGAAGCGTCGATATTTTTTCTCGTGTGCGTTCAGCAGTGAATATCCCTTTATTGCGTAAAGATTTTATTTTTTCAGAGTATCAGGTTTACGAAGCCAGGGCGATGGAGGCCGATTGGTTTTTGCTGATAGCGACCTGGCTGGACAAAAATCAAATGACCGACCTCGCAGAGCTGGGAAAAGAATTGGGCATGCAGGCTCTGATCGAAACGCATAATGAAGCGGACTTGGAGAAGGCCTTTCATACCGGTGCGCCGATTTTGGGGATCAACAACCGCGACCTCACTTCTGGACAAACGGATTTAGATATTTCCCGCCGGCTCATACCCATGGCCTTGCAGGAAGAGGGAAAGATTGTAGTTTGTGAAAGCGGGATACATGGACGCAAGGAAATCGAAGAGTTTGAAGCGATGGGTGCACACGCATTTTTGATTGGAGAGAGTTTGATGAAGGCACCCGACATTTCAGCTAAATTAAGGGAATTGTTGAACGACAATGGGGCAAACCGTTAAAATAAAAATTTGTGGCAACACAAATTTAGAGGATGCCAAAAAAGCCGCAGAATTGGGTGCCGATGCGCTGGGTTTTATTTTTTATAAGAAAAGCCCTAGAAATATTTCTGCCTCGGATGCAAAGGCAATCATTGCGACTCTGCCGCCATTTGTGCAGACCGTTGGTGTTTTTGTGAATGAAACCGTTGATAAAGTCAATCGGACGGTTGAATACTGCAAGTTGGACGCAGTACAATTGCATGGAGAAGAATCACCAGCGTATTGTAAAAAAATTCGCGCACGTACAATACTTAAAGCGATTCGTGTGGATGGATTGGAGTCTGTTTCTGGTCTGGACCAATACCCTGTGAGTGGTTTTCTGCTCGACGCGCATTCCGACACGGCGCATGGGGGGACGGGAAAAACTTTCGAATGGACCCTGGCATTGAAAGCGAAACGAAGTGGACCTGTCATCGTGGCAGGAGGCTTGAGTCCTTCTAACGTGCACCGTGCGATCAATCAAATCAAACCCTATGGTGTCGATGTGTGCTCAGGTGTCGAAGCGTATCCGGGAGTAAAAGACCTGGCAAAACTGGAAGCTTTTTTTCAGGCAGTACGAGGATAATTTTATTAAGATTTTTCGCAGGGACTCATTAGGAAAATAATATGGAATATTCATTTCCCGATCAAAGGGGACATTTTGGTGCTTTTGGTGGCAAGTACGTGATCGAAACGCTCATGCCGGCTTTGGAAGAGTTGGAAAAGCTGTATGAGGAAGCGCGTAACGATCCGGAATTTGTCAAAGAACTGAATCACTATTTGTCCAAATATGTCGGTCGTCCGACACCGCTATATTTTGCCGAGAATCTGACTCGTCATCTGGGTGGGGCCAGGATTTATCTCAAAAGAGAAGACCTCAATCACACCGGGGCTCACAAGATCAATAACACCATTGGCAGTGCTTTGCTGACTCGCAGGATGGGTAAAAAACGAGTGATTGCAGAAACCGGTGCGGGACAGCATGGCGTGGCGACGGCGACGGCGGCGGCGTTGTTCGATCTGGAATGCGATGTTTTTATGGGCGAGGAGGACATGCGGCGACAGTCCCTCAACGTTTTCCGCATGAAGTTGCTGGGCGCACGCGTGATACCGGTTACAGCAGGGACTCGAACGTTGAAAGATGCGACCAGTGAAGCGATTCGCAACTGGATCACGACGGTGGAGACGACGCATTATATCATTGGCTCGGTCGTGGGACCGCATCCCTATCCGATGCTGGTGAGAGATTTTCAAAAGATCATCGGCGAAGAGACCAAACGTCAAATTCAGGAAGAAGAAGGAAGATTGCCCGATCTTTGCATCGCCTGCGTGGGTGGCGGTAGCAATGCGATGGGTTTGTTTTATCCCTTTGTAACCGACACCGAAGTGCGCTTGATGGGCGTTGAAGCGGCGGGACACGGGATAGAGTCGGGCAAGCATGGCGCGTCTCTGAACCACGGATCCAGCGGTGTATTGCATGGGATGATGAGTTATCTTTTGCATGATGAAGATGGACAAGTGAAAGAAGCGCACTCGATCTCAGCCGGATTGGACTATCCGGGTGTGGGTGCGGAGCATAGCCACCTGAAAACTACGGGACGGGCAGAGTATGCGATGATCACCGATAAAGAGGCTTTGGAAGGATTTAAATTATTGTCAACAACAGAGGGAATCATTCCTGCATTGGAATCGGCGCACGCGATTTCACAGGTCGCAAAAATTGCACCGGGTATGAAAAAGGATGAGATCATTGTTGTTTGCCTTTCGGGGAGAGGCGATAAGGACGTGACGCAGGTTGCAGATATCCTGGGAGAGAATTTATGAGCCGCATTGAAACGCGTTTTGAAAGTTTGAAAGCCAAAGGGCAAAAGGCTCTGGTGGCTTTTATCACTGCGGGTGATCCCGATATGGAGGCGACTCAAACCTTGTTCAAGAAAATCGAAGAGCAAGGGGCCGACTTGATAGAGTTGGGAGTTCCATTTTCTGATCCTTTGGCAGATGGCCCTGTGATACAGGCGGCTTCCCAGCGCAGTTTGGAGGCTGGCACCACGTTGAAAAAAATCATCGCGCTGGTTAAGGAAATCAGAAAGACATCGCAATTGCCAATCATTTTGATGAGCAGTTTCAATCCGATTTATGTGTACGGTGAAGAGACTTTCGTGCGTGATGCGGTTTCCGCCGGAGTCGATGGTGTTATTATTCCCGATTTACCACCGGAAGAAGCGGGAGATTTTCTTGCGTTGGCAGATGCAAAAGGATTGGACATGATCATGCTCATGGCTCCTACTACCTCGGAAGCGCGTGTTCGTATGATCTCTGAAAAGAGCCGAGGTTTTATTTATTACATCTCTGTGACAGGAACAACGGGCACCCGGAACAAATTGAGTGAAGGGATAAAAGAAAAGGTTGAATCTATTTGCAAAGTAACGTCGTTGCCTGTTCTGATTGGTTTTGGTATTTCTGGGCCCGAACAAGCTGAAGAGGCTATAAAATTTTCAGATGGTGTGATCGTGGGGAGTTCTATCGTGAAAATCATTGCCGGCGAGGAGTCTTTGGCAGACAGAGTTGAGAAGGTGGGGCAATTGGTATCGGATATCAAACGAGCCATATCTTCAAGCCATTAATTTTTTTAAAATGTTCCCGCGTATTTCGGTCATTATTCCCGCCTACAACGAAGCATCTTCCATCGGACTGGTATTAAGAGACCTGCCTGATAACTTTCTTCAGGAAATCATTGTTGTTGATAATGCGTCAACAGATGGTACCGCCGAGGCCGCGACAAAGGAAGGTGCTAGAGTTGTTAGAGAAATGCGGCGTGGTTACGGCTCTGCTTGCTTGAGAGGGATGGCAGAGTTGACGGATCCAAACATCGTTGTTTTTCTGGACGGTGACTACAGTGATTATCCTGAAGAAATTGAAAAAATTGTTGAGCCTATCATCTCTGGCGAGGCAGATTTTGTACTGGGTAGCCGGATGATTTTACAGGAAAGCCGTTCGGCATTGTTGCCGCAGGCGCGTTATGGAAACAAACTGGCAGTTTTTCTTATTCGTTGTCTGTTCGGACAAGTCTTTAGTGACCTGGGTCCATTTCGTGCGATTCGCAAAGATTCGCTGGACGCGTTGAAAATGCGGGATGTGGATTTTGGCTGGACTGTCGAAATGCAAATCAAGGCGGCACTGGCAGGATTGCGCATTCGTGAAATACCCGTTCGCTATAGAGAGAGGGTAGGGGTATCAAAGATCACAGGAACTGTTTCAGGGACTTTTAAGGCAGGGGTAAAAATCATTTACACGATTTTCAAATACGGTTGGTTACAAAAAAAATAAAAGCAAACGGTATCACTCTTCAATCTTGGCCAGACCCTTTTCGGTAATGATTCTGATGGCCAAGGCCCCAAGGTAAACCATTCCAACGGTGATCACGGGCGCACCGAATCCGTCAGCAGGGGGGCGTACCATCGCTACCAAAAGGGCAAATAAACAAGACCCTGAAACAGCGGATAAAATCGCGAGCCGAATTTTTAATGTTCGAAATAATTCGAGATTGTTTTGGTTTGTTGAAATTTGCAACGGATATTTACAGGTTGGGCAAGCTTCTTCACCGTCCCACACATCCCGGTCGCAACCGGGGCAGGTAATGATAGCCATTAAAACAATCTCCTGTGATAAAAAATTGGAGGGACTTCTGGTCTCATTTTTCTAGCTCAGTACATTGACAACCGCCGTTGGTTCCCCATGTTACGGAAATATAGGCTGGAAGTTTTGTTTCTTTATCAAAGTTAGCGAGCTCAAGTTGATCGCATGTCAGGTTTTTAACATCTGTCAAGTTGGCACCGTGCAAATAGGTGTCAGACAATTCGGCAGATTCCAGATTGGCTCCCGATAAGTCAGCATCGCTCAACACTGCTTCGGTCAAGTCGGCGTTTGTCAGATCGGCATTTTGCAAATTGGCTTTGATGAGATAGGCGGATGTAAGATCTGCCCCAGTCAAATTGGCGGAACTGAGGTCTGATCCCATCAATTTTAAATTACTCAAGTCAGCTTCTTGCAAATCTGCTTTGGAAGCTTCTATTTTTTTTCGTTCTTGTTCCCATTCAGCAACGATTTTATTTCCTTCAGCTTGCAGAGATTCTTTATTTTCAAACATGATTTTTTATGGGATGAGTTATATATTTTTATACTTTAATTCCTATCTGATAAGGTATTTCAGCAGGGCGCAGATGTCAAGCACGAGTCATTGCTCTGAGCAGTTATTAAAATGTTCAGAAGGGGTTTCTACAGGGTTATAATAACCCCTGATTTTAATCATTTTGAGTGAAACTAATATTTATGGAAACTCAACAAATTACGGAGCGGGGAAAAAAGGAGAGGGAGCAGTATAACCAGGGATTGAAGAGAACGGGTTATGAAAACTTTTTAGATCATTGTCGTTATTTTTATATCCAGAGAAGGATGGAAAAAATCAACGAGGCAATGAAATTTGCGCAGGGTAAAAATGTTTTGGAAATTGGTTCCTCAGCTTGGATGGGGTGGCTTGAACGCTATTCGATTTATCCTGCTTCTTTGACTTGCATCAATATTTCAGAGGCAGAACTTCAGTTAGGCAAAGATTCTGCTGTTGAAAGCAAAATTGTTCCACGGTTTGTGTTGATGGATGCTCATCATCTTCAATTCGAAGACAATTCGTTTGACCTCGTTTTTGGAGGAGCCATTTTGCACCATTTGAACATGGTTACTGCATTGAACGAGATCAACCGGGTGTTAAAACCTGGAGGGAGAATTTTATTTGTTGAACCTCTGGGGATGAATCCTTTTGGGAATATCGTGCGGGCTTTGACTCCAGACGCTCGAACGATAGATGAACAACCATTTAGGCGGCAGGAGTTGATGGAGATAAACAAACGGTTTGAAACTGAAATTTATTATGAAGAATTTTTATCCGTTCCATTAGGAATTTTATCCCGAATATTTTTTAGAGATCCTTCTAATAGTTTGATGCGTTTTGCTTTTCGTGCGGACAAGTTTTTGGATCGAAATTTTGGCTGGACCAGAAACTGGTTTCGCCACGTTCTTATTTTAGGCAAGAGAAAATAAATCCCTCTTATGAGCTTAAATTTTACTATGGATCGTCGTTTGGTTTTCTTGGATAGGGTGATTTCCTTCAGTTTGATGGGTTTTGCTCTTTTTTCATTTTTTTCTATAAGTCTGACTCAGATATCTTGCGGATTGGGTGGCCTTGCATGGATGACAAAATGTCATCTGACTGGGACATGGCGGAATCAACGACTCCCATTGAAAATACCATTCTTGCTATTCATATTGGCTTGCCTTGTTGCAGTTGCCGGAGCGGTTGATGTTGAGGGAAGTTATAAATCTCTCAAGCGTTTGTTAGAAATTCTAATTTTCTTTTGGGCTGTTAATTGTATCGAAAACGAGGATCAGCGTGACCGTCTCATATTGTTATTTATTGGTTCTGCCACTTTGTCAACGCTAACGGGATTTTATGCCGTTTTGCAGACAGGTATCACAATTCAGGCCAGAGTAGAAGGGACTATGAGTGTTTACATGACTTATGCCGGACTTCTAATGCTGGCTCTTCTTGTGACTTTGGGCAATCTTATTTTTTCCGGTAAAGATATTAAAGCGAATAAGTGGCTATTGGGTGCGGTGGTATTCATGGCATTCTGTCTGATGCTTACTTATACCCGGCAGGCATGGCTGGGTTTGATGGCAGGGATTGTTTTTTTAATTTGGTTTCGAAAGAAAATTTTACTCTGTCTGCTCCCGGTGTTGATGATTGTTTTGTTCGTTATTTCTCCGGTTCATGTCAAACAGAGGATGACCAGTATATTTGATTTTAGTGATAAAAACCTTGTGGCCCGATTAGCTCTTTGGCAGGGGGGATGGCTGGTTTTCAAAGATCATCCATTGACAGGGTGTGGGTTCAAGTGCATTGACGCGGTCAATCATCTATATCCTGATCCGACGGGATGGATTAAAAAATTGCGTGGACTGCATAATAATTTTATTCAGCTTGCGGTGGATACTGGAATCTTTGGTCTGGGTTCCTGGATTTCAATTTGGGTGTTTTATTTTATGACTTTATTCAAGAGGAGAGAGCCAGGGTATTCCAGGCAAAATGCCTGTTTGATGGGCAGTTCTGCGGCCGTGTTTGGGTTTCTGGCAGCGGGTCTTTTTGAGACTAATTTTTATGATGCAGAGGTGAGCATGGCTCTTTACTTTGTGATGGCTCTTCCCTTCGCAGGTTCACAAACCTCTTATGATGTGCGAACATAATTGTCTATTGATTTCTTGTCCTTAAATTTTCTGTATTTGAATACTTATGAATATTTTAAAAAATAATGCGATTTGCTGGATTTTGATTCTCTTGGGCTGGGCATTCATTCCGCCTCAAATTTCATTCGGGGAAAATGATTTGGAGTCTTTGGTGATTTCCCGGTTGAGCGAAGATGGTAAATCGCTTGATTTGAGTGGTGCGAATATAAAGGTTTCGGGTGCTAAAGCATTGGCGAAAATGAAGGTTCTTGAAAATCTGGAAACTCTCATTTTGTCCGGCAATAAGATTGAGTATGCTGGTATGAAAGCACTGGCTAAATCGGAGTATTTGAAGAACCTTAAGATGCTGGATTTATGGGGTAATCTTCTTGGAGATTTGGGGCTGAAAGCATTGGTGGAATCGCCATTTTTAAAAAATCTTGAAGTGCTGAAATTATGGAAAAATGAAATCGGCGAAGCGGGTTTGGAAATTTTCAGTGCTTCCGATCATTTTGGAAAACTTAAAATACTGATGTTGAACGGTAATTTGATCAGCCCAGAGGGGGTTAGGTATCTTGCCGATTCGAGTCAATTCGAGTCTCTGGAAACTCTCAATCTTTTTAGCAATGAACTGGGCGATGAGGGTGCTAAAGCATTGGCAAAAGCGCAGTCTTTAAAAAAACTGAAGGAAATATATTTGGGGCAAAACAGGATTTCAGATGCGGGCGCGGTGCCAATCATTGAATCGAGTGGTTTTCCTGAACTGGAGATTCTGGATTTGTCACAAAATCAATTGGGAGAAGATTCTTTGATTGCCGCTTATGAGAGAAGTCGTACAAAGAAAATTCAAATTATAACTCGATAAAATGCTAACGATTAAAATTCTTTTAGACTTGCATTAAACTTTCAGATTTTTGAGTCGTTGAGGGAATCAGGGTAGTTTGTTTTTTTTATTGAGGTTTGTTATATGCGCTTAATTTTAATTTTTGTATTTACTTTAAATTTGTTTTATGGAAATGCATGGGGGGATGAGTCTAAACCTTCGGGTGTTTTTGTGAATTTTATTCAGTTTGAAGGCAATACCTTATTGGATCATGATACCTTGGCCCGTCGCGTTCCTATAGGCGAGGGGACAATACTCTCCAGAGAGTTCATGCGATTATTTGCTGAGGAGATTCGAGGTTATTATTCGTCTCAGGGATTTCATCACGTCATCGTCCATCCCGACTATAGAGTCAGGGATGGAATTTTTACGATTAAAATATACGAAAATCAAGAACGCCCGGAAAATCCCCAAAAAGCTTATCGTGAAGTGCAGAGGATGATGGCGCGTGATAATGTAGATCTTGATTTTGATGCAGTAAAGACAGCGGTGCGCCAGGTTATGTTGGCTTATCAGAAGGATGAGCGTATCTTGGCCGAGAAAATTCTTCGTCAACGTGAGAACATTTTGCTGTACAATTCTCTTCAATTGAAGGAACAACGCGAGCGAGTTTTGGCGATAATGGCTTTGAGAGAGAGAATCCAGGATCAAATGAATATGCTTATTGTTAGAATGAGAGAAAATGCGACCCGGCGATTGGAGCAGATGAATATTATTCAGTCGTATCTTGACAGTCACAAAGAAGATGATCTGACTTTGCCATATTTGGATACCCGGCAAGAGGCAAAATTTTTACCGTAAATGTTTAGTTGAACGCTTGATATAGAAACGATTGATAAAGGAGAATTTTTATGGGGTCAAAAACTGTTTTGGGATTGCTGGTCTTGACGGCGTTCATCATTGGGCAAGGTTGTATGACGCCTTATAATCAGACTACTTTGGAACAAGATCAGGCCGAGAGCAATAAGGGTGAAGTAAAGGACAAAACGCAGAACACGGTTCAGGAAGAAGGCAAGGGGATGTATCCGTAAAAATTAAGAAATGAACGTGGTTTAGAAAGTTAAAAGCAGGTAGGGGGCTCCTTATGGAGCCCCCTTTTTTTTATAGTCCTGCGTTTTTTCTAATTTGTTCGGCTTTGTCAGTTGCTTCCCATGTGAACGATTTCTCGCTTCTTCCAAAATGCCCATAAGCGGCACTAGGAGAATAACGGGGTTTGAGCAAATCGAGTGAGCTTATGATCCCCGCTGGTTTGAGTAGAAAGTGAGATCGGATAAGATCTTCGAGTTTCTTCGGATCAATTTTGCAGGTTCCGAAGGTCTCGACAAAAACTGAAACGGGTTCTGCCACGCCAATGGCATAAGCAAGTTGTACTTCGCATCGGTCTGCCACGCCTGCGGCTACCAAATTTTTCGCGACGTAACGAGCCATGTATGCGGCGGATCGATCAACTTTGGAAGGGTCTTTCCCAGAAAAAGCACCGCCACCGTGTCGTGCGAATCCACCATAGGTATCGACGATTATCTTTCTACCGGTGAGTCCGCAGTCTCCATGAGGTCCGCCGATCACAAATCGACCTGTGGGGTTGATATAAATTTTCATCTTCTTATGGCGAAACTTCTCGGGGATCACTTTGTAAATCAGTTGTTCTGTGATCTGCTTTTGAATTTCTGAATTTTTTACTTCTGGTGCGTGTTGGGTTGATAGGACGACGGTTTCGATAGCTACGGGTTTATTGTTCTCATAGCGCACGGATACTTGAGATTTGCTGTCGGGACGCAACCAGGGCAGTGTGCCTTTTTTCCTCAATTGCGCCAGGGTTTTGACCAGTTTGTGCGCGTACACAATGGGCATGGGCATGAGTTCTTTTGTTTCATTGCTTGCATAGCCGAACATCATGCCTTGATCGCCTGCACCTTGTTCGTGTTTGTCGTCATCCACACCGCGCGCAATGTCCTTGGATTGGGCATCTAATGACACCAGAATGCCACAAGTTTCGGAGTCAAATCCTTTGGAAGAATCGTCATAGCCTATATTTTTAATGGTTTTACGGGCAATACTTGGAATATCAACATAGCAGTCTGCGGTGACTTCTCCGCTGATGGTGGCAAACCCTGTTGTTATCATGGTTTCGCAGGCAACTCTTGCCTTTGGATCTTTTTCCAGAATTGCATCGAGAACTGCATCCGAAATTTGATCGGCCATTTTATCAGGGTGACCTTCTGAAACAGATTCAGAAGTAAATAGATAATTATCGGGATTCATGGGGCTCCTCTTTTGGTAAGGTTAGGGTGTTTGATTATATTGAGATTTATTACTGGAGTCTTTTATTTAAAAAATATTTTCGGGTTCATCTTCTGAATCCATTGGTGCCAAGGGGGATTCTTCCAAATAGTCTAAGTTATGATCAAAATCATCAGGGAATTTATTTTTCATTTCAGAAATGATGAACTGATTGATTTCGGATACAGATTTTAAACTCAATGCTTTTTGGGCAAATGCCTGTGCCTCTTGCTGAGAGGTCTTGCGCAGTATTTTTTTTACTTTTGGGATAGCATGAGGATCCATGCTCAACTCGTCGACTTGTCCCAATCCAATCAACAAGAGGGTCGCTATGGGGTCGCCTCCCAACTCTCCGCAGATAGAAACTTTTTTCCCGTGATTTTGCGCGGCCTGGATCACTTTTTTCAATGTCTTCAACACAGCGGGGTGAAAAGGCTGATAGATATGCGCTACGTTCTCATTGATACGATCCACAGCTAATAGATATTGTATCAAGTCGTTGGTTCCGATGCTGATGAAGTCGACTTCTCGAAGGATATCGTCGATACAGATTGCGGCGGCAGGGGTTTCTATCATGGCCCCAATTTCTATATTCTCATTAAATGGGATTTGCTTGTCCCGTAGTTCTTGTTTTACTTTTTCGAGATGCTGGTTCGCTTTTCTGATTTCGGAGACGGATACAATCATGGGATATAAAATCTTGACTTTACCATAGAGGCTGGCTCTTAAGATGGCTTTGAGCTGGCAAATAAAAATATCGGGGTATACCAGAGAAAGTCGTATGCCGCGTAACCCGAGCGCGGGATTGTTTTCTTCTTCAAGCTGAAGATTGCGTAAGGGCTTATCTGTTCCCACATCGAGGGTACGAAATATTACGGGGTAAGGATCGCTGGCTTGGGCAACTTTTTTGAAGTTTTCGTAAAGAAATTCCTCTGTAGGTAATTGATCTACTCCTAGATAAAGAAACTCGGTTCGGTAAAGCCCAACGCCTTCAGCACCAAATTTCTTAAGTGCGTTTAGCTCGTGCCCTGACTCGATGTTTGCCATCAATTTGATGACTCGTCCATCCAATGTTTCGGCTGGCTGATGAATGTTTTTCAATAATTTTTTCTGATATAATGCGTAACTCTCTGACTTTTTTTGAAAATGTGTCAGCAATTTTTCTGAAGGATGGGCGAGAACGTGCCCATCAATTCCGTCTACGATAATGGTATCGCCTGAATTGATTTTTAATGTCAGGTCTTTTACGCCTACGACAGCAGGGATGCCCATCGCAGATGCAAATATAGCCAAGTGCGATGTTTTCCCACCAACCTCGGTTGCAAGCCCAAGGATGAGAGAACGCGGCATGATCAATGTGTCGGATGCACTCAGAGAGTGGGCGATAAGAATCACAGGCTCCTGTATTTCAGAAAGGGATTCTTGATGGTGTCCTATCAAATTTCGAAGGATCCCTTGAACCACGAGGTCTAGATCATCCTGTTTGCCTTTCAGGTATTCGTCGTTGATGTTGTTGAAAAGCGCGGTAAATTTTTCGTGAATTTGGGTCAGTGCCCATTCGGCATTGACTTGTTCTTTGCAGATCTTTTCAATGGTCTCGTTAACGAGGATATCGTCATCAAGTAACAGGAGGTAGGTGTCGAGAATCACAGCGTATTTATCCGCAACTTTCCCCGCACGCTGTTTGATCTCCAGCATCTGGTCCTTGGATTTTTCTATCGCTGTGCGTAAACGTGATATTTCACCTTCCACATCATCGGGGGCTATATTGTACTTCATGATGCAGAATTTTGATTGATCCAGCAGGTGGGCTTTGCCGATAGCAACTCCTTTTGATGCTGAAATTCCTCTAAACACGTTTTAGCCCCTTGCTAATTTTGAGAAGATTAAATGAATTTGGCATCTTCATCCATCAAAATGGAGTAAATTTCCTCATCATCTTTAGCCGCGAGTATTGCATCTCTCAATTGGGGATTTTTGAGCAATCGCGCAATTCGAGCCAATGCTTTTAAGTGGAGGCCGGTGGATTGCACAGGGGCTATCACGAGACAAACAAAATGGACCGGTTTTTTATCCAGAGAATCAAAATCCAGTCCGTTGATTGATCGCCCAAACAGAGTGGTGATGAATTCAACTTCATCGGATTTGGCATGGGGAATGGCGACATTGTCGCCAATTCCTGTGCTACCAAGATTTTCCCGTTCCATCAGTGCTTTGTGAAGACCTTCTGGATCTTTTATGACTCCATTTTTTGACAAAAAATCAGCGAGTTCTTTTAAAACATCTGCTTTATCATTGTTTGCCAAATCGGGAATAATGAAATTCTTTTTTAGAATTTCGGTCAGTTTCATAACTCTTTGAGGTAAATTTGGTTTGAGATTATGCCAAAGGAATATTTTTTGAGGAGCTTCCCTCTTTTATGCGTTTGGTCAGATTTTTTTCTTTGTGTTTTTTGATTTGTTTGTCTGTTTTCATCAAGGCATTGTCGATTGCGGTGTACAAGTCTTTTGTCTGATCTTCACCGAAAATGGAAAGGTTTTTACCTTTTACGGTGATTTCTGCGGTGTGTCGATATTTTTCTACGGAAAGTATGACATGGATATCGGCTTCTTCACCTAAATCTTGGATGAGCTTTTCCATCTTCGCTTCCAAGTGTGTTTGAATTGCAGGGGTAATTTCGATGTGTCTACCTGTAACGGTAAGCTTCATTATTTTGTGGTCTCCTTAATGACTGACAACTTGATTTTAAAAGATTTACAACTTGGTCAAATTTACGAGTGTTACTTGTAGTTAATGATCAATGATAACATTCCTTGGCGTTTGTAAAAACCATAAAGACGCAGGAGCAGGGTCAACGTCGATAATGAGATGAAAATGATTCGAGAAACATTTGCGTCATATAAGCGGCTCCCCATTTGAAAATTTGTAGTTTGCGTATACCTGCGATTCGCTCGGGTTCATCAAAGGGGAGCTCGTTAATGTGCATTTTCATTTTCGCGGCACGGATTGAAAGAAGTGGTTCGATTCCTATCACTGTGTTGTACAGCTTTTCTACGCGATAGCTTTTTTCCTGATCGAGGCCGAGTTCGTAAAATAGTTGGGTGCGATAGGCTCGATAAATTACCATACAGTCTGTATACGGGTAACCGTGTAACAGTCGGATGATGACATTGAACATTTTATTCCCGAATGCTGTTATCAAATCATCGTCGATACTCTTCGCATTGTCTTTGTAACGGGACGCGATGACCATATCGTAACCCTTTTTTACTTCTTCAATCAATGCTGGGATTGCTGATGAAATGCAATTCCCATCGGGACTGAAGGTTATGACAAAGTCCCCTGTTATTTTTGGAAAACCTTCTATATATGCGTGGCGTATGCCGGGTTTTGATTGAACAAAATATTCATAGCCTTCTGCTTTTAAATATTCTTGTGTGCCATCGGTCGAACCGCCGTCCCCAATCAAAATCTGGTCTACCCAGGCGGGATCGATTTGAGGCATGATTATTTTCAGGCCCTCGATTTCGTTCAACGCAAGGACAAACAGGGTGATTTTGGTTCCACTTTTGTTTAAAGGGTCGGTCACTTTTGATTCCTTAAGCTTCTCATATTTATCATGATGGATCGGGTTATATGTTTTTCCTCAATATTTTGACAGGACGTGAGGGAAGTATTCATTAAGGTATGGGTATCAAGGGAGTTTCGAGTTTGGTCAGGTATCAAACCAGGCGTTTTCGTTTATTGGCCGGGGGGATCTTGAATTCTTTTCGGTATTTGGTAACTGTCCTGCGGGCAATTTTTGCATTTTTTTGTTCAAGGGCCAGAACCATTTGATCGTCTGTCAAAGGGTGTCTTGGGTCTTCATTGGCAATGATTTCCTTAATCATATTTTTAACACGAATCGAGGACATGTCATTGCCCTGACATGATTTTATGCCACTGTGAAAGAAAAATTTCAGTTCAAAAGTGCCTTGAGGTGTATCAATGTATTTGTTGGTTGTGATTCTGCTGACGGTGGATTCGTGCATCTCAATATCTGTTGCAACGTCTTTTAAAACCATGGGGCTCAGATAGGCTAATCCTTTATCCAGAAAATCTTTCTGCAATTTAACGATACTTTTGCCCACCTTGTATATGGTTTGACTCCGTTGGTCAATACTTTTAATGAGCCACACAGCTGCTTTGAATTTTTCTTCAAGATATTCCCGGGCTTCTCCCTGCTGGGCTGTTTTTAGCAGGTCATGGTAATAGGGGTTGATTCTGAGCCTTGGCACGTCGTCGTCGTTTAAGACCAAATCATATCCATTTTCGGTTTTTACAACGACGATGTCGGGAACGATGTAATCGATCTTTTCTGAAGTGAACCTGTTACCGGGGCGGGGGTGGAACTCGCGTATGGTATGGAGCGCATCGAGTGCTTTGGAAAGATCAATCTTCAATTCGGAGGCTATTTTAGCGAGATAGCGGTCTTCCAGACGCTCGAGATAGTTTTCTATCAGCTCTTCAACCAGTGGCTGGCGTGGTGACAGGGCTTTGGCTTGAATCATCAAGCATTCTTTCAACGATCGAGCTCCTACGCCTAAGGGATCAAATGTCTGGATCAGGCTCAAAACTCTTAGAATGTCTTCTTCTGGCTGATTGCAGTCTTCTGCGATATCTGAAATAGGGACTTTGATGTATCCGTCGCTCTGAATATTGCCGATGATGCAGAGTCCTATATGGCGATCCTGATCGTTGTCTACGGACAGACCCAACTGCCATTGAAGATGCTCCGCCAGAGTTGTTTCCTTTTGATAGGTGGCTTCTATAGAGGGTCTTTCGGTATAACTGTCTGCCGACATGCCGCCGTCTATATTATTTTGAATAAAATTATCCCAGTCGATTTCCTGTTCGGCGGATGTTGGGTTTTCGTCCGTTTCGGAGGGTTTTGCTTCCGGGAGGTTTTCTTCGACTGAAAATTCTTGCAGAGAGGGGTCTTCGTTTTCAGTTGAGGGTTCGGTGTTGTCTTCGTAGGTGTCGTATGGATCTTGGTCTAACGGTTCTTCCGGGTTGTCATCATCGACAGATTCTTCGAGTAAAGGATTATCTATGACTTCCTGTTGGACAAGTTGAGCTAGTTCCAGTCGAGCCAAAGGCAATAACTTGATGGCTTGCTGAAGCATGGGCGTCATGACCAGCTTTTGAGTCAATTTCAGACCCAAACCCATTTTCATTTCCATGCCCATGTATGCCTGGCTCCGTTTAAAAAGTAAATTGGTCGCCCAAATAGATTTTCTTTACCTTCTCGTCCTGGGCTACGTCGAATGGCTGGCCGGAGGAGATGATCTCGCCTTCACTGATGATATATGCCCGGTCTGTGATGCTAAGTGTTTCCCTCACATTGTGATCGGTGATGAGGATTCCGATGCCTTTATCTTTTAGTTGTCTGATAATGGACTGAATATCAGCGACGGCGATGGGGTCAATGCCGGCAAAGGGCTCGTCCAGAAGCATGAAAATTGGAGAATTTGCCAAAGCTCTGCTGATTTCCACTCGGCGCCGTTCACCACCTGAAAGGGTGTAGGCTTTTGCATTTTTGATATGTAAAATATTCATTTCTCTCAACAAGGCCCGGGCTTTCTTTTTGCGGTCAAAGCTGGATAATTTATGCGACTCCAAGACTGCGAGAATGTTTTCCTCGACAGTGAGTTTTCTGAAAACAGAAGCTTCTTGCGGAAGATAACCGATGCCTTGATGCGCTCTCTGATGCATGGGCACATGGGTGATGTCAGTATCTTGAAGAAAAACGTTACCACCGTCGGGTCGGGTCAGGCCAACGACCATATAAAATGTGGTTGTTTTACCGGCTCCGTTGGGTCCCAGTAGCCCAACAATTTCTCCTTTTCCCACTTGGATGCTGATATCTTTTACAACTTTTCGGTTGCCGTAGGTCTTGCTCAGATGTACCGCTCGTAATCCTTCCACGTGATGGCTTTTTAAAGTGGTTTAACTGTTGCCAATGGGTTGAGTTGCAACCGATTGGGGAGGATGGGGTAGAACAAATGAACTGACCCGTTCAGGTTTCTTTTGATCGTCTTTCGATTTTGGAAATAACTTCATGCGAACGCGTTGGTTCACTACAAATCGATCTTTATCCAGCAAGAAAATCATTTCCCGCCCTTCAATGATATCTTTGCCTTGCCAGGCTTTTGCCTGAGGCGTTCCCGTGAGAATGATTTTTTGCATGGCGTCGAGATAAACCGCTCGATCTCCTTCGGCGCGAGTTTCTCCACGAGTGATTTTCACACTTCCCAGGGCCACAATTTCCTGGGTTCCTTTTTTATCCTCTGTATTGTAAACCTCCAGCACATCGGATGAAATACTCAGCTCCCCCCAGACTCCAGTGACATTCCCAGAGAAAATTATTTTTTGTCCGCTATTTTCTGACCGCATGCGATCGGCAACGATTTCTATGGAAGACTGGGGTGTGGGTTCCTGGGCTTGCGCTGAGCAGAGGGGCAATAAGAAGGCGACAGCGATGCTGAGAAAAAGTTTTTTACAAATTTTCATTGTTTTTTCTCAAGGGAACCGGCTTTGGTTCCAGTTGCGAGGCGTTCGGCGAGTAAGTCTGGACCCCCTATAAGTCGCACATTCCCTTCCAGTTGAAAATCGTCGGTCTTGTTCTGGAGCAGGCCAACATCGGCGGATATGCTGTATTTTGCACCGTTATCTCGGTTCATGAAAATTTCTACTCGTTTTAAATGAGTGGTCTCTTGCTCATTATTGATTTGGGCTAACTGGGCTTGCAACTCCCATTCTTTTTTCCCATTCGATTCATGGCTCAGGTTGAAATTTTCAATTTGAACATCAATTCCTTTTTCAAGGTTGCTCAATTGAATTTTTCCCACAGGACTTTCAAGCCCATCAAATAGTTTGTAGCCGGCCACTGCGAGGAGGGCTGCTACAGCTAAAAGAAGGAAACCTCTGATTTTATTAATCATACAGGTTTTTAGACAAACAGGGTCAAGGTGAATGCAATTGCCATACCAACCTGAATTCTGCCACAGGGAGCTATTATTGTAAAGTAGAATTTGGCCACTCTCTTTGACTGAGGCCGATAGCTTGGATGTTGAAGTGGCGGAAATCATTTGAAATAGGGGTTATCTCGATTTCCAAGTGTGCGCTGATATGAAAGGGATTGGATGAGTGAAGTGGAGATTTTTGAGAAGCAGAGCTGTTTTTCTCTAAAGGATTTTGATCTTTTGTCATCGCACGGGGAACCTCCAGTTTTTCAGCCCATTCAATCAAAGTAATGCCATCGCCGAAAAGGTATTCCTCCAGTCCCAGATTTTCAATTTCAGCCAGGGTATCGAGCCGATAAAGGTCAATATGATAAATGGAATGTTTGGCCTGATACTCGTTGATCAGAGTGAAGGTGGGACTGCGAACCGGAAGTTCGGGAGCCAGTTCCAACCCACAGCAAATGCCTTGAATCAAAGTGGTTTTTCCGGCCCCCAGGTCGCCATACAGGAGAACAATGTCACTGGGAACCAGTTGCTTACCCAGTTGTTGTCCGAGTTCAAATGTTTCTTCAGGCGTTTTACATTGAAATTTCATAGGTATTGAAGTGGTTGGCTGGTTTGAGGTTTAAAAATCAAGCTACGTTATTGTTTCAAAATATATTCTGTATACTTGTATCATTATAAGTTCTTATTTCAATCTAAAGAGCAGAATGCTAGAAAAGTTTCTGCGCCAGAGATTCATATGAATCAGGATAGTAAATATATTTATTTTTATTACTTTCTTAGAGTAGAATAGACCAACAAAGTTACTGGAATCTTTTTGTTTCCAGATTTCATTTGTTTGTTTTGCCCTTCATTATCATCTTGCCGATCTCATGAATTCCAAATTCATTCATATATCGTTACTGGCAATCTTTGTTTTCGTAGCCGGGGTTTTGTTCCCAACGACCAGTAAAGCGGTGTCCCTTGATGCGCTCAGGATATATGGTTATTTTGATTTGGAGTATGAACAGGCCAGCAACAGCCAAGGTAATAAAAATGGCTCGTTTGACAATCATCACTTCAATTTGTTGATGGATTTTCCTGTTTCCAACGAGCTGATTGTGAAAACGCATGTTGAATTTGAGCATGGTGTTGACTCTGGCAATAGTTTTGGAACGGTCAAATTGGAATGGGCCTTTTTCGAGTATAGTTTTCAGGATGCATTCCAACTCAGAGGTGGCAAACATTTCAGCCCCTTTGGTTTTTATAATGAGATCAGAGATTCAACTCCCGCCTTTCTTTCTCTGGATGTTCCCGCTTCTATTTATTTTTCGCGTTTGAGAGGCGGTTACGATTTTGTTTTCGAACAGAACACGGGCATCAATCTGTTGGGACAATCCATTTCCTTGAATCCGTTTGGACAAAACTGGGAGATGGATTATTCGGTGTATGTTGGAAACGGTGAGAATACAGCCACGACGAATCCTGCCGAGTTTGATGATAATTCTAATAAGGCTGTTGGAGGAAGGGTCAACCTGTATCCCAGTGAGACATTTCGGGTAGGGCTTTCTTTTTTTACAGGTGATAAGGCCGTCAATGCCAATCAGGATGCGGCTCATAATACTCTCGCTGTTTCCATGGGGTTTGACAGCGAGTTATTTTTCCTGGTGAGTGAAGGGGCCTATTCAAAATTTAATGGAACCGAACAATATGCCGGTTATTTACAAGCTTCTATGAACCGGGGTATTTATTCGCCTTATTATCGCTACGAAATTTTAAACCCAGATACTTCGCTCCCGGATGATAATTGGAAAACTCATATCATCGGCCTGAACTCCAATTTAACAAAGGGCATGTATTTGAAAACTGAAATCGATTATCACGACCGAGGCAAAGGCAATCGTTTTGTTACAAAAGGTCAAACCACATATTTTGAGTACAAAGCCGCAGTGGTTGTTGCTTTTTAAAAGGGCTTTCTACCATCCATTTTTTCGTCTGGTCCTTTCGCTCTCCTTTATCCTTTGCCATTCTATGGCGGGAGCGGAGGAGTTCAGGATAGTGGTCCACCCGGACAACCCCTCTGTGTCTTTGAAGCTCAGTGATTTGACAAAGATATACCTTGGGAAAAAGTCGTTTTTTGAGAGCGGCGGCAGGATTGTCCCTCTGGATTTGACAATTCACAAACAGTCATTTTACGAAGACGTGCTGAATAAAAATATAAGGTTGATCAGTCAATACTGGACCAAGGCAATTTTTTCTGGAAGAGGCACCCCACCCAAAGAATTTTCCAATGCAGAGCAATTGATATCTTTTTTGAAAATAACTCCAGGGGGGCTCGCTTACTTGCCGGTAGAAATTAATATCACGCCTCTCAAAGAGCTTAAGATTAATCCTTGAAAAAAAAATTCCCTCGAAAAAACAGTTTCAGGAAAAGGATTTGGGTTGGCGCTGCGGTTTTTCTGTTTTGTTTGATTGCAGAAGGGGCGACGACTCTTATTCTGTCTGTGAAAACCAGAGAATTTCTGGACCCCATTCGCGTGGATCATGTTTCCCAAACCAATGAACTCAAAGTCCGGGCGCAATTACTCAAAGATGCGTTGGAAGAATATGCTATTACCGGTGAAGATTTTGCGCTGGAAGAATTGGATAAAAATAAAAAAGCATTTTTTACTTTATTCAACAGATTGCAGGAGACTTCCAAGGAAAATAATAATACCTATGAAAATATCCAACGTTTGATCGAGTTGTATTTCAATTCGGGTCGGGATCTCGGCAAGGCGATCTCGCAGGCACAACCGATCGATCCACAGTTGGCTCAAACGGTTCAAGATACCTACAATCAATTGGCAGTAAAAATTGATGATGAGATTGCCAGAGAACATGCGCATTTGCTCAAAGTATTCCACGAAGCAAATATTAACTTTGAACGCAGTGTGAATATTTCATTTTTTCTGACGGTTTTAATCACCATCGTCGGCATGATCTATGTCCCCTTTCTGATTCGTAAAATTACCCGCCCGATCATTCAGCTGGAAGAGGCCACTCAATCATTGAGCTCTGGGGATCTCGACTTCAAAGTCGATATCACCTCAAATGATGAATTTCAGGATCTAGGAAATTCTTTTAATTTTATGGTGAAGAGCTTGAGGGAAAAGACGGCGCACCTAGAGGATGCAAAAGTCGATTTGAAGAATGCAATGGAAGCCGCAGAATCTGCCAATCGCGCAAAAAGTACTTTTCTTGCGAGTATGAGTCATGAAATCCGCACGCCTATGAATGCGATTCTTGGTTACTCGCAGATTTTAATGCGCGACCAAAACCTTACTCCGAAAGAGCAAAAGGCGGTGCATGCAATTCAGAGGGGAGGGGAGCATCTTCTCAGCTTGATTAATGAAATTCTTGATATTTCAAAAATTGAAGCCGGAAAAATGGAGCTGAAGTGTGGGGACTTTGACCTATCCGTGTTGATGGAAGATTTATCCTCCATGTTCAGCTTTCGGTGCGAACAGAGAAATTTGACTTGGAGTGCGGTGGGTCTTAAAGAAGGTGAACCTTCCCTGGTATTTGGAGATGAGGGTAAATTGCGTCAGGTTCTGATCAATCTTTTGGGCAACGCCTTGAAGTTTACCGAGACGGGCGGAATCTCCATAAAGATGGAGTCCTTGGGTAACCATCGTTATTTATTTGAAGTGAAAGATACCGGTATTGGAATCGATTCTTCTGCCTATAAAACCATTTTTGAGCCCTTTCATCAAGCTGAAGCGGGATTCAAAAAGGGCGGCACCGGCTTGGGTTTGGCAATTTCCCAAAAACAAGTGCATTTGATGGGGGGAAATCTGATTATGGAATCGGAGCTTGGCAAAGGCTCGCGTTTTTATTTTACGATTGATTTAGCTAAAGGTAAAGAACAGGTGCTTTTGAATGATCAAAAATGGCAGTGTGTTACGCGCCTTGCTCCAGGCTTTAATGTGAAGGCACTGGTTGTTGAAGACGACCCCGTGAACCGGCAGATTCTGGAAACGTTTCTTTCCGATGTGGGTGTGTCTGTTCGTTACGCAGAGGACGGTTATAAAGCTATTGAATCTATTCGTGAGGAGATTCCTGATATCATTTTCATGGACTATCAAATGCCGGGGATGGATGGATTGCAAACGATGCGCAAGTTATATCAGGAGTTTGGAAAGGGACGTTTTAAAGTTGTGATTGTGTCGGCATCTGCTTTTCAGCATGAAGTGGATTTATCTTTTCAGGAAGGCTGTCACGAATTTATACCCAAACCCATCCATGTGGAACGAGTTTATGAAACACTTGGAAAATTATTGAATGTTGAATTTGAATACAGAGACGAAGTGAAGAACCAGCCAGAAGATATTACATCCGAAGTAAATTTTTTGCTTCCAGCGGATGTTTACCTTAAATTAAAAGAGGCTGCTCAATTTGGACAAATGACGGAATTGGAAGAAATATTGACCGAACTTGAATCTAAATTCCCAGAATCTTCAGCACTGGCAAACCACTTACGTGGACACATTGAAAGATTTGATATGGAAGGTCTACTGCATGCATTGGATGGTATAGCTCATGGATAATCGTGGGATGGAATTAAGAGGCATGGGTATTTTGCTGGTAGATGATAATCCTGAAAATTTATCCGTACTAAGCGAAACCTTAAAGCCTGATGGATATAAACTGGGCTTTGCACCGAATGGTGAAAAAGCTCTGGATGTCGCCGCGCACATGATGCCTGATTTGATCCTGTTGGATGTGATGATGCCTGGAATCGATGGATTTGAAACCTGTCGAAGGTTGAAGGCCAATCCAGAGACACAGAATATTCCGGTTATTTTTATCACAGCAAAAAAAGAAGAAGACATCATGGAAGGGTTTGATGTGGGCGGCGTCGATTATATCTCCAAGCCCTTTCGTCATAAAGAAGTATGCGCCCGGGTCAGGAGCCACCTGGAGTTGCACCTTTTAAAAAACAAGCTCGAACAGAAAGTCAAAGAGCGTACGCACGAATTGAACGTAACCCGACTGGAGGTGATCGATCGTTTGGGACGTGCGGCGGAATATCGTGACAATGAAACGGGACTTCATGTCAAGCGCATGAGCCACTTCAGTGCTTTGTTAGCGCGAGCGGTTGGGATGAGTGACGAAGAATGCGATCTCCTTTTGTATGCCAGCCCGATGCATGATATCGGGAAAATAGGTATCCCGGACCATATTTTGTTGAAGGCCGGAAAATTGGATGCGGAAGAATGGGAGACCATGAAAACGCATACAAAAATAGGTTCTGAAATTTTACAGGGAAGCTCCTATCAGCTGATGCAGTGGGCGCAAATCATTGCTCTTACACATCAAGAGAGATGGGATGGCAGTGGATATCCAAAGGGATTGAAAGGTGATGAAATCCCTCTGATCAGCAGAATCGTTGCCATTTCGGATGTTTTTGACGCTCTGACTTCTGATCGGCCTTATAAAACGGCCTGGACCGTCGAGGATGCGATGACGGAGATAGAAAACAAAAGTGGTGTGGATTTTGACCCATCTCTGGTTATCAAGTTCAGAGAAATTCTTCCGGAAATTCTGGATGTCAAACAACGATTCATGGAAGAACAGACAGATAGCAGTGGGCGTTAGGCGGAGCAACAGGTTTCACTTGCAGTGGTTAAGATTTAATCGTATTCATGCTATTTCGCTGTCTAAATGTTTTTTAATTTTTGAATGGGCAAGGTTATTGTAAAAACAGAACCACGCCCCAATTCACTTGTCACCATTATGTTACCCCCGTGGTCTTTGATAATCCCGTAGCTGATTGAAAGCCCGAGTCCGGTTCCTTTCACCCCTTTCGTTGTATAAAAAGGCTCGAAGATAGATTCTATATCGTCTTCTGAAACCCCCATACCTGTATCCTGAATTTTAATCAGAACATAGATGCCGTGTTTTGCTGTTGATATGGTGATTTCCCCTTCATTTGCATTGATGGCATCGGCCGCATTCTGAATCAGATTGAGCAAAACCTGTTTGATTTGGTCTTCCACCGCTTCAACTTTTGGAAGTTGACGTGAAAAATGCTGGATGACTTGTATGTTTTTTTCTTGCAGGGATTTTATTTGAAGGGCAATCACGTCTTCTAGACATTTGTTGATTGATACCAGTGTGATTGTAGACGATGTGGGTTTGTAAAAGTTTTGCAGACCACGGATCATATTTGCCATTCGGTCACATTCTTTACGCCCCAAAGTAGCCAGCTTCAGTTTTTCCTTACTCATCCCCGAGTTTTCAAAAATTTCCATAATGCTTTTGATTCCCTGGAGAGGGTTGTTGAACTCATGCGCTATGGATCCGGTCAATTTTCCTAATGCCGTCAGCTTTTCGACATGAATCAGTTTTGATTGAGAGTCTTTGATATTTTGCTCGGCTTCAACTTGCTTCGTAATATCGGTGATGTAGCCTTCGATGGCCTCAAGTTCACCCTTGTCAGAATAAATACCCCGCCCTTGTTCCCAAACCCATTTTTCAATTTTTTGTGAAGTTATTATCCTATAGGTCAAAACGAAAGGAGCTTTTTTATTTATAGCGATTTGTACTTCGTCCCATATTCGTTCTCTATCATCGGGGTGAATGATTTCGTTAAAGTTAATTATTTTATCTGGTCCGTATTCCTCAGATTCGTACCCAGTAAGTTCGTAGGCCCCCTTACTTACAAACTCCGTTGTCCATTGGCGGTCATTCTTGCAGCGATACACCATTCCTTTGAGGTTGCTTAATAAATTGGAATATGTTTTTTGACTGGCTTCCAGAGCATTTTTAGCCAACTGAATTTCAAGGGTTCTCTCATCAACAAGTTCTTCCAGATGGTTTTGATATCGTTGCAATTCTTTTTCAGCCTCTTTGCGTGAGGTGATGTCTTCATAAGTTGCAATAACACCTGTAATATCTCCTTCGATATTTTTTAAGGGTACTTTGCTGGTTTGGACCCAGAGTTCTTTTTCATTTTGCAAATGCAACGGTTCCTCATAATGCAGTTTGGGCTTCCCTGTGGTAATGATCTCATAGTCATCTTTACGATAGGAATCCGCATATTTATTCCAGATAAGAGAATAATCATCTTTGCCTATGATCTCTTCAGGAGAGCCCAACCCAGCCGTTTTAGCTGTATGTTGATTACAGCCAAGATAGCGAGAATTTCTATCCTTCCAAAATATACCGATCGGAATGGTGTCTATGACCAACTGCAACATATTTCGGGATTCTTTGAGTGCATTGACTGTATTCTTGCGTTCCAACTCCGATTCAGCTTGCCTGGCAAAGATGGAAAGTATGATTTTAGCGTTCTCTACATCAACGATAGGGCCGTCGTGCATCACAGCCAGAATTCCTTTTGATTTATGGTGCGAGTCAAAAAGCGGAATACCCAAATAACCTTCTACATTCATTTCCTTGAGTAAGATATCTTTAGGGAATAGTTTCTGAATATTTTGAGGATAGCAACATAAAGATTTTGTCAGTACTTTTTCGCAAGGAGTATCCGCTAGCGAGTAACCAAAGTTTTCGATATTATCCTCTCCAGCCCAAACGGCTAGGGTTTTTATCTTGTCTGGATTTTCTGTTTCCAGTTCTCCAATAAATGCATAACGCATGTTCAAGGAGTTGGCAAGGTGTTGTGTCAACAGTCTAAAAAATTCTTTGCTGTCTTTAGAGGACGTTTCCTCTACGATTGAGCGGAGTTGTCCAAAAAGTTTGCGGTAATTTTTTTCACTCTCTTGCAGTTTTGTTTTGGACTGAATACGTTTTTCGGCCATGTCTGCAAAGGCTTTTGACAAGACGGTGATTTCATCATTTCCACCCACCTGGATTTTGGGAGGATGATTGCCTGAAGAAAATGATTCAATTGCCAAGATCAATTTTTGAATTCTGCGCGTTACCTGAAAGTGAATGAAAACGCCCAATACAACCATCAACAGGCTTAGAAAGGAAAAAAACTGAATGATCTGGTTCTCCACCAAACTCAATACCATCTGTTTTGGGATAACCAGATCTATTTCCGCGACCAATGCTCCTGTTTTCGTGGGGCGAATATTTGACTCGTCGAAACCAATTTTAACGGGGTAGACCCCCCACAGAGTGTTTTTATCAGGACTTGTAAAAACTATCCCGGAGAATTTTGATTTGAATGTTTCTATTTTTTTATTGAGGTCAATCCTGTCCGCATCTGAAAGAGCATCTTTTACATTAAGTCCGATTTGAGCAAACTTTATCCCGCTTAAAATTTTTCCATCATGATCCATCAAGAATAAATTTTTAATGTGAGTGCCAGAGCCAAAATCAGAGATTTCCTCCTGTAATCTTTCTAAATTATTTGTTTGAAATCCATATTCAACTTCACCCTGAAGCAAGGTCAAGGCAGTGATAAGCTTGGTTGAAAGATCATTCTGGAATCTTTCCAACGCAATTCTCCCATTGATTTTTAAACTCAACACCCCCAATACAATAGTGAAAATGAGAAGGATGATTGGAATGGTGTAACGCAAAGAAAATTTCATCAGTAGCGGTCCCTCACATCCAATGACGCGGATGATTGCACTTGTCCAGACTTGGCAAGTTTTTCTAAAATTTCTGGAATGATAAAATCTTCAGGATCAACTTTTTTTTGCAAAAATTTATTTTTGAGCATGACATCAGAAAGTTTTTTAGCAATTTTTTTTAGAGGAGATTCCGGTTCAGCCATGAGCTCCAAAACATTTGTTATATCAGGGAAGATCAATCCCTTGTAGGAATCGAGAACTTCTTCAGGTGATAGCTTTAATCTATGAGCCATTAATGGAGCCGCTTTTTCAGGGTATGTTTTTAAATAATCCAAAGCTTTAAACCAGCCGACCAGAAGAGTATTCACCTCATCAGGGAATAGCTCAAGAGAGTCTTTTTCGATGATTAAAACATCAACGATCTCCCCAGGTATTTTAGAACTGTCAAAAATTTGCTTTGCCCCTTTGGCTATGAGGCGCGATCGAATCGGTTCAAAAGTAACAACAGCATCCAGCTTTCCCGTTAGAAATAAACGCTCCTGTTCATTGATTTCTGCTGAAATAATTTCAATTTCAGATAGGGGTATATTTGACTTTTGAAGAGTTTCACTGAGCAAAAATGCTCCAATAGCTTCTCTTTCTACTCCGACTCTTTTGCCTCGAAGATCGTTCAGGCTTTTGATTCCAGGCTTTGCGAGAATGGCATCGCCGCCATTCGAAATATCCATTACCAGAATGACATTAGCATTGAGACCACTTTCTAAAAGCAATAGAGTCTCATTAAGTGTGAGAGCGGCAACCTGTATTGCATTATTTCTATACGCACGTGCCACTTGCGAGGCAGACGTGTATTCGACCAGACGAATGGAGCTGTTATCATAAAATCCAAGTTCACGGGCGAGATAAAGTGGCTCATATCCAGCCCAAACATTGGTTCCAATTTTTAAAGGAGGGGAGGGGGGAGCGGAACCAAAGGGAATACTCGATTTGCTAAAAATTGTGGTGAAGAAATTAACTATAAAGATCAAAAGAAGCGACAAACCTGCGATGGCCACCAATGATTTAAATTTTTCAGGTGTGCTCATTAGCATTATTCCGTCTATTTGAAATGAGAAAAAATTGTTGCGTAAGGCTCATCGACTGTTCAAATCAATGCATGATAAACCATGTTAAGAAAATATCCCATAAACATTCACATACAAAATGGTGGATTAAATAAGCTTAGATTCTTATAACATCAGGAGACGGGATATTAACGGAATATTATATAAGCACCCCCACAGGCACTGCGTTGATTGTTCCTGATGATTCCCGGAGCACCTATCAATATGTCTTTGCGCCCATCCCCGTTGAAATCCCCTAAGGCCATGGATTTGCCAAATGATTCGCTGGGACCAAGGCTGGGTGGTTGAAAAATACCGGAAGATTGCGACCTGCGTTTATCATTGTTTGATAAAAAGAAACTCATAGCACCTGCCCCAAAATCAAATATTTTTTTTGGGGCACCGGGAACTCCTATCAACAGATCATCAATTTTGTCTTTATTCAAGTCGATGGCAATCACACTTGAACCAAAATCTAACAAACTCTTTCCTGACATTGCAGACTCATAGTTATCACCGGATGTCCAAAAATTACTGATATAAACTTTGTTGGGTTTGTCCTTGGAAAAAATTGATTTGTCCCAGGCATTCCTGCCGGGAATCCCAAAAACAATGCCATTTAAAAATCGGTCCTTTGATTTAATTTTTGCGCCAGGAGAACTGATCAAAATGTCTGTGATACCATCGCCATTGATATCTCCCGAACTGAGATGTTTCCCAAAAAACTCCAAATTTTTTGAACCAAAAATTATAGCATCCGCATCACGGTTCAAATCCAGATGAGGTGGAAGTATTTTTTTACCGAGAACGACATAGACCTCGCCAACCTCCTCACCTTTGTTAAGAAATCCATCCGCAAAAGGGGCACCGATTAAAATATCATCGAGACCATCCGCATTGACATCAGACAACAGCACAGAAAAGCCAGCCTGGTCGGCCATGTTCCCTGACAGAGCCATTCTATTGGAGGCCCCATCAATGCCAGCCAAACGGACATTGTTATTTTGAGACAGATCAATGACCTTGGGGAAATTCTTCCTGCCATATAAAATATACACGGACCCAACCTTGGACATGGACGAATCATCCATTTTAGAGCCTGGAGCCCCGATGATTAAATCCATTTCCGTATA
>Ga0210019_1000058_pt1 | contig 152194 bp, 146 predicted proteins | sample CryGeyCG2114_020_2_FD_183969 | JGI IMG/M metagenome (GOLD analysis project Ga0210019, IMG submission 183969) | Groundwater microbial communities from aquifer - Crystal Geyser CG11_big_fil_rev_8/21/14_0.20 (SPAdes) (version 2) | ecosystem: Environmental > Aquatic > Deep subsurface > Groundwater...
GGTTCGGCCGATTCGATGGACGTAGTCTTCCGGATCTTGTGGCAGGTCGTAATTGATGACGTGGGTGATGTCATCGACATGCAGTCCGCGTGAAGCGACATCGGTGGCGATCAATATATCGATCTCGCTGTTTTTGAATTGATCCAATACCTTCGTGCGTTTGTTCTGATGCAGGTCGCCGCTGATTTGTGAAGCAACGTAGCCGTTGTGACGCAGTTTGAATTCGAGTTTCTCGGCCCAGGCCTTGGTGTTGCAGAAGATGATGACCTTTTTGCCCTCTTCACGTTTGAGCAGTCCTAAAAGAAGCGAGAATTTTTCATGCAGTCCGACGTGGTAAAGGGATTGCTGGATTTTTTCAACAACGAACTTTTCCGGCTCGATAGCAATTTTTTCAGGATTGTTCATGTGCTCGTAGCAAAGTTCGAGAACCCGAAAGTTCAGAGTCGCAGAAAACAGCATAGACAAACGCTCGTCGAAAGGCGTCATGCGTCGCAGGATGTAGCGCAGGTCTTGAATGAAACCCATGTCAAACATCCGGTCGGCTTCATCAATGACCAGTACCTGAACGCTTTTGAGACTGAAGAATTTCTGTTTGTAATAATCGATCAAGCGGCCCGGTGTGGCGATGAGTATATCGAGCCCCGATAAAATTTTCTGTTTTTGTTTTTCGTAATCGACCCCGCCGTAAACACACACCATGCGAAGACCGCAGTTGCTACCGAGTAAAATCGCATCCCGTTCGATCTGCATGGCCAGCTCCCGTGTAGGAGCGATGATGAGGCAACGGGGACCGACAAAATTATTGGCTTGTTTGGGAGCAGGACGGGTCAGCAAATGATTGAAAGCGGTGATGAGGAAAGCCGCTGTTTTCCCAGTGCCAGTCTGAGCCTGCCCGGCAACGTCTTTTCCCGCCAGTGTCAGGGGAAGTGTTTTGCTTTGAATGGGTGTGCAATGAGCAAAACCAGCATCTTTAATGCCTTGCAAAACGGTTTCTTCAAGTGGCAGGGAATCAAAACGAATCAAAGACAATAGGGGGCTCCAGAAAATGACAACAGGCTAGTTAGTAAGGAAACGCAGTGAACAACTTGCGCGAAATACGAGAAGAATAAGTATGAATACTACGCATGAATACTACTTGGGCTCTCATTATAAGCCATGCAACCGGGAATGCAACCGCAATCTTCTGCCCGCCAAGCGGGAGTGAATAGGCTGTGCATCCGTAAGGAACCGTTGCAAGTCGTGCGTAATCGCAAATTTCTCTATAGCCAGCAGGCGTTGCCTGCTGGTAATGGTGCGACGAAGAGACCCCTTTCATAAAATCAACACGCTATAGATTTTCCCGCTCCGGCGGGCGTGTGCGAAAAAAATAATCAGGTTAGCGATTGTGCCCTATTTGCCGGGTGCAGGTAGGGCACAGACCAATCATTCTCGTTTGGATGGGAGCGTATTGTGATCTATACTGCGAAAACTATTGGGATTCCGATTGATGTTGGAAAGAGAGTTTTTAGGGAGATCGTAAATGGAAAATGTGGATTTGATTATCTGGGGCGGTTTAGGAGCTTTCACATTAGTTGCGGGATTATTTTTCACTGGAAAAATTAGAGGATTTAAATTTTCCAAGGGAGAAGGAACTTTTGACTTGGAAATCAAGGGTGCTAAAGATGAATCCGCGCCGTCGTCAAAAATATCCGTTGGGAATATTGATCGCACCGGTGGCGATGTAAAGATCGGGGCGGGAGCGTCCTCCACAAAGGTAGGCGATATCAAAGAAACTCAGGGGAGTGTAGAAATAGGTGACGAAAAACCTATAAAAAAAGAAAACCCCGAAAAATGACCGATCCCTCCAAAAACGATCTGGAAAATACCGGCAAGACAATAGTGCCCTCTTCTGAAAGAGCTCCTGATATAAGCGTTGGTAATATAACAGGGACACAGGGCAATGTTCATGTCGGACCAAAATATGGGATCGACAAAGATGCCTTTGAAAAGGGGTTGGAAAATTTACGGAAAGAAATTTTAGAAAATCTTGCAAATTCTAATCGTGAAAAGACAGCCGAAGAAATCTATTTTCTGAAACAGCAACTCGCAGGCGTGGAAGCCAAACTGGCAGATACGGAAAAAGCCCTTGCGGACAGGGCGCAGGAGCTTGCGGAAACCAGAAGAGATCTGGAAAGCGAGCGACTGAAAAATATCATTCCGCAGGATCAATTGTTGGATGCCGAACGCAAATTGGAAGCTGGCGACTCTTCAAGCGCGGAAACCCTGCTCGAAAAAGTCTTGCAAGATGCCGAAACACAAGCGCAAGCCGGAGCCACCGCCGCATTCCGACTCGGAAAACTGGCAGAGGACCGTATCGACTACCGCAAGGCATTGGAGTATTTTGAAAAAGCCGTGCAACTCGCACCCGAAAATGCGGAATATTTGAACGAGGTAGGATTACTGCTGGTAGAACTGGGGCAATACGATCAAGCCATCTCCAATTACGAAAAAGCTTTGGAAATTGATATTGAGACTCTCGGTCCCAATCATATCAATATAGCGAAGTATTGGAACAATTTGGGTGGTGCTTGGAAAGAAAAAGGCGAATACGACAAGGCTATAGAGTTTTATGAAAAAGCATTAGAAAGTGACATCCAGATTTCGGGTCCAGAAAATTCTAAAGTGGCAATTTATTGGAATAATCTGGGTGGTGCATGGAGAGTGAAAGGTGAATACGATAAGGCTATAGAGTTTTACGAAAAAGCATTTGAAAGCGGTATCCAGATTTTGGGGCCCGACCATCCCAAGGTGGCCTTATTTTGGAGCAATCTGGGAGTTGCATGGGATTCAAAAGGCGAATACGATAAGGCCATAGAGTTTTATGAAAAAGCAGAGGCCAGCGACCTCAAAAACTTCGGACCTAATCATCCCAAGGTGGCTACTCGTTGGAACAATATAGGTGGGGTGTGGCATGCCAAAGGTGAATACGACCAAGCGATTGTTTATTACGAGAAAGCATTAGAAAGTAACCTAAAGACGTTCGGTCCTGATCATCCCAATGTGGCAAGTCTTTGGAACAATTTGGGAGAGTCATGGCGAAAAAAAGGCCAATACGATCAAGCCATCGTCTATTACCAAAAAGCATTGGCGAGTGATATTGAGAACTTGGGTCTCGACCATCCCAATGTGGCAAGAGATTGGAGTAATATGGGGTTATTTTGGCAAGCTAAAGGTGAATATGGGAAGGCTATCACCTATTTCGATAAAGCTTTAATAAGCGATCTCAAAACTTTCGGTTTCCATCATCCCAATGTGTCTATTCGTTGGGTCAATATTGGAGGTGCGTGGAATTGCAAAGGAGAATACGACAAGGCAATCGCTTTTTACGAAAAAGCTTTGGCGAACGACCTCAAAACTTTCGGAACCGATCATCCTAATGTTGCAAACTATTGGAGCAATCTAGGAGCGGTGTTTTATAACAAGAAGGATTATGCCGAGGCTTTGCAATATTTTGAGAAAGCTCGCAAGGTTTTTGACAAGGCGGGTCTGGCGCATCGGGTGAAGGATGTCGATAGCTGGATTGCGCTTACTAAAAGGGCGATGGGTTCGTAGTCGTTGGGTAGGCGTGTGCAAATAAAATAATTGGGTTATCGATTGCGCCCAGTTTGCAACGGTTCCTTGCACATGCACAGCCCATTGCCGCCGGAGGTACTCCGGTTAGACGAGTTCGAGGAGTTTCAGTCGTTTGGCGAGTGTGGGTGAGTTTTGCAGGGAAGTTTCGCCGGCGGGGGTGAGTCGGTTGCCCGCGACGTTGAGGACTTCCAGTTGTGTCAATTTATTGGGTTCGGCAAAAGCGCGTGCGCCTTCGTCGCCGATCTGATTCAGCGTCAAAATCAGTGTCTTTAAATTCTTCAAAGTTTCCGATTGCGCGAGTGCTTCGGCTCCCCGGGCATGAATCCAGTTTTCTTTTTCCAGACTGAGTGTTTCCAGTAGCGTCATGTATTTTGAGGACGCGAGCGCGATGACTCCGACATCGCCGATGCTGTTGTTGTTGAGACGCAGGAAGATGAGTTTCTTCAGGTATTTGCTTTTTGCCAAAAATTGCGCCCCCTCTTGATTCAATTTATTCTCTCCGAGATCGAGAGTTTCCATGCCCTTGATATTGGATGATTTTGACAAGAGGCGCGCGCCTTCGGCCTTGAGATCGTTGTTGTTGAGGTCGAGGTATTTCAGCCCGGTCAGCGTGGTTGATTCGGCGATGGAGATGGCACTGTCCGCGGTCAACCCGTTCCAGCTCATTTTGAGTTGTTCGAGATGGGCGAACATCGGCGAGTTGGCAATGGCGTAGACACCATCGTCTCCCAGGTGATTGTTCGACAGATCGAGGCGTTTCAGGTTGGGAAGAACGGAAGAGCGCGCGAGCTGTTCGATGCCTTCGGCAGAGAGTCCGTTGTCGCGCAGGTCGAGTTCTTCCAAATGTTCCATCGGTTCCAGTTCTGCCCACAGTTTCAAACCCTCGTCGCCGATGGAGACATCGCGCAGTTTCAGCACTTTCAATTGTCGTCCGAGGGCAGATTCCGCCAGCCCTTTGAGTCCGAGTGGCTCGATGCGATTGTAGGAAAGATCTATTTTTTGCAGATGCGGCATGTTTTCGGAAAGACCGAGGACTTTGCAACCGAGCGCGCCGATTTCATTGCTGGAGAGGTTGATCTCGCAAAGTTTCTGCAAATGAGCTGTTTTGGAAAGATAGAACAGGCCTTCGTCGTCGACATTGTTGTTTTCGACAGAAAGAAATTCGCTGGAAGAAAACAGCGGCGACATGCAGAGATGTTTTAAACCTGCCGTATTGAGATTGGTCTCGCCAAGGTCCAGATGTTTCAGGCTATGCAGAGGCTCGATCCCGGCGAGGATTTGAAATTCGTCTTCCTTGAGGCGTTTGCCCTTGAGGTCGAGAGATTGCGAACCGGACTTTTCCTGGACGATGTCCATAATGTCCTGCGGGACGCTGTTTTTTTCAAAATAGCGAAGGTAGGCGAGGCTGTCGCCTATGTCTTTTGCTTCGGCCATGATTTTTCCAGAGAGTCGTTGAATATTAATGATCCAACGCTAACATAAAAACCGGCTTGAGTCACTTCTTCGCTTACTTTTGAGGAGGATTTAAAAGGGAGAGAGGGTTCCCCCACAGTTTCCTGTGGGGGAGTAACGTCTGTATATTGACCGGTGATCACCGGGGAGTTGTTGTGCTTGCTCTGGGGCTTAGTTCAGGCTGACAGATACGGTTCTGGAAACGCCTTTTTCTTCCATGGTCACGCCGTACAATGAGTTGGCGAAGGACATGGTTTTTTGATTGTGAGTGATGATGATGAACTGGGTCTTCTCCGACATCTCCTTGAGCATTTCCTGAAAGCGGATGACGTTGGCTTCGTCGAGAGGCGCGTCGATCTCATCCAGCAAACAAAAGGGGCTGGGGCGTTCCTTGAAAACGGAGAACATGAGCGCGACGGCGGTCATGGCTTTTTCTCCACCGGAAAGCAGGTGCAGGTTCTGCATGCTCTTGCCTGCGGGGTTGGCGGCGATTTCGACACCGGATTCGAGGGGATTGCTGGGGTCGGTCAGGGTCAGCTTGGCTTTCCCGCCCTGAAACAGTCGGGAGAATATGGCTTCGAAATTTTCCGCGACTTTCTGAAAGGTTTCCAGGAAACGGTCACGCGTGGTCTGATTGATCCGCTCGATGGTGCTTTTCAGCATTTTGATCGACTCAAACAGATCTTCCTGTTGTCCCTGCAAGAAGGTGAAACGTTCGTTGGCGACTTGGTAATCGGACAGGGCCGCGAGATTGACCTCACCCATTTTTGCGATCTTGCTTTTCAGATCGGCAATGCGCTCATTGGCTTCGGCGACTTCTTCATCGTTCAAATGATCTGCGAGCGAATGGGCTACATCTGTAAGAATAACGTTGAAATCGTCGTAAGCTTTTTCTTCAAGATGAGCGCGCGTGATGCGAATTTCCGATTGCTTCAGTTCCGCACGGGAAAGTTTTTCGACCTGATCCTGTGTCTGCCGGGTCAAGGTACGGGCTTCTTCATCGATTTTGTTGTCTTCCTCTTCTTTGTCGCGCAAATTTTCTTCCGCACGAATCAATATTTCCGAGAGACTGTCTTTTTCGCGTACGGTTTTCAGCAGGTCGCTTTCCAGTGCCTTGATTTGTTCTTTCAATTCGGCAATCTTTTCAGCGTTTTGGGTCGAGTCATTTTTACGCTGGGAAATGCGGCGTTCCAAAACTTCAGCCTGTAACTCAATGCGCTTGATTTCGGTGAGGGTGTTGTCCCGTTTTCCCACCAGAGAGGCGATGAGTGCCTGCCGATTGCCCATTTGTGACACTTGCGTTTCGATGGTCTGACGGTCGTTGGCGAGCTGTTCGCGCAAACCTTCAACGGCTTTTTGAGCCGTTTCCCGTTCACTGTCTTGCTCGGCAATTTCATTTCGCAGATTTTCACATTGAGTCTGCAAATTGCTCAATTCCTCTTTGCCTTTTTCCAGCGAGGATCGAATGGAAGCGATTTTGTTTTGGTGCCGATCCAGATCGCGCACGATCGACTCGATATCTTTCCGGGCATGGGACACGAGCAAGGCTTGTGCGTTGACCGCTTGCTCGGCTTGCTTCAGTTTGGATTCCCATGCCATGAGGCGACCCTTTTGATCGCTGACATCTTTGATGGCCAGTTCAGAGTCTGCTTTCAACGACTCGGTTTTCTGTGTCAATTCCTCCAACTCGCGTTTGCGATTGAGCAATCCGGCAGAGTCGTTGTTTTCATGACCGCCGGTGACAATGCCTTGCGGATCGATCATTTCCCCATTTTGAGTGACGATGGAGCCAGTAAACTCAGGATTTTGATACAGTTGCAGGGCGGTTTCCAGGTCTTCGACAACCACAACATTTTTCAGGAGCAGTTCGAGCAGGGCCCGGTACTCTTCGCGGCATTCGATCTTGTCGTAAGCCAGACCCAGAACACGGGAATTCCCGTTCAGGTAGACAGGCGGTGTGGCAAATGTTTTGGGGCGAAGGGGGATGAATGAGCCGCGTCCGGATTTTTTGTTGTTCAAATAATCGACCGCTTTGATGGTGTCCGAATATTCATCGACGATGATGCTTTGCAGTTTGTCACCCAGCACCGTTTCAATGGCGGTCTCGAATTCTGCCGGAGCGCGTAGAACGTCGATCAATACTTCGCGCATGCCTTCGATGGGGCGCGAATTGCCTTCGCTCTTCATCAGACTTTTGACGCCGGAGTGGAAACCTTCAAATTTTTGCCGCAGTTCCATCATCGAGCTGACGAGGGAGGCATTTTTGATGTAATTTTCCTTCAATTGCGCGCTGGTTTTTTCCAGGGCGTCGAGTTGGATCCGGCCTTCGCGTACTTGTTGGGAAAGGCTGTCGCGCTCGGCGTTCATTTCGAGGAGCTGTCTGGATTTTTCTTCCAGAGCCAATTCCTCTTTTTTGCGCGTTTCTTCAAGCTCGCTGTGCAAACGAGAAAGCTCCTCCATCTCATTTGCCTTTTCGCCTTCCTGATCTTGCAAAAATTGACACCTTGCTTCGACTGCGGCGGATTTGCTTCTCTTGTCACTCAGACTTCTTTGAAGCTGATTGATTTTATTTTCGAGAGAGTTTACCTTGTCCTGCAATTCTCTCAGCAGGTTCTTTTTATCACCGAGAGCTTGTTTTTGTGCTTCGAGTTCGTCGCCTTCCTTATTAAGACGTTCCGAGTAACCGCCCAGCTCGGTTCGGCGTTGTTCGACTTCCAGTACGGAATGCTCAATGTCGCGACTCATTTCAGCGATGTCGCTTTCAGCCTTTTCGTTGTCGGCACCCAGATGCACGATGCGGTCGTTGCTACTTTTCAAGGTTTGCTCGTTGCGTCCGATGGTGAGCGAAAACTGATGAATTTGTTCGCGCGTTTCGTTCAAAGTCTGGTGAGCCGACTCGATTTCCAGTTTCAGGGCGACCGATCGGGTGGATAAAACTTCGCTCCGGGCCTGATGTTCTTCCTTGAGCTGTAAAGCTAAGGCGAGTTCTTCCTCAACCACTTCGAGATCCTTGGCCAGCTTCACGTATTTTTTGGAAAAAATCTGCAAGGACAGATCTTTGACTTCGGATTGAAAGGTTTTGTAACGCTCGGCTTTGGCGGATTGACGCTTCAGAGATTCTGCCTGACGTCCCAATTCCTTAACGATGTCGCCGATACGTGCCAGATTCTGCTCCGAAGTTTCCAGTTTTCGTTCCGCTTCGTGACGACGGTGCTTGAATTTCAATATGCCCGCCGCTTCCTCTATCAAGATGCGTCGATTTTCGGGCTTTGCGGTGATGATTTCGTGGATATGACCCTGTTCGATAACGGTCAATACTTTCGGGCTGATGCCGACATCGAGCAGAAAGTCGGTGATGTCTTTCAGGCGACAGGGAATTTGATTGATGTAAAATTCACTTTCGCCCGATCGGTAATAACGGCGAGTGACCTTGACCTCGTCGGAGACATTGGGGATATTGGCGATACGTAAGCCCGGGGGCACGCTGGCAAGGGTGAGGGAGATTTCTGCCCGGTTGAGAGGCTTGCGCGAGCCACTGCCATTGAATATCAGATCGACGGATTTGGTCCCGCGCAGGGATTTCGAGCTTTGCTCGCCGATGACCCAGCGGATCGCGTCGGAGACATTGCTTTTCCCGCAACCATTGGGCCCGACAATCGCGGTGAACCCGTTGTTGAATTGAATTTCCGTTGCATCAGCAAAGGACTTGAACCCTTCCAAGCCTAAGGTTTTTAGGTACATAGCGGTTATATTTCCCTCGAAAGATGAAAAAATTTCTTACCCGAAGGTTAGCTCAACCAAGGGGGCTTGTAAAGAAAAAACACACAATCACTGGTATATTTGATTTTAGGCTCTACTATATCTAGTATGCTCCTGTAATTCAACAGTTTTTTAAAATTGTTTGAATTTTGCATATTTTGGATGCCGTCCGATGGATGTGAAGAAGGAATTTCTCCCTTTGTTTTGATGATCTGCGTGCTCTACGAAACCCTCCGGGGCGATCCGGGGATTGTTTAATTTCTGCCTTTTTCCGCGTTCTCTGTGGTAAAAATGGGGGGGTAAATGTTTTAGCGGACGGATTTTTCAGGTGAGCTTTTTGAAAACGATTCGGTCTGTTTTGTGGGCTGAGTTGAGACGATATTTGAGTTGAGACGATATTAATTAATTGCTGGAGTGCTTTATGAAATTTTATTCCTATAATAAATGTGGAACGTGTCGGAAGGCGAAGAAATACCTTGAGGACCATGGCATTGCATTTAAAGAATTCGATATCACCGAAACGGCTCCTCCCAAAACGTTGTTGAAGCAGGCGATTGCCGCCAAAGGGCTCAAAAAGTTATTCAATACGAGTGGTGTGGTCTACAAGGAAATGAAGTTGAAAGACAAGGTGGCGACGATGTCGGAGAAAGAGGCTTTGGAATTGTTGTCCTCCAATGGCAGGCTGGTGAAGCGACCTTTTGCGGTGGATGGAGATCGAGTTACGATTGGTTTTCAGGTCGATGAATATGATTCTGTCTGGGGTTCGAGCAAATAATGGATTTGAGCCTGGTTGAAGCCAGACTGCGGCGTCAGTTTTCTCTCCAGTGGGAGGAGGCCTCGCGTCATCATCAGAGCGCGGCGGTTTTGATCGTCCTGTTTTCACAATTCGGGCAGGCAAAGATGCTGATGATAAAGCGTGCGATGACTCTCAAAATTCATCGTGGCGAGATCGCTTTCCCCGGTGGGATGATTGAGGATGATGAGAGTTTTCTTGAAACCGCGTTACGCGAAACGAGCGAAGAAATCGGTGTCAATATCCCTGAGGAAAAGGTCATTGCCTGTCTCAAGCCGGTGGAGACACTCACAGGGTTTGAGGTGACCCCTTTTGTCGCTGTTCTGGATTCGCCACCGGATTGTTTGGAAAGCTTCAATGAGGACGAAGTGGAGGAAGTGTTGTTTCTCCCCTTTTTGAAAGTTCTTTCAACCCAGCAAAGAGACATTGGTCACCCGCCGGAAGATGAAATGTTTGTGTATTGGCATTTGCATCATCGGATATGGGGGGCTTCTGCAAAGATGATATTCCAGATCGCCGAAGCGATTTTTAAATGATTGAACCCTCTAATCCTGGTGCTGTTGTGACAGAGACTCCTGTATTATTGTTGGCCCCGCATTGGCGCGTACCGCTGGTTCGTGCTTTTGCGCATGCACGGGACCGCCTTGGATTGAAGGGGAAGCTGATCTGTGCCGATAGCGATCCTTTGTCTTCCAGTCTGGTTGCAGGCGACTCTGCTTGTATCCTCCCGTCCTTTTCAGACCCGGAGTGTTTGCAAAAAGTTTTGGAACTTTGCTACGCGGAAGGGGTTCGTGCGATTTTGCCGCTGACAAACAAGGCGGTGGAGTTTGTGGACAGTCATCGCAGCGCATTTGATGTGGCTCAGGTTCATTTGTATGTTCCGCCCGCGTCGGCCATTGAAATTTGCCACGATAAATTAAAACTGAATCACTTCCTCGTGGGCCAGGGCGTGTTGACTCCCAGAATTTATGAGTCTCCGTCAGAGGCGGATGGATTTCCGCTGTTTGCCAAAAAACGTTGCGGGGAAGGTGGCGAAGACACGCTCTTAATTCAGGATCATGAGGATTTGCGCTATGCGAATCGCCGATTCCCGGACCATATTATCCAGAGCTTTATTGCGGGCAGGGAATTTACCATCGACTGGTTTGGCGGCGGCGGGGTGAATTTCTCAGCACCGAGAGAGCGGTTGAAGGTACGTGCCGGAGAAGCGCGTGTCACTCGATTGCGGATGGATGCCATGCTGATCGAAAAGGCGAATCAGCTTGCGGGCATTCTGCAATTGTGCGGACCGGCTTGTTTGCAGGGGATTCTTGACTCGAACAATGAATTCTATTTTACGGATGTTAATTTACGCTTTGGCAGTGGTGTTATGCATACTATTTTGGCGGGCGGCGATATTCCTGAGATGATCTACCGCGAGTTGGCGGGATTGGATCCGAGTGAAAGGATCATCCAGGAGGGGACGGTGATGACCCGTTTTTCGGATGGTTTTTTGTTGAAGGGTTACTGAGGGTCTATCATTTTAAGTGTGTGAGTGGTCTTTTCTGTTTTGCTCTTTTTATTTACGATTGATAATTTTTCTCCCTTTAAAATAAACGGCACCTGCTAAAATATTTTGTTCATCTTCTGTGAGTGCGATTGATTTGTGATTAAACTTCATCCCCCAAGATAAAAGACGGTAAATACAAAATACCCTGATTTTCTCAAAAATTCCCGTCTCCTTGTCTCGATAGACCCTCTTTAACATTTTTTTATAATTACCAATAATATTCTGCAATGCATACCAGGGTCCAAGAGCAACCCCTGTTTTAATAGGTTCATAGTCTTTAAATAAAGATTTAATCCCACTTGTTGAAACATTAAAATAATGGTCGGGAACATCGTGAAATGGGAAAAGGAATGGAATTCCTATATCAACATATCCCCCACCTTTTAAAACTCGGGTAAATTCATCAACAACATGGAATGGATTTTTCGTATGCTCCAATACCGCATGGCAGTAAATCGCATCAAAACTATTGTTGGCAAACGGTAAAGCGGATGCATCAGCAATCACATCTATAATTTCATATTTAAAAATATCCAGATGGACAACACGGTTATCGATTAGATTTGTGTTGCCCGAGCCAACATTTAAAACCCTGTGGTCTGGATTCATGTGAAGGTAATCTGAAAGTCCTTCTACACCATTTCTACTTAAACTGGTCGGGTTAATATCTTTTGTACGGTCAAGCTTGCTGTATGGATTTTCTAGATTGATATTATTCATGATTAAGAATTGAGGGGATCAAAGAGTGTCCGGTAAGGAACTTGTAGATAAAAAATAAGGGTTGAGAAATAATTTTACGTGATAGTTTTTTCAAAAAATGGATACGTTAGAGAAGCATTTTAACTTTCTGATATGGTTATTTACACAGATTTTTGGACAGACTCTCATCTGACCCCGTTGCTCTATCTGCTGGAAGTCGCTAAAAGATTATTTATCAACTCAAGCGTGCCTATTTTCAACAACGACACAATTTCTTCCATTATGTTTCGCTTGATAGAGGGCCTTGTCTGCCTTGGCAATTATAGATTTAGCTGTGTTCTTCTCATTGGGGGCGGTGGTGAAAACTCCCAGGCTGATTGTGACAAGTTTGTTGGGTTCGCTGTCTCGATGTTCAATTTTTAAATTTTCGACACTTTTGCGAAGTTTCTCAGCCAGAATGAAAGCCCCTTCTTCATTGGAGCCGGGCAGGGTGACGACAAATTCTTCCCCCCCATAACGGGCAAGCAGGTCGCTGGGTCGGTGCAAAGCGTCTTTCATGACATTGGCCACTCTCCTCAAACATTCGTCGCCTGCGAGGTGACCGTAGCGATCATTGTATTTTTTAAAAAAATCAATGTCGATCATAATCAGGGAAATGGATGTGTTGTCACGAGTTGATCTTTTTATTTCATTTGAAATGAAACTATCGAAGCAATAGCGATTAGCGACGCCCGTCAACCCATCCAGTTGAGTGATCTTTTTTAAGGCAATATTGGATTCTTTCAATTGCCTCTGACTTTCTCTTAATTCGTTTTCAACTTTCTTTTGTTCTGTCAGGTTTCTGGCAACGACCAAAGAACCAAGAAATTTTTTTTCTGTGATTTTATCGGATATTTTTGTGTCGGGAACACTCCAGAGACCTTTCGCATCGAGAAGGACTTGAACCGTCTTTTGTGTCTTGTAAAGTGTGGAAGTTTCGCAAACGTTTATTGCGATTTCAAGATCGGTGGTTGAACGCGGTCCGATCCTTTGTGTTGCAATTTTAGCATTCAGTTCTTTATTTGCATTGTTTCCTATGAGTTTGCAGATTTTTTCCCCGATCAATTGACTGGGCTCGTAACCTAAAAAGCTGACGGCTGAATTTGCAAAAATAATATTTTCCTCAGCATCCAGTTTGATGATGATGACGGGAACAGCCTCCAGAATAGAACTGATCTCGGCTTCTCTTTTTATCAAAGCTTGTTCAGCTTCGTAAGACCGTTTCTCCAGACGATGTATTCTGATGGCCTTGGTGAGGCTGGTTTCCAGGATTTCGAGACTCAACTGACTTTTTGGGATATAGTCTGCCGCCCCTTTTTGCAAGGCGTGAACGGCAGTCAACTCGTTGCCGCCACCGGTTAAAATAATGATGGGTGCTTTTTTTTTCTCAGCGGGAGAGAGGTTGTCCAGTAAATCGAATCCCGATCCATCGGGTAAAGTATTGTCTGAAAGGATGCAGTCGAATGCAGACGCTCTTATTTTTTGCAAGGCGTCTTTGATGGAAGACGTTTCCTCAATGGTGACGTTGAGGTGGGATTTCTTCAATAACCTGTTGACAGACATTCTGTCGAAATCGTCGTCGTCAATAATAAGGATGTTTAGCTCAGAATTCATCTCAGGCAAGTTCCTTAATAGTCTAAATGCAATTTTCGACAAGACCCATCATTGAAATCAAAAGATTAAGTATAACCGTATTTGACGCTGATTCAAACTAACAGCTTGTATTATAGATGAAACCATTTTTTTACTTTTTACAACTAATAGTTTGCAATGAAATAACGGATGCCAGATTTGCGCGACAAGGGTCGTTGACTCTTTTTAAACCTGCGCTTACAATTGCTGGATTGTAGATCGAACTTTCTACAGGTCGTTGCATTTCAAGGGAGAGTCCGATATTGATTTAAGGAAAGTCCCACGCTGTCAGTTGCATGAAATCATCATAGAGTAACGGGAACGAGAGCCATCATGAATATATTTTTTTCATTTCTACATCTTTTGAGTCTGGTTTGCTGGATTGGAAGCATCGTCTTCTTCTCTTTTTTTGCGGCACCCGCTATTTTCAAAAATCTGGATCGATCCGATGCGGGCAAAGTGGTGGGTGTCATTTTCCCCCGGTATTACGTTCTGGGTTATATTTGCGGAACCTTGATTTTGCTCACACTTGTCATGCAGGGTTTCGAGGTCTCACGTGTGAAACTGGGGCTGGTTCTTGTGATGCTGGTATGCTCTGTGTTTGCAGGTTTTGGGATTGGACCCAATGCAAGAAAGATTAAAGAACGTTTGCAAGGCTCTATCTCCAGAGAAGAGAAAGATTCTCTGGAAAGGAAATTTAAAAAATTTCACCGCATGTCTGTTCAGTTGAACGGGACAACCTTATTGGCAGGTCTGGTCTTGCTTTGGTTCACTGCGGAAGGTTTGACTTTATGAAATCTGCGCCGCGACCTTTTTATGCCCGGACGCGGTTTCTTTTTATATCTCTGATTGTTTTGGTTGTTTACGGCTATGGCTGGAAAATAACAGGGATTGACCTCGGCGAAATTGTGCGCGGCGCGCCAATGATACGTCCATTGGTTGTCAATTTATTGAGTCCCGATCTGATTCGTTACGAAAAAAAATCCGAAATTAAGGAAGCCTTTTTTGTTTTGGAAGATCAGGGCGGTTTCCCGGGCGTATCTTCCGCAAAAGTCAGAGACACCAGTCTCACGGTCGTTCCCTCGTTGGGGAAGGTGGGCGATAAGGTTGTTGTTCGCGGAAAGGATCTTCCGGCAGATCGCGAGGGGAATTTGATGTGGATCAATTCTATTGAGCAGGAGTACCCCCTCGCCACATTCAAGACAAATTCAGCGGGAGAGTTTGAATTGGAAGTGGTGGTTCCACAAACAGCTCGGGGTGAAGAACAAACTTTACGAGCGGCTGTTTTCTGGGAAACGGGCGAATGGAGTATGAGCCCCACGCTCAAACTGGTCGCCGAAAAAATGGTGGAAACGATTTTTCTTGCTTTGATGGCGACAAGCTTTGCTTTTGTTGTCGCCGCTCCCCTGAGTTTTTTGGCGGCGAAAAATCTGATGTGGAAGGGGCCGGTAAGAAAATCTCTTTATCTTTTTATTCGAACGCTCTTCAATATTTTACGTTCCATAGAACCCTTGATTCTTGCAATTCTATTTGCTGTCTGGGTTGGGATAGGGCCTTTTGCGGGTGTGCTGGCCTTGGGGGTGCACTCTATTGCGACTCTTGGAAAATTATTTTCAGAGCAAATTGAAACCATCGATCCGGGACCCATTGAAGCCATCACGGCAACAGGAGCCTCTGCCCTGCAAGTGGCATGGTTTGCAGTGGTTCCACAGGTCACCGCTTCTTTTTTGGCACTCACATTTTATCGCTGGGATATCAATGTGAGAATGTCTACGATCATAGGGTTTGTCGGTGGAGGTGGGATCGGCTTCCTTTTGCAACAATGGATCAACCTCCTGCAATACAATCAAGCGGGAACGGCATTGTTGTCCATCGCCCTTGTCGTCATAACGCTGGATCTTACGAGCGCGTGGATTCGTCAGTGCATGGCATTGAAAGAATAACTCGCCGTATCTTTTCGGAAACTCTATTCCAAAGACTTCAGAGAACAGGCATTTTCCTTGTTGATAGCAATTTAAAAAATTGAAAACCATCCCTTCAAATTCAATGTCAAAGCGATTGACCTATCTGACCGCGATCTATTTAATCATGGTCGGATATTACCTGAGCTTCTCAAAGTATGGCTTCAATGTCTGGGACGAAGGGGGTTTTGCCAACGGCTCCTTGCGAGCAATGAAAGGGGAACTGGCAGGACGCGACTTCAACCCCATTGGCTATATGCCCGGGCGCTACGAACTGGGAGCCTTCCTATACGATGTATTTGGCGTTCATCTGCAAAGCTTGCGGATTGGGATTGCACTGTTGACACCAGCGATGATTTTGGCACTGTATGCTTCGGCTCTGCGTATCATGCCGCCAGGGTTTGCATTTCTGGCAAGTGCCTGTTTGTTTGTCGCGCCTTCCATGTATTACAACCGTTTTTTCACACTGTTTGCAGTGCTCAACATGTTTTGCCTGATTCGCTTCATTGAATCACGCAAAGCATCAACATTGTTTGTGCTGGTAGTTGCATTTTTGGCAAGTGCGTATTTCAAATTTGAGGTTGCGCTTTTCTCTGCGTGCATCACGATTTTTGTTTTGGCGATCTTTTATTTTGAACACTGGCGCGCGGGAAATACTTCTCTGCAAGAATTGAAAATCCCGTTGCGGCAAAGAGGTTCTGTTTTCTGGATGATCGTATTTGGCATGGTGGGCCTGATATCCATGCTCATTTATCATGTTTATTCCATCGACCTTTACGGGAAGGGAGTCAAACAAGTTCTGGATTCTTACACGGTCTGGGGCAATCCTTTTCCTGAAGTGTTGCCTGTAGGGAAAGTTTATGGAGCCATCGGCGGGCATCGCTATTTTATGCGACTGCTGTTTTATATCCCGTTAATGCTTTATGTCCTGACGGGTGCCTTGTTGATTCTGCGGTTTGTAAACAAACGACGCAGGCGGGACATGGCGGACTATTACTTGCTGATCGTACTGGCGTTTGGGGTGTGTTCCTTTGGTTTGGTTTTATGGCGCGCGGGGCAGGATAATCTGATGCGTACTCTGGCTTGCAGTTATATTCTGCTGGGTTACTTTCTATATTTGTTGTGGAAGAGAGTCGTGCACTCCCAAATCAGTGCAACGGGCAGAATCGCAATGAACCTTTTGGTTACTCTGTTGCCCTTTTTGTATGTTTACGAAATGAACACACATCATGGCTTTTACGTAGGGTCGATTGGAGCAATGAAGCAGGAAACGGAACGTGTGAAAATCGATCGGATGGATATTTTTACCAATAAAGATGAAGCCCAGTGGATTCCCGAAGTCGTGGACCGTATTGAAAAATATTCCAGGCCGGGAGAGCCTGTATTTGCTTTACCGCTGAATCCGATATTTTATTTTTTGTCCGACCGAATCAATCCAACGGCCTACGATTGGATATTGCCGGGCATGCTCAATGAAAAGGAAGAAAGCGATGTTGTTGAGACATTGCGCAGAAACAGCCCAAAGGTCGTCGTCTATGTAGATATCCCCATCGATGGGAAAGAGGAGAGGCGATTTCTAAATTATGCGCCGCATATCTTTCAATACCTGACCGAAAATTACTCTTTTAAAGAGCAAATTGGTATCTTCCAAATTCTTTTGCCGCGCGGTAAACCCTGAAAACATAAAATTCATCACAATTTTAAGAGAAGCTTTAATGCGGCGTGGATTTGAAAATCAGCCATTCGCAAGAAGTTGATCTTTGTATAAAAATGACCAAGCAGGCTAGAAAAATATTGTTTTATTTTCTTTGAGGGCCGATATTTATTCCGTAATCAGAATTTATCAATGTGCTTTGAATATGTTATTTTCTAGAGAATTTAATTGGACTTTTAAATATAAAGTACTTAGAATAAATAGATAGCCTTTTGACATTGTCGTGAAAACAGCAATAATATTGCTTGAATCACGGCTGTTCTGGCGGGAAAGTATATTTTTTTTAAAATATTATTGTCAAAAAGCTGTTTTAAAATATTAAAATTTTTATTGGTTTATCGAAGATGAAAGAAAAAAAGGTAGGAGCGGCAAAATTTTTAGGTGAGAGAATTCGCCAATGGCGGAAGACACTTCCTCTCAAGTCTTATGAGTTGGCAAAGCTCATAAATATTTCTCAGGGTTCGTTGTCTGATATTGAAAACAACAAATCACTTCCTTCTGCAGATACGATTGCCAAGCTTTATAAGTACACCAATGTGAATATCATTTGGTTGCTGACAGGGCAAGGTCCAGTTAAGAAGGCTGCGGGTGTGACTTCTGAGGAGGGTGAGGAAGGCGTTGAGGCTTTGGAGCCTTATGGTCAGGATCAGTCCTTGAAGGAATTGGTTGATAAGGTGGTTCGGATTTACCATCATGGGGACGCTGAAAAGAAGGCGCATCTCAAGGGTTTTCTCATGGGTGCGGATCCGGGGGAATAAGTTTCCTCTTGTTGCGTGGGGGGATTGCCAAATTATCCCATTAGCTTGTGAAGAGTGCAGGCTGTCTTTTTCTAGAAATTGACAGTTTTCTCGGGGTGGTTGATTGCGTCGAGAAGCCGGTCAATGACAGTTTTCACAGCCTTCACATGCTGGGTTGTCGAAGCCATCCCGTCGTATTTGGGATCTTCATCTTCGATTGATAGAACTCCTGCACCTGCAAAATTCACATAGAAAATCCCCAAGGGTATCAAGGGGGATCCTACCTCTTCTTTATCACTACCATTTACAATTACGCTCCAGGTTTCTTTTTTGCTTCCCGTGTACACTTCAAAAATACCCCCGGTTTTGACTGAATGCAGTTTGCACAAATCTATGATTTTGAGAATATCCTGTTCGGGTATTGTTTTGTAGATCGTGTGCATTTTGCCGATTCCTTGTGAGCCGTTTGGTTGGCATGTGAAGCGTGTGGCCTTCGGGTTGTGTGTTCGCGGTGTATGGGTGCTTTCCCAAAACTAATGTGACATGTTTCGTTGCAGATTGCCAATGGGACACTTTTGATTTTGACTGGAAAAAAGTTCGTCTGTCTCCGGTTTGAATTCAGATAAGCTTCTGCGGTGATTTTTAAGTACTTATATCACAGGTATTCTAGCTTCCCAAAATATCTACTGTATTTTGGGAGTGGCCTGGTGCGATGATATTGTGTTCTGTATGAGTTGTTCGGTGATTTGAAATTTCGCGGACGCGAGGACGGCGGTAATGGGGAAATCTGATTTTACGGGTGCCATTTCCGGGTAAAAAAAGGGAAAGTCCTTATACCAGTTTCAGGCTGAAGCCCTTTCAAGAGTTTCTCTGAGTCGAGTGGACAGAACTTTGAGCAGAGGCATGAGCGTTTCCGGGCTTTTTTGAGCCAGTTTTTCAAAATTTTCCTTACTGATCACATTGACGTTGCCATCTTCCAGAGCCGTAACCGTTGCGGAACGCGGGCGACCGTCGATCAAGCCCATTTCTCCAAAAATATCGCTGGCATGGAGTACACCAACAAGTCGGTTGGTTCCATTTCCGCATTTTTTGGTGACTTCAAAACTACCCTTTTCAATGATGAACGCACAATCACTGACGGTTCCTTCCCAAAAAACAACATCACCTTTTTTTACTCTCAGTCCGGACATGTATCTCTCCTGAAAACAATATGTTAAATTGTCAAAAAAATGTCTTCGCATGAATATATGCAAAATTCAGACCAAATTGTTTTCTATAGGGAATTGTGCCTGAAAAGCTCGATTGATTGTCAACAGGAGGATTCTGTATTGTTACAATTGTGTAAAGATGATTGATTTTTTTACACTTATAGAATTATTGGGTGGGGCAATGTTTCGATTGTGTTGCGGCATTTATTGCCGCTTGCAGAGTGGCAGGGAGCAAAAAATGGCATGAAATAATCGTCAAAACTTCTGTTTTCTATATAATTGACGAAAAATCAGGTTGCTTGCGTGTTGATTCGTGGAGTCGAAGCGTGTGGTGGGTTGTGCGAGGGGGGGTGAAAGTCATTCGATTTTAAATTAGGGTGCATTGTTTTAAAGGGAGATATGGTAAAGTCGCCGCATAAATGTTCGGAAATTAATTCATCGGCAGGATTTTTTGGGGATTTGTGAGCAAGGTTACTGTAATGAATGAGAAAGTTTTGCTGATTGCGATTGTTTCGATCTTAGCGGTAGGAGCCGCCGGGACACTGTATTTAGCTGTCTCGTGGTTGAGTTACAAGGGCAGTATGGGTTGGCAGGCCATTATGCTGGACAATTTTTTGATTCTTGTGGCGGCTGGAGTGATTTCCATGGGAATTTTTCTTCTCATCAACCACTCTAAGTGAAATTTTTGCTTCTGCGTATTTTGAAAACCAATGCCCCCGCTGTTATGGAAGAAATAGCAAGCCCGCTCAACGCCATTTGATATTCCCCGATAAAAACCGTGACTGCAAGATTGAAAGCCAGCACGCCGAAATAGAGAACCGGACCCCACATCGCCTGCGCAAAATAGCTTCTAGTCGGAAGCGGTATCTTCTCATCCAATAATCTGTCAAATCGAGTCCAGCAGAGCAGGATGGATGCGCCGACAATGAACCATCCCGCAAAATTAGTCAGGGGAATATGGAAATATTCGCCGGCCTCTTTATAGGTATAAATTTTTCCTAAAAACCAGCGGTCGCCCAAAAATGCAACCGGATCGATGATCACATCCAGCATCATGAACAAAAATGCCGCCAGAAAAATGGTGCCCCAGGATCTTTCCAAAGCAGCATTGCGGTCGATTCGAATGTCCCATCCCTGCCCTTTCAGCGGAGACCGAAAAACCAGTGCAAGAGTCAGACTGATATAAATTAAAAAGGTAAATGAGAGAGAATCCATGAAAGGAACGTTGGAAATCCAAAGTTCCTGATGCCGGGTATTTTCGATATAGCTGTAGAATCCGTAAGGAAAACCATTGCGGGTCGAGGAATATTCGGAAATAAATGCGACCGTATAGGCAATTACGGAAAATAAGAGGCTTCGGGCAAGTCCCCAATGGCAGATGGCAATGCTGAGAAAAAATGCCAAAAAAACGAAAACATAAGGACGCAGGAGTAAAGTGCCCCATAGCAGTGAGAAAATTTCCATCTAGTTTTTGACCAGCCCGTTTGCGCGGAACCATTCAACGGCACTGCGAAGAGCTTCTTTTACAGAGTTTTGTGGAAGCCCCAGTTCGTGGACTGCGCGCGCGGGATCAAAGTACATATGATGCTTCGCCATTTTGACTCCGGCGAGAGGCACGGCGGGTGCTTTCCCGGTGAAAATATTGGAGATAGCTTCGCAAGTCCAGCCTGCGGCGTAGGCGGTCCAATAGGGAATCTGTATTTTTGGTGCGGGCAAACCGGTGATGGATTCGAGCGTGTCCAGAATTTCTTTCAGGCTCATGTTCTGATTGCCGAGGATGTAACGCCGCCCGGCCTGCCCTTTTTCCTCTGCCAGTAAATGCCCACGGGCGCAATCGTCTACGTCAATGAGGTTGAGACCGGTATCGAGGTAAGCCGGCATTTTCCGGTTCAAAAAGTCCTGAATGATTTTTCCCGTCGGCGTTGGTTTGATATCGCGCGGGCCGACCGGGGCCGTTGGGTTGACGATGACGATGGGAAGGTCGGCAGAGTTGAATTCCAGTGCCAACAGTTCGGCCTGATATTTTGAGATTTTATAATCGTTGCAAAGTGTGGCCGGATCGAAAGGGGTTTCTTCGTCGGAAGGTGCTTTCCCCGGCAGGAGACCCATACAGCCCACGGTGCTTGTGTAAACCGTTTTCTCGATTCCCCGTTTGCGGGCCGATTCAAAAAGATTCCGAGTGCCTGCAACGTTGATATCATAGATGAGGCGTTTGTTTTTATCCCACAAACTGTAATAGGCGGCGGTGTGATAAAGCCGTTCGCATCCGTTCAGTGCTTGTTCCAACGAATCTTTGTCACGCAAATCACCATAAACAATTTCAGCATCCAATCCTTTCAGATTCGAGAGGTCGGCATCTTTGCGTGTCAGCAAACGGATGGAACGCCCGTTTTGCAATAATTCGCGAGCGATTGCAGATCCAATGAATCCGGTGGCTCCTGTCACTAGGGTTTTCATGAAACTGGAAAGGGTTCGTGGTTCAAGGGATAATGGCCAGGGTGAAAAGGACCATTAAATGAATATTTTGATGTCCGCTTGTTTGCGCCATTGTTTCAGTAACTCGTCGGTACGTTTTTGCGTTTCCAGTTTGAGGAGGTGGTTCAGGATTTCGGATTCGATCTGCTCAAAGGGAACTGTTGTGCTGGGGATTTTTTCGGTGAGCAGAAAAATATGCAAGCCGGCAGAGCTTTGTACAGGCTTGCTGAATTCTCCGACCTTGAGAGGGCGCAGTGCTTCGGCGATAACAGGGTGGGTTTGTCGCAACACAAGGGCACCCAGGGCACCGTCTTTCTCGACGCTGTCCGTATCTTCTGAAATTTCATGAACGAGTTTGGTGAAATCCGCACCGGATTTCAGGCGTTTGTAGGCATCTTCAATGGCCTCTTTTGCAGATTGATTGATTGCTTGGACCATACGTTCGGCTTTTTCCGCGGCCTCTGGAGAGTTGTATTTGTCCTTTTCGACAGGTGGGAGGGTTGACGTGAAGATATGGCTGGCCAGATATTGCTCGGGCTCGATGAAGGATTCCGCATTTTCCTGGTAAAAGATTCGGGCCTGTCCTTCTTCCAATTGCACATTGGGAGCGATTTCACGGCGTACAAATTCTTCACTCGTCAACTGGTGTTCAATTTTTTTCTTCAGAGTGTCCAGCGTAAGGTGCTGGAATCGTAAAGCGTGGAGAAAGGCTTCCTCACTCGGGAATTTCTTTCGGATGTTGTCGATTTCATTATCGACCCTTTGGGGAGAAATAGAAATATTCAGGGCAACTCCCTTTTGGCGCAGTAATTCTTGATCGATGGCCCGCATCAAAACACCTTGGGCGATTTTATCATCTTGATCGTCGGGCACGTTACGACCTTGTTGAGAGGCGATCAATTTGTAGGCGGTCACTTCCCGTTCGAGAAGCGCGGCGGTCAATTCACTGCCATTCACAGTTGCAACCACTTCCGGCACGGGTTTGCCGTTGATGGAAAAAGATTCTGCGGTGGATGTAAGGGCCAGAAAAGTCAAAGTAAAACACAAAGTGAACAGAAGGTGGATGGGTTTCATTTCTAGATTCTTGGGGAAAGGATTATTGATAAACAGTAATAAGGGTATCTTTAATAATTCAATATTTTACCTTAAGACTACTCGCGAACCTTTATTTATACGGGCCGCTCATGGCCAAAAGAAATTTTTAGAGGTTCCGTAAGTATGTGAAAATTGTAGCAATCATTGAAGTCCTGATCCAGCCTCGTTCTCAATCATTGATCGACACTCAATGCGCATTGTTTTTCCAGGCAACGGAAGCCACACTCCTTGCAAATAGAGGATACGCTTTTAAATAACTGCGGTAAGCTCCGCTGATTTTAGTTGCCGGAACCGATGTCCATTTTTCGTTGGGAAAGGCTTCCAGATCCAACACCTCGACGAGTCTGTCGTCTTCTTTAACGATGACCAGATAACCATGATCTTCGACGAAATTTCTTCGCCCGTACAAGGTCACAGCGGTTTCTGCCGGGCCCGTAAGCTCTGCCGTGTAATAACCGTCCATATTATACAAGCTGTATTCTGTAAAATCCGAACGATCTCTTCCAATGTAAAACCCTTGAAAATAAGAACAATGGCCGCACGGACCGTAGAGATATTTATTGCGTTTCCATAATTTCAATTCGGCTTCCTGTCCGGCAAGAAGTGGAGCCACCCAAATTGCCAAAAGAAACATTCCCGTTAAGATGATCTTTAAAGTTTTCATGATATAGGATGATCCCATTCATTGATGAGCGGTCAGAGGATAAAAAATAGTTTAATTTCATATACAATTGTCCGTCATTTTCATTTTAACCGCAAGCCTGTGGAGACACAAAAATAATTACCATTGTCTTTTGGGAAAGGTTTTTTTGTTTTAGATCCTTTGTGACGAAATTTAAATGAGTTAAAAAGGAACGGGCAGGACGTTGATGCCGATAAATTTTGAATTCCCTTTGAAAAGTTTTCCTGTCATGCAAAGCAATAGTCCGTTTTGGCTGGACTGGATGCGCTGGTAAGTAAGGTCATACAAATCGACATTTTCTCGAAAAGTGTCCAGATCGCCGATGTTGTCGATCAGAGGGTTGACCAGATAGATTCCAGAAAAGAAAGAATATCCCAGCCCCAGAGCTCCCGTTTGAGGATGTCTTTCTGCGCCTTTCAATGCGGAAAAGGAAACGGCGCGGGTTCCACGATCGTTCAGATGATGGAAGATGACGAACTGCCCTTTTCCTTGCGCGGAGAGGGGGTATATCTGATTGACGCAGGCAAAGCCATCGTCTGCACAGGTCAAGCGAAGTCCATCGTTGCCTTTGGAGCATTGTTTTCCTTGTGCGCCAAAGTATTCTTCTGACGCGAGTTGATCGGGGCCCAGTTTCAGCATGGCGTCAGTCGCAACGTATTTTTTAAAGATATGGACCGCCGAGGGTCTTTCTCCGTTGTTTTGAAAAGAGGCTATTTTTTCAAACGCGTCGAGTGCTATCACATCGGCCTTGTGCGCCATATCCACCGTTGGCGATAAGGCAATGCTCGAAGGGCGATCTTCTTTCGATATAAAATAAACCGCCGACATTTTGCCACTGTGGAAGATTGAGCGGGTTTGCTGGCGAATCATTTCTCCAAAATAAAATCCACCTACAGTGTCTTGCAGGGAAGAAATGATCAAAGCATTTTCTTCAATCGTTGCGGACAAAAATTTTCGTGCTTGTTCGTAGGCATTGTCCTTGTTGAAATCGAGACGCGATAATTTCTGCGTATGCAGAACGATCAGAAAAAGCAAAAGCAAGCTCGACAGCGTGAGGTATCTTTTGTTTGTGGGGAATTCGATTCCGGGGATTTTCCCAAGGACTTCAGACAATCGCCAAAATCCATAGCTCTGCAATCCAACGATGAGTGGCAATAAAAAAATGGAGGAGCGAAGCGGTGCCTGTCTGCCACCAAAACCATAGAACAAAGCGGAGCCCAGGATCAACAGGGTGAAAAGCTGTGCAAAAAAATGATTCTGACGCAAAAGTGTCAACCATCCATATAGAAATGCGGCCAGAAAGACGACCCAGACCAACAGGGGATAATGCGCCAATTCTGAACGAGGATCATCGAGATATTTATATCCCAGAAAGGTGGAAAAAAAGTCCGGGATGGCGATCCAATTAGTATCGAAGCCTGCGTGCCGACTCATCGAACGGAAGATGACATCGTGATCGATAAAATAAACAATCGCAAGGATGGTGCAGAGTGCCACTGCGCAGAACAGAAAAAAATGCCTGCCCTGCAAATATCGTATTCCATGCCATCGGCTTTCCTCAATTTTGAAAAAACGCTGAGCAAATAAAATCCACAGCGAGCTGAGGAGTAACACATAAAACATCGGGGATGCGAGATTGGACAGGTAACAGGCGATGAAGAGAATCCATAGCGCGATCCAGTGTCTGAGTGTGAGTGGCGCGTGTTCCAGTTTGGAAAGTATCCAGTAAATGCACACGATGAAAAAAAAGTAAGAAGGGTAACCTCTCAATTCATGTGAGTAGTGCTGGTAAAAGGGGTTGAGGCATAAAAGACAAACCGCACCCAGAGCCAGCGGAGTCGAGCGCGACAAATCTTTGATCCATGCATAGAAAACAGCCCAGCTCAAAATACCAAAAAAAATAACGGGGAATCGAAGCCCAATCCCATTGTGCCCAAACAAGGTCAGGGATAGTTTCGACGCATAAATAGTCAAACCATGATTGGGAAATTGCTGGTTGGGGACAAAGCGGTTGGCAAACGATTTGTTGGTGAAATTGAACCAGTAGCCAGCCTCATCGACATGCACAGGAATGAGCCAGGCATAGTAGAACAAAAAAAATGCGCTCGCGAGGATGATGAAAAACGCAACCAGATAAAACGTTCGTTCCGCAAGGCTTGCGGGCCAGTGGGTTGTCGGGTCAGTGTTCATCGGGATTGCGTGCTACCGCGAGTTTCTCCTCAGCCTTGGAAATGGGTATTCGGGCTAGCCTGTCGGGTTTGTCTTGTTAGAGGTGGACTTCATTGCCGTTGCCCATCTTCATACCGGGCACATGCCAAATCCGGGAAGGCCCAATGGGATGATTGTTTTGCCTGTGCAGTATTGCGGATGCCATTGATTGCTGAAAACAAAAAAAGTCGGTCGTGTGCCCCATTGCGAATTTAAAAGTTCTGCAAAATTTTTATCGTCGCCGAAAGCGATTTCACGGGGGAACAGTCGTTGCGTGGTGGCGGAGCGGAACGAACCGTCTTTGCGATTTCCGGGTGGCATAAAAATCATTGCATTGTCGCGCGTGTGTCTGCGGATTTGATTGGCAACAATGTAGGTTTCTTTGTATTGATTGGGCATGTCAAAGGAACCGTCCGTTTCCGATCTCTGTTCCAGAGAAAGATTGGCCGTTTGGGAAATGAAATACCATTTTGGGCCGAGAAAAACCAGAAACAGAACCAGAAGATTCAATCCTGCAATGGCGTAGAGAAATGTTTTTATGGGCACGGGATTTTTCTCCGGTCAGAAAAAGATTGCTCGACAGCGGGCAGGATGGCGATGAAAAAAACGAATGCAGGGTAGAATGCGATCATGCCACGGACGTCAGACAGATTGATCGAACTTCCGGGTTTAAAGAAAGTCGCGCGCACGTATTCCTGCCATTCACCCCATTTGAGATCGGCGTAAGTGAATACACCCAAATGCAAAATCACAAATCCCAGTAAAATCGCAGCCAGGAATTTTGCTTCATCGGAGAGGGCTTGTCTTTTGATAAAAAACAGAAGCGCGATCACCGGTGTGAAGGCAAAAAACAGGGGGCCTGCGATCAGACGGAAAAGAGCGACCGATCCATTGTAAAAAAGACCGTCGAGACCTCGCATCAATGCAAAAGCCATGAAAATCAGGGCACCGTACAAAATGGGGAACACTAAATTTTTTGGCTCAATGCGAGCCTCTGCTTTATTGCTGATCGTCATCCACAGGAAAAATACCCATAGCCCGGCGCAGACGAACATCACTTCGGGTGTCTTGGAATAGGACGGAGAGCCAGACACGAGGACGATCAGACACCATAAGGTGGGAAGAGCCAGTAAAGGCAGACAGAAACAGGAAATTATTTTTTTCTTTTCAATGTGAGGCAAGGAAGCCATGCGATTCAAAAGGAGAAACATGAGGATGACAGGTGCAAGATCGTAGATCAGATATTCCCATCGCGTCCAGCCCGCCAAGCCAAAGAGACAGCCGCTCAACAATGCCCAGGATTGAGCTTGTTTCAAACTTGCAGGCTTCTTCAATTCGCGCGCGATGAAAAAAGCGTAGATCGTGCCCAATCCATAGAATGTTCCCACCGTGAGGTCGAGAAATGGCAAGGAACTGTGCCACCACAGGTAAGGCGTGCTTCCCAGTATCAACGTGAATATCGCGGCCAATTCTCCGTTATGAGTTTGTGCCAGCGTTCTATAATAAAACACCAGAAGCAAGCTGAGAAACAGGATGGGGAAGAGCACTTTGACCGTTTCGATTTGCCCGGAGATCATGTAACAGAATATCAAACTGACAAAGGGAGGGTATTGCCGCATTTGAACGGTCACCGCTTCTGAATTCAGATCAGCGGAATGAAAATAGGCCATGCCCTTGATGTGATACCAGATGCCGTCGGCCTCGGTGATGGGAACATTCAAAGCCATCTTCACGCTCAAAGCCAATAAAACAAATAATATAATTGGGGAGATGATTTTTGCCCATGAGAACCCGTCTGCTATGCGAGGCACATCGCCGAAGTTTGTCGCCCCGATTCCCGGTTTGAAGAAAAAGAACGTTGCAAACAGGAGGCTCAAAGAGACGGGAAGTTGCAGGGCGAGCACGGGCTGGAATCCTAACAGGATGAAAGCAAACAGGCTAAGGCTCTTGACGCCTGCGCCGATTAAAATAGCAAGTGCACCACGTTCAACGATGAACGGAATGATTCGCAATCGGCTGACCAGCAAGTAACCGATGAACCCTGTGATGATCAGATCAAGAACAAACATCCTGACTCCGCTGAGGGCGTTTCTTTTTTGAAAATAGAGATTTTGAGGGCAGGATAGGCTGACCAAAAGCGGATTCTGCTTCGCGGTAAAACCGTTGCGCGTGCCCGACATGCCGTCGTGAAAAATGAAAAATCTGCAATCGTTTGACCCCTGCCGTACGCGCAAGTGTTCCTGCCTGTTCCGTTGTCAAATGCCTGCGCTCGCGAGCGCGGTCTGTTTCCTCTGCGATGAAAGGCGATTCGCAAAAAAACAAATCGGCCCCATTCGCAAGCCCCACAATCCGCTTATTATTTGCTTCACTGAAGAGGGTGTCGGTCACATAGACAATTTTGTAGCCAGCAGATACTGTTACCAGCTTGTTTTTTAACAGGCCGAAGGGGATTTCTTTCAGGTTGCGGGTGTCATTTTTTATTGTCGGGGCATGTAACAGGAAGTCGTCCGCTTTGTTTTCCAAGGCGGCTGATTTCAATTCGTTCAGCCAGGGTCCGGCGACCGCATCGAGAGATTCGAGTTGCTCTTTGTCGATATGCGCTTTTGGTTTTTCTTCCAGAGCGTAACCGAGGCAAGGGACGCGATGCTCCAAAATAGCGGTGCGTACGGTGAAGTCTTTTTCATCCACCAGCAGTCCATCTTGAAAGGGCAGACTTTGTTCCTCACTGGGTTGAAATTTGTCGATGGCTCGAAATTGCGTTTTGATCAATCGGTCTTCATGGACTTCGGTCACCGCGATGGTCAGCGATTCGTCGTACAATTCGACAAGATTCCAGGTGAAGCCTGCCAGTTTTCCGGCAACATTGGCGGTGATATTTTCGGGGCCAAACAAATGAATGGTTTTCCCTTGCCCGAAGGACACGCGAAGCAGGCGATCGAAACCGATGAAATGGTCGATGTGTGTGTGGCTGATGAAGACGTGACTGGCCTTGAGTAGAAGCTTTGAAGGGATGCCAGAAAGATCGCCAAGGTCAAACAAAAACACGTCAGACGAATTTTCACGCTCCACCAGGAGACCGGGATCTCCAAATGGATCGTTGAGCAGGCTGGGTTGAAAAGTGGAATTCATGAGTAGATTGTTTTTGCAGGAAACTGCAAGTTTATTTGGAGCTTTATCTTGAGCCACTTGGGCCATAGCCCTCGTGTCAACTCAAGATAAAGTTTCGTGAATAGCTCAAAGGACTCAAACCGCAAAGCCGAAAGTGGCATCTGCAGGTCGAGACTCAAGATGCTGTCTTATCGGCCAAAAGAAAAGCTTCAATGAATTCTTCTATGTCGCCATCGAGAACCGCATCGACATTGCCCTTTTCCACATTGGTGCGCAAGTCTTTGACCATTTGATAGGGATGCAGGACATAAGAACGGATTTGACTGCCCCATTCGATTTTTTTCTTTTGCTTTTCCTGTTCTTTCTTTTCTTCGTCCAGCTTTTCCATTTCCATCTCGTGCAGTCTGGATTTCAGAACACGCAAAGCCGACGCTTTATTTTTGTGTTGTGAACGCTCGTTCTGACATTGAACTACAAGGCCAGAAGGAATGTGTGTCAGCCGAACTGCCGAGTCCGTGGTATTGACTCCCTGCCCGCCGGGTCCCGAAGCACGATAGACATCCACCCTCAAATCATCTTCTTTGATTTCGACTTCGACCGTTTCTTCGATCTCAGGGTAAACAAAAACCGATGCAAAGGAAGTGTGTCTCCTTTTGTTGGAATCGTAGGGTGAAATGCGTACCAGCCGATGAATGCCTATTTCTGCTTTCAAATAGCCGTAGGCAAAATCGCCTTTAAAAATGATCGTGCAGTTTTTGATGCCCGCCTCCTCGCCATATTGCGTATCGAGTATTTCCGCCTTGTAGCCATTGCGGTCGCCCCAGCGGAGGTACATGCGCTGTAAAATTTCTGCCCAGTCCTGCGATTCCGTTCCGCCAGCTCCAGAGTTGACGGTTAAAATCGCGCCATTGAAATCACTGGGTCCCGAAAGCATGGCCTTGATCTCGGCCTGTTCGATCTTTTTACTCAGTGCCTGGATTTCCGGTTCGATTTCCGCAGCGAGGGAGTCGTCGTCCTCTTCCTCTAAAAGTTCGATCATGGCCTGAATGTCTTCGGAAGCGTGATGCAAATCTTTCCAAAGATCAACCGTGCGTTGCAGGACGGCGCGTTCTTGCAAAACTTTCTGCGCCGCCTTGTTGTCGTTCCAAAAATTAGAAGCCGTGCTTTTTTCCTCCAGTGCCGCTATTTCCTTTTCTTTTTTTGCGAGGTCAAAGATACCCCCGCAGGCGCTCTATCTTGCGCCTCAAGTCATTGTGTTCCCTCTTTAAATCGTACTGCATCGAACAAACTCCCAATAAAATTTTAACTTTCAACGGCCTATTGTCTCCAATTGGCCATAGGAAAGCAAGCGTTTGGATCGATAAGGCAAGCAATAAATTGTTGAATTAATAGAGATACCTGCGATTGACATCGCTTCCCACTCACTGGCATAATTCTTTTGTGACAAAAATCGAGCCATTCTCATTTCCCAGACCTCCCGAAATTGATTTGAGCCTCATCGTTGTGAGCTACAACACGCGTGAACGCTTGATGGCTTGCCTGCGTTCCGTATTTGCCTTCACTCAGGATCTGGAATTCGAAATATTTGTTGTCGATAATAATTCCCCGGACAACAGTGCCGATGCCGTTGCAGAACATTTTCCGCAGGTGCATTTGATTCGCAATTTGGACAATCGGGGTTATTCCTGCGCCGCCAATCAGGCATTGCGTCAAAGCCGGGGGCGTTACTGCATTCTCCTCAACAGCGATGCCTTGCTTGAGGAGAACAGTTTTCACAAAATCGTTGCCCATCTGGATGCCTGCCCGGAATTTTATATCCTGACCCCAAAAATCCTCGATGCAGAGGGCAAGCTGTGCGCCATGCGCCTTTGGCGTGATTCACCCATGGATGCCCTGCGCAAGATTTTGGGATTCTACGATGCCTCCAGCGAAGGCCCCCGAATGGGAACTATCGAAAACAAGGAAACCGAGGTTGCCGGCGGCCCCTGTCTGGCTTTTCGCCGATCCCTGTTTGAAACCATCGGTCTCATGGATGAATCGTTTTTTCTTTACAACGAAGAGGACGATTTATCACGTCGGGCGCATGAAAAGGGCTTGAAGGTCTGTTTTTTCGCGGAAACGGCGGTGACGCATTTTCTCAGCCAAAGTTGCAGTCAGCCGGGCATCCGTGCCAAGGTGATGCGGGAAGCCTATAAAAGCGATCTGAATTTTTACCGGAAATATTATTCCTTTTCATGGAATCTCCTGTTGCGCCTGGCTTATCGGCTGGCTTTCTTTCTGGGAGCCGCCCGCTCTGCATTTCGGAGGATTTCAGGGATTCCCTCAACCGGATCGGATGATTCTGCTCAGTTGAAAATGCGGCTGTTTTTTCTGAAAATTCCCTGAAAACGCTCCATCGTCTTACTTGGATTTTTTTTACCCGATGGCCCATCAAGTTAAAGCCGATTGCATCCGAAACAATAGATACGGACCTTTGCGTAAAGTTTCCGATCAAATATTCGGATGATCAGAGATATCCTTAAGATATTTTTAACCGACAATCATCACTGTTCTTGAAATGGCGTCTTCAGCAAAAAATAATATCGTTCTGATTCTCATAGGGACGGCCTTCTTTTTTTCCGCTTGCAGTTCGGATGCGAAGAAAGAACCGGAGATGGCTTCGGTTCGGCTCAATCCCGATATCATCAACTTGGGTATGCGTGCAAAACTTGATTTGTCTGCATTGCCCAAACAGCTTCCCGAGATTTCCAATCCGGAAGAGAAGAAAGAATTGCAAAGCCAGCGTAAAGAAGACAAGGAAGAGGAACAAACCGACTTGTTCAAAACAGATCCTGATTATTTGAAGATGGATCGTATGGAAAAAGTGGATCGATCCACACACAAAAAACGAGTTCCTATCAGTAAATTTTCGGAAGGTTTGGAGTCAAATTTTCCGATCCTGGAAAGACCATTGATTTTTTCGGGTGCCGGTTTCGAGATTCATGATTTTGAAAAACTCTCCATGCAAATGAACGAGTTTCGATACGACGACCATTTGTATATTTTGTATCCGCATCAAGTTTTGGAGAAACATCTGACCACGCGGGTGTTTGAAGGTGCTTATGCTCGCAGTGACAGGTATTTGATTTTTCATCCCACGGGGCCTGTCTGGGGGGATAAATCTTTGCTACCGATAGTGGGTGGAGAAGGAGAAGCAACGACAAAACCCACTCCGGTAAAATTGGATGCGATTCCAGAAACAGAACTCACCTTCATGCCGGGTCTTCCCACGCTAATGACTTTAAACCGCAAAGAGGATGCGCTGAATTTGATCACAGGCAACGAGGCGATCAACAAACACCGTTATCAATCCGAATACCACCAAACAGTCAATTAGCCGAATTTGTTTCAACGGATGTTGAAGCTGGCGTAGCGGGGGCAGGATTTTGAGCAGAAGTGTTCCAGTAAAAAAATATCCAGAATCCCAAAATGAAAATTACCATGATGATTTTACGGGTGAGTGAAATCTTGTAGCCCGTATCTTCGTCGTTCGCTGGAGGCAATGCATTGGGGTCAAATTCAGTGTTCAAAACCGTTGCCTTACATCAAATAGAGTGGGCCAAAGCTCAAACCCGCCAATAGATTCCAAGTCCTTTTAAAAATCAATTATAACGTATTGAGAATTCGCACAAAAAATTATTTTCTACGCAGGCTTGAGAAACTGTGTGAATTTTTTTCAACACGCAACGAGCTAATATTGTGCGGGCAAAAATTGCAAGCGCAAATCGTTATCAATGTCCGCTATCGACCACTAGCGAACATCATTTGAATCAGCATGATTGCATGTGAAAATTATACTCCATCATGCAACAGGATGAGAAACATCAGCTTTAAATATCTTTTGGTACCCAAAAATCTGGCGAAATATCTGCATTTTTTCTTCCCGCAACGGCAAAATAATAAAGCGGTCGGCCATTGATTGACAATCTATGTCGGTAGCGTTCGATATGGTAGATATCAAGATATTTTGAGAAAATTAATTCTCTGATCAATGTGGAAAACCCGGTTTTGTCGCTCAGATCCAGGAAGGTGTCCTTTATGTTGAATGCTACCCATCCCTCATCGCGAATGATATTGAATGCAGTTATAAATGCTTTCGTTGGGATATCTCCAAAGCCAAGTGCCGCAACCGTCACCATGCAATCACATTGCCAGGATTCTATCTCTTCTTTCTTCTCCTCACTTAGTTTGCAAAAGTCCTCAATATAATAGGCGTCGTATACTCCCGGTCTATCGCGATTGAGCGCATCGTGAGCTTCCGGGATAATGTCAATTCCTATCAATCGAGAGATGCCATGCTTTTTTAGTTCCTCGCCCATCATGCCATTGCCTGCGCCCAAATCCAGCACTCGAAGTTCAGTGAAATTATCCGCAGACTGTTTGATAGCGGATTCAAGTATCGTGGTCACCTTGCCTGGAGAGGAGCATTTCAGGCGGTCATAAAACAGTTGCTCATACAAACCCGGCACCTGATAAATTTCGTCGTAGTCGTGGAACCTTATCTTTCTCCTTTTACTGGCTCCATCAAGGTAGAAATAGCTTTCATCCTGATTGTGATCCAATGATTCTGTTCTTGGAAACTGTATTCGATGCCTCTTGTTCATAACTTCCTCGGAATGAGTTGAATGTTTTTACAAATGTCTATAGATTTCTCTCACTCCTCCAATCGTTGCCCTCGGGGATAAATCAGTCCGCCTTCACCTGCTTTTAGAAACGGTTTTCTATGCCCAGTGAAGCGATGAGCTTGTAGTATCCATAAATAATGAAGATGAAAAACACAATGATAATGATCTCGTGTTTGAAGCTGTGTTTGTGAAAAAACTCCCTGTCCCGATGGTGTAAAACGTCCATCAGTTCATCCGCAAATTGAATGGAGAGGAACGTTCCGGCCACAGATAGCAATATCACACCCCAATAGGGAAACGGGACGGTAAGGATGGTGTGCAACAGTTGGGTCAGCACCGTGGTCTGGTAATATTCAGCAAAATAAAGCAGTGAAATCGTATTGATTGAGATGGCAAGAGCCCAGACAACCATTTCCGAAATCAGCATACGCACGCCAAATAAAAGCCGGAGTGGAAAGTCGATCAAAAAACCGGCGTCTGCAATAGGGGTGCAGAGCACGAAAAATGTCCATGTCAGCGCAGAAGCAATCCCGCCGGTCACGAAGTTGTATTGGTAGCTGAGGTAAGAAAAATAGCCCAGAAGCAGGGCGCAAAGCAGGATGAACTTGTAGACCACCTGTTGCTTGGGGTGAGTTTCTTTTTTATCGTTGAGGTCTTTCATTCCCGGCGATCCGGTGTGCGCATCTGATACCCTCGTATTTTACTGTTCGTCGGGTGGGAATCCCGGCTCCAGGGCACTTGGTGCGCCAATAGAAGCCCGGGCATCCAGCAAAAATATCGAAAAAATGAGGAGAGACTCTTGCTAAACCAGAAGGGGATCATAACAATCCCACCCGGTACTTCTCTTTAGCATACAGCAAGCGCAGGTTGTGCGGGCAAAAATCGAAAACGCAAAACGTTGCTAACCTCGACTTTCGGCCAACAGGGGGTATTCTTTCGCCAGGAATTCATCCGGTTTTCCAGAAGAGCGTAAAAATAATTTTATAAATGGAAATCCAGCGAAAGTAGAAAAAGGGAATAAAACCCAAAACAATTTGATCCTTATTAATAGTAGCAATCCAATCAAAAAATTACGTAAGCACATGCTTAAATGAATTCAATCCAAAACAATTGAGGCTCAAATATGATTACTAAGGTTCACGGCGATATCCTTTTAAGCGAAGCGCATGCAATTGCTCACGGCATTGCACCCCACGATCACTTTAACCAAGGCCTGGCACTGGCTTTGCGAGAGCGTTATCCTGCCATGGCGCAGGATTTCCGCCATTACTGTTTTCAGCAAAATCCAAAATCCGGACATGCCTGGCTTTGGGCTGGCCCAGAGAAGGTCGTTATCAATTTAATGACACAGGAACCTGCCCTCGCCAATCAGGTTCACCCCGGGAAAGCGAGCCTGAAAAATATCAATCATGCTCTTAAGGAATTATGCGGCATCATTGAGAAGGAAGAAATCAAATCAATCGCGTTGCCAAGACTGGCTACCGGAGTCGGGGGGCTGGAGTGGAGCGATGTCGAGCCGTTGATTGAAAAATATCTGGGCGACCTGAAAATCCCCGTAATTGTATACAATTCTTATGGCAAAGATGAAAAAGCTATCGAGAAAAACCTCAAAACAGCCTAAAGGCGCGGTATCAAGTATCAAGCGTGTATGCTTTCTGCTTCTTTTATCGGCTATCTGGTTCGCACTCCCACAGTTGAGTTCTGCGAGAGGACCCGATGTCTTGCGATATGGAGACACAGGGGATTATCCAGCAGTCCTGTTCAGTCACGACGCTCATATGGCTACAGGACTCAACTGCGGAGATTGTCATTACAGTATTTTTCAGAAAAGAAAAGGTGATGCCGATAGCGATGGAGAAATGACGATGAAAACCCTCGATGAGGGGAAATACTGCGGAGAATGCCACAACAACGATAACGTCTTTTCGACCAAGAAGAACTGCGACCGCTGTCATGTCAAAAAAATCATCGGCAAATAAAAAGAGGCACTGCCGGATTGATATAACCCCTTTTTCAAAAGGGGTACGCCTGAGTTCTAACTCCCACTCATTAAGCTGAGAGCTAAAGAATCCGAACCCTCACCAACATGCAGTCAGCTAATATTGTGCGGGCAAGAATTGAGAATGTAAATCGTTGCTAACGTCGTCTTTTGGACAAAAGCTGACATTCGGCGATGAGTAATTAGTAACCAATTATAAGCTTTTCCAAATTATTGATCTGAAAAGAATGCTCCGTTTCTACTTGGATAACAATAGTCTGTTTGTTTCCTACAAACATAGGGTGATTACATGGAACTGGATTCTTTAAGATAGCTAGATTTGGATTGCTAAGGTGTATATGAGCAATTAAACCGTCCATATAAAATCGATAAACCTCCCTTTTATTTGTGCCTACCTGTACCTGTTGCTTAATTGAGGCAAAATTATGTGTAGGTCCTTTTATAGGTAGTTGAATGAGAATAACCGGGAAGAAACTTAATTGATCATCTACTTCTCTAATAATGATTTTCCTTAGTCTTTCTATATCATTCAGAGTTAATTCAATTTCTTTAAATTCCGGTAGAGACGATACTGCCGCTCTCCACAAAAGGCTTAAGAAAAATATTCTAATTTTTGTTGGGTCATTAAACTCCACAATTGCCAATTCAGAAATTGACTTAGTAGCAGGCTGTCTTATTTTATCACTTGACCAAAGCAACCCTAAAGCTCGTAGCTCTTCTATCGCATGGGAATCTATATCGGATAAATAATCTTCGCCTTCTCTTATAACAATTGTTTTGTCATACCAGCTATCAGCTCTCTTGATATAGCGTTTGTCAATTGAAAGTGCAGGTTGAATAAATTTGTTTCCTAGCTTTGTTGGCCTTGTTAAAGCCCTTGGAATAATATGTGATTTTACAAATTTTCCTTGCCTACCAGTTAACTTGCATATCCCCACTTACCGACTCCTTGTAAAGTAAGATATTGCCCTTGTTTTGGGCAGTTAACTACCTTTAGAGAACATCAAAAGCAGCCCAATTTTAGAATTTTGATTAACTATACATATTTAGAACGAATACCTTGATTGGTTGCAGATTTCTTTCTTCACATTTTAACAATAAAAGGGAGAAGATTGGCCTGATTTACATATTCTCAGTAATGGCATTTTTGCTCTTCATGAGAATACCCGCTTTGGGTCGATTGTGGACACCTGCATTAGGATTAGGGTGTCTTGGCACACCGGAAGCCAAAGCTGTTGTTGCGGACTTCTGGAGTGAAGAAGCTTCGGTTGAAGGTGGGTGCGCTCAATCCGCAACCGTAGGACAGGCAGTCGAACCAGGAGCCGCCTTTTAACAGCCGTTTGTCTTCGCCGTATTCGGGACGCATAACGGTGTTGCCGGGGTGCGGCAGATAAAAGCTGTCCACCCATTCCCAGACATTTCCAGACATGTCGTACAATCCGTATGGGCTTCTCCCGTTGGGATAAGTTCCTACCGGCTGGGTCCCTGTGGAATAGTTGTAGGGGTGATTGGAGCGGTCCAGCTTCCACTCGTTGCCCCAGGGATAGATCAGCCCGTCTTCGCCGCGTGCGGCTTTTTCCCATTCGATTTCAGTGGGAAGTCGTTTCCCCGCCCATTTGCAATAATCATCGGCATCGAACCAGTTGACGTAGACGACCGGGTGATTTTCCTTGCCTTTGGGGATTTCGCCCTTGGGCCAGTGGTACGGTTTTTCTCTGGAAGTCGCTTCCGCAAAAATTTTATATTTGCTGTTGGTGATCTCATAAAGATCAATATAGAATGCGTCGGTTCGCGCGATGTGTTCGGGGCCTTCGTCGTCCCATCTCTCGTTGGAGCCCATGATGAATTCTCCTGCGGGGATCAACACCATATCTTCCAAACCGGGAGCGGTGTTCGATTTTTTCGAGGCCGGGGCTTTTTCTGCTTTGAGTTTGGGATGAGGGGTCTTATCTTTGACAGCGATTCTTTGCAGTGAAAGGTTTCCGAAGGGGCTGGACTGGGTTCGCTTGGGAATGCCGACGTGACAGGCCTTGCATTGCGGGCGTTCGGTGCGGTCGCGTTTTGCCTGTATGATTTTTTCGGGATCGTGGCAGGTGCTCTGGCATTTTTTGCCGTTGTTTTCAGTGAGCTGGTGTTCGTAGGCCAGCGTGACTCTTGCGTTCAGCAAGCACAGTGTCAGAACCAACAATTTGAGAAGATTGAAAGAGTGCAAGGGAAACTCGATGAAAAGTGTTTGATGTGTTTTTTAATGTGTGCTCAGTCCGTGCCTAAGGTTAACGGATGGGGCATATTGAGTCAAAGCCAAATATCATCTCGCGCGATTCCATCTGTACTCTGATTTTACAAACGAAACGGTACCGGATTCAATCCGCAAAAGCTGTGACCGAAGATAAGGAATGAACTTTTTATGATGGAATGGAGATTGATCTGCGACGGCCCTATGGCGGGTCCGGTGAATATGGCAACCGATCGTGCGCTTTTGCAGGCCTGCAACGAAGGGATTTCCGGTCCCACGTTTCGGATTTACGGCTGGGCGGGAACGGCGGTCACTCTGGGTTATGCTCAGGAAGAAAAAGGCCAGATCAACAGCGAGCTTTGTCAAAGACTGAATATTCCCATCAGCCGCCGTCCGACCGGGGGGCGCGCGATGGCGCATCAAAACGAATTGACCTACAGTCTGACCGTACCCATCCCGCACGAGCAATTCCCCTCCAGTCTCAAAGGAGCCTATGCGGTGGTGGCGACGGCGGTCGAGAAATCCCTGCAACTTCTGGGAGTCAAAAACACCCCTCATGCCCCGCGCTCGACAAAGAAGACAGAGGGTAAGGAAAAATTTCGCTCTCCGGCCTGTTTCGCACATTTGAACGGACATGAAGTTGCGGTGCAGGGAAAAAAACTGACAGGCGGGGCGCAACGGCGCCTGAAAGGGGCTTTTTTACAGCAAGGATCGATTCTGCTGGATTGTGATCGGGAATTTACGAATTCGTTGTTTGAGTTCCCCGATCTCCAGACGAGAGAAAGAAATCTTGAGATTTTGAGGGAGCAAACCATCAGCCTGCGTGAATTGTTAGGAATCGAAATTCCTTTTGAGCTGGCCGCCGGAGTATTCAAAAAAGGTTTCTCGGAGACCTTTCCCGGTCGCTGGCAGGAAAAAGGTTTGAGCGCAAGAGAGATCAGCTTGCGCGATGCTCTTGTAGAGGATAAAGGACCGGGAATCTCGCGCAGAGTCCTGGATGACGCCATAAAATAAAAGTGCTGAATTTTTCTTTTTGAGCGGGTAGAACCTCGGAATGGATATGGAAGTTTGTCTTTAGAAACTGGCAAAGGTCCATCATTTTGCGGGTCTATTCGTTGCCGTTTGGCGGGCGGCTTGTGTTACCATGAGGTTTTAAAAGACACCGCTTTCTGTGTTAGCTTGTATGAAAATCCTGCGTGAGGATTTTTGGAATTGGAATCGGAGAACCGCTTGCTAAAGCATCTCTGATGCATCGCTTATCAATTTGAGAAAAGTTTGGATTTGCATGTTTCCTAGAAGGGTCGTTATCACAGGATTAGGTGCCATGAGCCCTAATGGGAATGGAATCAAAAATTTCTGGCGCAATACCTGCGAGGGGAAAAGCGGTGTCGACCGAATCCGTTGTTTTGATCCTGGTGAATTGTCTTGCCAGATTGCGGGAGAGGTCAAAGATTTTGACCCCACTGAGCTTTATTCGCGGGGTGATCTCAACAAATTGCCGCGCGCCGTGCCTTTGGCCATTGCCTCTGCAACCGAGGCCTTGAAGGATGCGGGAATTGATCTTGCTGATTTCAGCGAAGAAGATTTTGAAAGTCTGGGCGTTCTGGTCGGGAGCGGTGGTGCCGGCTTTGATTTTTCCGAGAAACAATTTGAAATTTATTTCACCGGAAGCAAACATAAAATCAGTCCCTACGCCATTTCCAACTCACTGGTGGGGATGCTTTCCAGCGAAATCTCGATGTATTTCGGGTTGATGGGTCGAAGCCACGTGATCGCCAATGGTTGTGCGAGTTCGACCGATGCCATGGGTTACGCGTTTAACGCAATTCGGTTCGGACAAGAAGACTGGTTCCTGTCGGGTGGCGTGGAGGCCTGCGTGACCCCCGCGATGATGTGTGGATTCCAGCGCATGAAGGTCAATCCCATTCACTTCAACGATGACCCCACACGTGGATCGCGTCCTTTCAATAAGGATCGGGAAGGCTTTGTGCTGGGGGAGGGAAGCTGGATGCTGGTTCTGGAAGAACTGGAACATGCCAAGCGTCGACGCGCACCGATCTATGCAGAAATCATTGGTTACGGTTCGACCTGCGACGCTTATCATCGCGTTGCGATCATGCCCGATGGCAAGCAATCGACCCGCGCCCTCACTCTGGCGATGAAGGATGCAAAGGTCGATAAAAACGATGTGCAATATATCAACCTGCACGGCACCTCAACGGAATTGAACGACCGCATCGAAACGATGGCGGTCAAACAGGCATTCAATGGCCGCAATGTTCCAGCGAGTTCCACCAAATCCATGGTTGGGCATCCGCAGGGAGCTTCGGGTGCATTGGGTGTCACGGTGACCGCGCTGACGCTGAAAAACGGATTCATGACGCCGACCATCAATCAGGAAAATCCGGACCCGGAATGTGACATGGATTACATTGCCAATCAAGGGCGTGAGGCAAACGTTGATATTGCGATCAGCAATTGCATATCGTTCGGATCAAAAAACTCGGCACTTGTTTTGAAAAAATGGGCGGATGGAGCAAATTCATGAGGGCGACAATACACTTGAAGAAAAGAGTTCAGGGTTGCTGATAATGTAAGGAAAGTTTTTGCATTTTTAACCGGGTGCTAATTATGGAAATTAAAAAAATATCAGTCAGCGTTTTTATGTTGCTCATCCTTTCCGCTTGCGGCGGACCCTTGGTGTCGGTTGATGTGACGGTGGTCGATCAGAAGACCGCGCTGGAAAATCAAATCCTCGGGAGTTACGAAGAAATTGGCAACGACATGGCACTTCTGGCTTCCGTTCGTTCGGTGGATGAAGAGGGGGCGTTGATAACCGTTGCCGAAATTCCCAAGGGAAAAAAAGAAGCGATTCGCGCCCGGCAGAGGCAAGAGTTCAATCATGACGATATCCAGATGTTCAAAAAAGAATCCTGTGCCGGAGAAGGCAACGATGGATTGGTCGCCCTGTTGGCGATTCAATGCACGAAAAAAGACGATCCCAAATTTGTCGAATTCGCCAAGGCGATCATAGAGGAAGAAAACAAAAGCCGGCTCATCATCCTGCAAAGGATCATCGACACAAACGAAAATTTTGCAAAAGACGACATGCCCAAAGTCCAGAAAGTTTTTGCTGGACTCAATCGCGACAAAGCCCTCTCTGGTGAATGGATCCAACTGGAAACGGGTCAATGGCAAGTCAAAAAATAACTTGCACAAAGCGCGGGAGTGAATCTGTCGGTATTTTTTGTAGCGTCTGTTGCGTGCTTCGGGCAATGGCCCAACCTTTTCGCGGGGAATGATTCCTGCTTCCACAATTTCCTCTTTGCAAATCAATGAGGCCTTCCTTTAAAGAAATTTCCTTACCCACCCTTATATTCGTATTCTTTTTTTCGTTGTACCTGCTCACTGCTCAGGGTTCCATCCAGAGTTCGGATGGCAAAACCATGTTTCTGCTCACGCAAAGCATTGCCGAACATCAAAGCATCAGTTTCTCCGAACATGTCGCGGGTCCGCTGGCGGAAAAATACTACTCAAAATACGGGCTGGGAATGAGTGTTCTGGTCTTGCCGCTGTACCTTCTGGGCAAGGGATTGGGAATGGTGTTGGGCATCGATCCGGTGTTTGCGACGCGATTCACTGTCAGTCTGTTCAATGTGATCGTGACGCCCCTCACCTGTGTCCTCCTCTATTTTTTTGCGTTACGGCGACTGTATTTTCCCTCGCAGGTGGCCTGTTGGCTCAGTCTTGGATTCGGATTGGGAACCATCGCCTGGCCGTATTCCGAAGAGTTTATGAGCGAGCCTGCGACCTCTCTGTTCCTGCTGGCTTCGGCCTATTGCCTGACGGATGATCGCAGGTGGGATCGAAAGGCACTCAGCCTCTGGGCGGGTGTTTTTTTTGGAGTGGCCCTGTCTTTGCGATCCGCAACCGCAATCGCCCTGCCGGGATTCGTTGTCTACGCCTTTTGGACGGCAAGGTCCGGGCGGGAATGGCTGGAACGATTGCACGAAGCCCTGCGTTTCCTGATTCCGGTGATCGGTTTTGGTTTAGGTCTTTTGTATTACAATTATGTGCGTTTTGGCGACGCTTTGGAAACAGGCTACGAAAGCGGAATGGTCCCGCATTTCTGGACCGGATTCCTGGGCATGCTGTTTTCACCCGGCAAGTCGGTGTTCTTATACAATCCGGTTTTGATTCTCGCCTGTTTGGGAGTACCCGCACTTTTCCGCAAGCGTCCTCAAATGGCATTTTTAATCGCGTGGGTGATCCTGTCGCATGTCCTGTTATTTTCATTCTGGCACAGCTGGTTTGGCGGCATGAGCTGGGGACCGAGGTTGCTACTGGTCGTTGTCCCGTTCTGGATTTTGCCCGCCGGTTACCTTGCAGAAATTCGCCTCGGATGGTTTCGCAAAGCCATGGCCGTTGCGGTGATCGTTGGCGCGTTGATCCAGATTCCGGCGGTGTCTGTCAATATGGCGCGATACTATTATCAACTGCAGACGCAATCGGCCGAATTCGAGCCATTGTTGTTGTACGATGTGGCGCACACGCCCTTGATCGGTCAATGGCATCAATTGGCAGAAGTCGTTCGCGGTTTGAGTGATGAAGCGGCACTGCAGAAGCGCACGCAAATGGCCTTGCAGGGCACCCGTTTTGCGGGCAAAGACGTCGCCGAGGCATTGCGGTGGGGATTGGCCGTCAATGCCCCTAATTTCTGGTGGTATTATATGAAGCGATTTGGTTATCCTTGGGCACTGTGCATCGGCCCCCCCATTGTCCTATTGTGTTTGACCCTGCTTTGCGGGTATAAATTAGTATCGCATTTGAAGAGTGAGTCCCACTCTCCCACGTCATTTTAACTGGATCGGAAAAAATATGCAGAACGAATGGAACGATGCCGACGCAAAAGCGGCGATTGAAACATACAAAGATTGTTCAGAAGACGTTGCCCTCCGCGTTTACACCTCGCGTTTGATCGGTAAAAATCCCGCATTGGTTCTCCACGGCGGCGGCAACACCTCGGTCAAATCCATGGCGACCAATAAGGTTGGGGAACAAGTCAACACGCTGTACGTTAAAGGCAGTGGCTGGGATCTCGACACCCTGCTTCCCGCAGGTTTGCCCGGCGTCACACTCGACCATTTGCTCAAATTGCGCAAACTGGATGGCCTGAGCGACGAGGACATGGTCAACGAACAACGCACTCATCTGCTTGATGCGTCGTCACCCAATCCATCGGTTGAAACCTTGCTGCATGCTTTTTTGCCGCATAAATTCATCGACCATTCGCACGCCGACTCTGCGCTGGTATTGGCCAATCAGCCCAATGCCGAAGCACTGTGCAAAGAAATATACGGCGATAGCATCGGCGTGGTTCCCTACATCATGCCGGGCTTCGATCTGGCAAAAGCATCCGCCGAAGTTTATGAGAAGAAACCGGATGTCAAAGGTCTGTTGCTGGTCAATCATGGTTTGTTCACCTTTGGCGACACCGCCAAAGAAAGTTACGATCGTCATATCGAAGCCGTGACACGGGCAGAGGAATACATCGCCAGCAAACCGCTGAAAGCCTTCACGCCCTTGAAAGACGCACCGACGATGAGTCCCGATGAAATATTACGGGCCATTGCGCCTAAATTGAGAGGACTGTTTGCCGAACGTTCGGGCCGGTCCTGGCTCGTGCATCATCGCGAAGATGAGGTTCTGCGTGAATTCGCATCCAGTGAAGAATGCGCGATCTGGTCGCAGATTGGTACCGTGACACCCGATCATGTCATCCGCACCAAACAGAAACCCCTGCTTCTGAATTTGCAGAGTCTGGGCGATCCGGTGGCCTTGCGGTGCGACATTGAAGATGCGCTGGAACATTACATGGACGCTTACCACGTTTATTTTGAAGGCAACAAACAAGCGAAGGAAGTCGAGAAAAAAGAACTCGACCGTTTGCCCCGTGTGATTCTGGTTGCCGGACTCGGCTTGCTGACCGTTGGCACGACCGCAAAGGAAACAAAAATCTCGGCAGATATTTATCAACACGCGGCGGACGTGATCCGCAAATCCTTCAGCATTGGTGATTTCAAACCGCTCGGCGATGGCGATTTGTTCGACATGGAATACTGGTCGCTGGAGCAAGCCAAACTCGGCAAAAGCAAGCCCGCCACCCTGCAGGGTAAAGTGGCGTACGTTACTGGCGCGGCCAGTGGCATCGGTTACGCGACAGCCCGACTGTTTGCCGCGCAGGGCGCGAACCTTTTCCTGAGCGATCTCGATGGCGAAAAATTAGAAGCCGTAGCCGAGACCATCCGCAAAGAAAGCAAAGTCAGCGTCGCTTGCGGAGCCGTCAACGTGACCGACGAGCAGGCGGTTCGCGAATCGTTCAGCGAAGTGACCCGCATTTTCGGCGGACTCGATATCCTGATCTCCAACGCCGGAAATGCCATGCAAGGATCGATTGCCGATATCGACTCGCAGTTGTTGCGACAAAGTTTCGAGCTGAACTTTTTCGCCCATCAGACCATGGCCTCCGAATCCGTTCGTCTGTTCCGTCGCCAGAAAACAGGAGGCGTGCTTCTGTTCAACGCCTCCAAAGCCGCCTTCAATCCGGGCAAGAATTTCGGACCCTACGCACTGCCCAAAGCCGCCGTCATGGCATTGATGAAACAGTACGCGCTCGATTACGGCAGTGAAGGCATCCGCTCCAACGCCATCAATGCCGACCGCATCCGCACCGGAATTTTCTCCGAAGAAGTGATCGCGCAACGCGCCGCCGCACGCAACCTGTCCGCCGATGAGTATTTCCGAAACAACCTGCTGGAAAAAGAAGTTTACGACACCGACGTCGCGCAGGGATTTCTCAGTTTGGCACTCGCAGAAAAGACGACCGGAAGCGTGCTCACCGTCGATGGTGGCAACATCGCCGCCAGCCCGCGCTGATCGGGCACCGGGCAACGCCCGGTGGAAATGGATGGATTTGCGATGGTTTAATTGCTTTTTCCGGCAATTGAGAATCTGTTGCAAGACTGGTCACTCAGGTGTATTATCTAATAATACACTTTTGGAGAGGTAGTCATGCAAAGAAATACCAGTGTGGTGCTAGGCGAACATTTTTCATCATTCGTTGAAAGCAAGATCAAAGAAGGTCGTTTTGAATCCACCAGCGAAGCCATTCGTGCCGGGTTGCGATTGCTGGAAGTAGAAGAAAGCAAGCTCGATCTGTTGCGCTCCAGGCTGGCAGAAGGAGAGGCCCAGCTAGACAGTGGAAAAAGCACCGATGGGGAAACTTTCATGCAAACATTGATGGATTGATATGGGCACGTATGTTCTTTCCCTCAATGCTCAAGAAAGCTTGAAAGAGATCAAGGCCTATTCCACAGAAAAATTTGGGGAAGACCAAACCCGTATTTACCTTGGGAGGTTGCGTGATCGAATGCGTTACCTTGCGGATAATCCAGAGCGCGGTCAGGCGAGAAACGAAATAAGGTGGGGGTATTATAGTTACTTTGAGGGGTCTCACACCATTTACTATAAAATTCTTTCAGATCAGATCGCAATCATAGACATCTTGCATCAGTCGATGGAACCAATGCGGCACCTTTTGGAAAGTGACTAGCTGAAGAATTGTATTTTTAAAGTTTGATGGTTTTGTATAGCTTCAGATACTTTTCGGCGATGGCGTTCCAGCAATAGTGTTCTTCTACCAGACGTCTGCCATTTTCTGCGAGTTCTTGTTTCAGCTCGGGATTTTTGCAAAGGGCGATGATTTTTTCGGCCAGTGCCGGTGAATTTTTTTGCGGCACGGTCAATCCGGTTTTGCCATCCTTTATCATATCAACGATGCCGCCCACGTCGCTGGCGACCACGGCGGTTTTTGAGGCGAGGGCTTCGAGAAACACCACGCCCTGTCCTTCGGTGTCGCCGCTTTCGGCGATGATGGAGGGGCCGATGAACACATCGGCGGTGGCGTAAAAACGCGCCAGTTCTTCGCCCGATTTTGAGCCGGGGAAGAGGACTTTCCCGGTCAGTCCAAGTTCCTGCACTTGACATTTGAGTGCTTCCTCTTCAGGACCAAACCCCACCAGCACCAGACGCGCTGAAGGTTCTTCCTCTAAAATTTTCGGCAGGGCATCGATGAGGTAGCGGAATCCTTTTTTCTCCGCAAAACGTCCCACGCCGAGCAGAAAGGGACCTTCGATGCCCAGTTTCGATTTCAATTGCGGATCATATTTCTCTGCGCAAAAAATCGTTTCATCGACTCCGTTGGGGATGTAGGGATAAACCCCGTCTGCATAAATCGATTCGAGGGTTTCTTTGACAGAGAGGCTGTTCACCGCGCAAGCCGAGGCGCGGGACAGGGCAAAGCGTTTGATGGCGCGAGCGATGGGATTTTTTTGAAAGGCGTAAACGTCGCCGCCGAGCGCGGTCAGGATGAAGGGGATGCCCGTGATTGAGTGGATCAGGGAAACGAAGAATCCCTGTGGCACGATCCAGTGGCAATGGATGAAGTTGATTTTGTGTTTGCGGACGGTTCGCCATAGATGATAGGCCTGTGCGAGCAGGAAACCGGGCAATTGTTTTTTTGCAGAGGGATTGGATTTCAGTTTGGGCAGGATGCCGCCTTCGTAACACAGCACCTGTTGCGATTTCGGGTAGGCGTAGGGGTAGCGGATGATGCGCACGCCTTCCATTGTTTCGTATTCTTCCGCACCGGGAGCGTGCGGGACCAATGCCCAGAGGGATACTTTTTTCGCGAGACGTTGGGTCAGGTCGAAAACAAAACGTGGCTCGGCATCGCCTGCCCAGCGTGGGAAAGTGGTGGCGACGACGAGGACCCGCAGTTCATTTTCAGAATCCGTCATGAATACCTTGAGTTAATTTTTTGAGTTTTCTTTGTCTGAATCCATGTCTCGTTTTTTGACGCGGACCTGGATGTCTTCGAGGAGCTGGCGGTTGATCGCGATCAAATCCGCAACGATTCCCATCATGATGATCTGGAATCCGACTATGAGCAGGATGGCGGAAAGTATGAGCGACTGGACATGTCCTTCGGTCATGCCCTGAAAAAAGAAATAAAGGTAGCGACAGCCAATGGCAAAACCCATCAGGAAAGTGATTCCCCCGGCGATTGCGAAAACCTTGAGGGGCTTGTACATCGAATAAATTTTGATGATGGTCACAAGAGTGCGTTGCAGGTAGGACGCAATGTTGGGAAACAAGCGCGACTCACGCAATTTTTCGTTGACGCGGATGTCCACATATTCGAGAGCGAGATTGTTGTTGCCCGCACTGATAAGCGTTTCGATCGTGTAGGTGAAATCGGAAACGACATTGACCTGCATCGCGGCAGAACGGGACCAGGCCCGGAATCCGCAAGTGGCATCGGGAACCTCGGTGCCCGAAATCTGTCGAACGAACCAGCTCCCGCATTTTTGCAGAAAAATTTTCCAGGGCGAAAAATGTTTGATCGTTTCAACACGGCGGTTGCCGATGACCATGTCGGCGCGTTGATCGAGGATCGGTTGAATCAGTTTGGGGATATCGTTGGCGTTGTATTGATTGTCGGCATCGGTGTTCACGATGATGTCCGCTCCCAGCTCCAAAGCCCGGTTCAGTCCTGCCACAAAGGCTTTGGCCAATCCCTTGTTCGATCCCAGTTGCAGGATATGATCGACTTGATGTTGTTTGGCAATTTCTACCGTGCGATCGGTACTGCCGTCGTCCACAATGAGGGTTTCGATGACATCAATGCCGTCGATTTCCTTGGGCAGTTCCCGCAAGGTCAGAGGAAGCGTTTCTTCTTCGTTGAGACAGGGAATTTGTATGATGAGCTTCACGATTCAGGTTGGTTGAGGTCAATCAATCCGCTTGTAGATGCGTATTCTATCAGAATTTTCGGGAGATTTATGTTTTCGGATTTGAATATCATAAGAATTATTGTTGCGCATTTTTGAAGCAGAAAGAATAATTTTTTCGTAAGGATGAGAGCTGATGATTTGTTGCAATGCAGGGTCCTTCTTCTGCATCTCATTTTCAGGGAGCCAGCGCGCCCCGCGCAAAACGATCCATTTGGGAGGCGAAGCCGGGCTGAGCGCACTGTCGTCAATCATTTTCATTCCAGTATAGAAAGTGAGCGATTCGGCTTCATTGTCAATATAACAAGTGTCACCCGGGGTTCCATGCGTTGCAAAAAAATGCACAATCGCATCGAGTGGGCCCTGGTAACGGTGCGCGATCTCATAGCCGTAATCGTACAAGTGAGATTGCAGAGAAATTTCCCGCATGAAGGTATCATGCGCCGATTCAAGACGCGGTCCGGAAAAGAGACCGCGTGCTTTATCCACAACGGGTTTGAAAATCCATAGCGGCCCAATATGAAACAGATTGCTGAGGATCAAAGTCACAGCCATCAAAGTTTGCAGAACAGGTTTTCGGTTCAGACCTTTTGCCAGAATGATCCCCATGATAAAGCACAACAAGGGGATACCGCCCGCCACATATTGTTGCATGGGAATGGAATGAACCGTTGCCGTCAAGTAGATACCTACCAGACACAACAAAGGCAATTGCAGGATTTTCCGATGCGTGCGCAGGGGCTGGAGCCAGAACAGAGGGATGAGGATAAAAGGAAACAAATTATTGTTGGTCTGGAACAGATAACCCGCAAGCCGGGTGATTGGAGACATGGCATTGCTTTGGACCAGAATGCTGGCATTTTGGTAAAACTCTGTTATTTTGGTAAAAACCGGGATGATGGCGATTTGCCAGGGAATGGTCAGTGCCGCTACAACAAACGCCGAAAAATAAACGCGGTTCATATTCTCGGCTAAAATATCTTTTCGATTCAAATACAGATGAACCAAAATCCCGATCAACAGTCCGGCAAATTCCACATACATGGTCTGGAAGTAAACCAGACAAATCAAGGTAAACGCAAACGGATTCCAGGGTTTCTTCTCATACAATCTGAGGTAGAGATAAAGCAGGAAGGGCGTGAGCAGAATGGGCAAGCCCACATAGCGGGCCGTGCGAAAAAAAAGCAGAGCGGGAACAGAGGATGCGAGTAAAAATCCCGAAAAGAACGCAACCGATTTAGAACCTGTCATGCGTAACGCAAAATAATAAAGAGCGACGATGGACAATATTCCGCAGAGAGCAAAAGGGAGTCGGGCCGAAAAAGTGGAAGGACCCAAAAACTCCATAAAACCCGCTTGTAGATAATAAGGAAACCAGGTTCGGTAAACAAACAGTCCCTGATAGACATCCGCAAACAGCATCGTTGCATTGGTTTCGTCGGAATGCTTGGGAACCGCATATTTCAGAATGGTCGTGCTGACAAAGGTATCCGCCCCCTCATCGACCTGCAAAACAGAGTCCGCAAGACCCGGAAGGATCATCAGCGAAGCGTAAAGAACCAGGCACAGCAGGGGATATTGGAATTTAAAGTAATTTTTCAATGGGAATTCTGTTTTAGGGTGAACCTGCGCCTGCTAAAATTTTTCAAATTGCATTCCGTTAGTAAAAGTAACGGTCAAAATATCAATTAGTTTATCCGAGGTTGCAAAAGGGAACAAGCGACAATGAATGAGAACAGGGTGCTAGAATGACCTTGTGAAATTTATTCCCGCTCTTTCGACAGAGAGGAAATAAAAAGATGAACGCTTTTGAGACAAACCAAGAGCCGAAATGAGAGAAAAGATAGCAGACAGGGCAAAGTCTATGATAGGTAAGACCCAATGACCCAAAAAATTTTATTGACCGGGGCTTCCGGTGGATTGGGTGGACTGGTTTTAAGGAAATTGGTGGATGAGGCTATTTTCAGTATATCAGCACTGGTTCATCAGCAACCGCTTGAAAAAGGGATATACGAAGTCGTTTGTGGTGATTTGACAGATCCAGATTCCCTTCTTCCCGCAGTTGAGGGCTGTGACACCGTTTTACATCTGGCCGCCTTGACCCATTCCCCGAACGAGTCCGATTATTTCAAGGTCAACCTGGAAGGGACGCAAAACCTCCTGTCCGCCTGTCTTGCCAAAAGCGTCAAGCGGTTTATCTTTGTGAGCACCCGGTCCGCGCAAGCAGATGGCGGTGCATACGCATTGAGCAAATTGAAGGCGGAAGAAGCAGTGAAGCAATCAGGATTGTCGTGGCTGATAGTGCAACCCGGAGAATGCTACGGTCCTGGAATGAAGGAACCCATCAATCGTTTGGCAGAATGGGTTCAGCGTTGGCCGGTTGTACCCTGCATCCGTGATAAAAACTGCACCCTCTCGCCCGTTTACGTTGATGATGTGGTGCAGGCCCTTGTTACAGCTTTAAAGTTCGGACAGATTTCTAAGGAAACCATCGTTCTGGCAGGGCCCGAAGCGATGACATTTGAAGAATTGATCGACCGAATGTGTCATTATTATCAGGTAAAACGAAGAAAAGTGCGCGTATCGATCCATCTGGTTCAAATTTTGGTGCGTATCCTGTCCCGATTGGGAGTAAATGCACTCGTTCCAGACCAGATTCCCCGATTGATTTGTAACAAGCCAGAATATGACCCCTCCAGCAAAAATTTGATCGATTTTGTCCCAAAAACATTAGAACAGGGTTTGAAATCGCTAAATTTTCGATAGACTGAAATTTTTTCAGCATAAAATCCAAAAAATAGCACCGAAAATCATAAATTCACACCCTCAAAAGAACCAAAAAAGAAAATTTTCGCTTTCAGTCTCCAATTTTTTTGTAAACATCGACCGAATTGTCCAAAAATAATGAAAAATAATTTGGAAATAAAATAAGTATCGTGTTAACATCCATCAAATAGAATACACCTGTTGCCGCCAGGCAGATATAATGGCTTATAAAACAGTCGGATGATAGTCCCCAAAATAAAAAAACAAAGGGATCCTCTTTTCGGTTGACAGGCACCATGTAAAACCTTTAGAATCCAAAGTTTCCATTTCGCTGGGCTGGCATAGCTCAGTTGGTAGAGCAGCTGATTTGTAATCAGCAGGTCGGGGGTTCGAGTCCCTTTGCCAGCTCCAGATTCTTGTGTTTTGATGTGGAGTGGTTACGGGTTGAACGGGGTGTGCTCTGTCTTTTTTTGTTGCTGTGTGTTCTGTTGGAAGGGTTAAGGGGAGATTCCCGAGTGGCCAAAGGGGACAGACTGTAAATCTGTTGGTTCCGCCTTCGGAGGTTCGAATCCTCCTCTCCCCATTCAAACCGATTTAACGGAATCAGGCGGGAATAGCTCAGTTGGCTAGAGCGTCAGCCTTCCAAGCTGAGGGTCGCGGGTTCGAGTCCCGTTTCCCGCTCCATCTTCGTTTTATTTTGAAGGTGTGTATCGCAGTATTGAATTTTCGGGTTTGGAAGCGTGCGTGGTCAGGGCGGTTTAAGAGGCGCTCGTTAAAGAATGTGCCCACGTAGCTCAGTGGTGGAGCACTTCCTTGGTAAGGAAGAGGTCATCGGTTCAATCCCGATCGTGGGCTTAACAGAAAGCTGGTAATTCGTGTTGTCTTTATAGGCAATGCAGTAACTTTGGGTGTCTGGTGCGATGAGAGATATTATTCAGTTGGCATGTGAAGAGTGTAAGCGACGAAATTATTCTTCTACCAAGAATAAGAAAACAACGACGCATAGGTTGGAAATGAAGAAGTATTGTCGATTCTGTCGTAAGCATGTTCCTCATAAGGAAACAAAATAAGGCGAAAGATCGACGCCGATTTGCAGGCGGCGGGCTGGCGTTTGTTTTCTTTAAGACAGTCGGCCAAGGTCGCTGTTATTGATGGAAAACCAAGGCCAGTAGCTCTAATTGGTTAGAGCATCGGACTCCAAATCCGAGGGTTGTGGGTTCGAATCCCTCCTGGCCTGTATAATATGCGTTGAGAGAGGCGAATGATAAGCAAAGCAATTCAGTTTTTATCCGAAGTCAAGATGGAAGTCAAGAGGGTCACCTGGCCTTCGAGACGAGAGGCTTTGGGCGGCACTATGGTGGTTTTGGTGACGGTTTTTTTGATGGCCTTGTTTTTGGGTGTCGTGGATTTGTTATTGTCCAAGGCGGTCCAAAGTCTCTTTTAATTGTATTGATACTGATTAAGTAAAGGGGATCTGTGGCGAAAAAGTGGTATGTGGTTCATGCCTATTCTGGATTTGAGCGTAAGGTCAAATTGAGTCTTGAAGAGCAGTTTGAGACGCGTGGCCTGAAGGACGCTTTGGGAGAGGTGTTGATACCGACGGAAGAAGTGGTGGAAGTTCGCGCCGGTAAGAAGAGAGTTTCGACGCGGAAGTTTTTCCCCGGATATGTTCTGATCAATGTGGAGATGGATCAGGATATTTGGTATCTCATTAAGGATACCCCGAAGGTCACTGGATTTCCCGGTGCGGGTGGTCAGCCTGTTGCGCTTTCCGATGCGGAAGTGGAGTCGATCATGTCGCAGGTAAAAGGCGAATCCGCCCGACCCAAGCCGAAATTTTCTTTTGAAAAAGGCGAGAGTGTGCGTGTTATTGATGGCCCCTTTCTTAATTTCAACGGGGTTGTGGACGAAGTCAATCACGACAAGGGCAAAGTCAAAGTTATGGTTTCGATTTTTGGTCGCGGTACCCCGGTCGAACTGGAGTTTCCGCAGATAGAGCTGGTTTAGGTTTGGCAACTCGGCAGATGCCGGGTTGTTTGCTTGTGGATCTGAAACTTTCCGGTATTTCACCTTGGCTGGGTTGAGTGAGGTGGGCAGTTTTAATCGCAAGTGTGGGGCGAAAGATGTGTGCGCCCGGCAGTGCCGGAGAGCAAATAGATAAAGTTTTTTGAAAGGGTGTATTTTCGTGGCGACAAAAAAAGAGGTGACGGGACTCATTAAGCTGCAGATCCCCGCCGGGCAAGCGACGCCTTCCCCGCCGGTCGGTCCTGCTTTGGGTCAGCATGGCGTGAATATTATGGAGTTCTGTAAAGCCTTCAATGCCAAGACTCAAGGGCAGGAGGGGATGATTATCCCTGTTGTTATAAATGTATATAAAGACAGGTCTTTTGACTTTATCACCAAGTCGCCTCCGGCGTCCGTGCTGTTAAAGAAAGCGGCGGGTATCGCTAAAGGGTCATCCAACCCCAGTAAAGAGTTTGTGGGTACTGTGACGATTGGGCAGGTAGAGGATATTGCGCGCACGAAGATGGAAGATCTGAATGCGTACGATATGGAAAATGCCGTCAATATTATAAAAGGTTCCGCCAAGAGCATGGGGCTCAAGGTGGAGGGTTGAATGGGATTGAGGACAAGTAAATGGTAAAGTTGGTTAAGAGGCGCAAGGCTGTAGCCGGAAAAGTAGATCGAAATGCCAAGTACGAGTTGAAAGAAGCTTTTCAGCTGGCAGTAGAGACTGCGAACGCTAAATTTGACGAGTCAGTAGATGTTGCCGTTAAATTGGGGATTGATCCTCGTAAGGCTGATCAGAATATTCGTGGTAGCGTGGTTCTGCCTCGTGGTACAGGTAAGAAATTTCGTATTTTGGTGTTTGCAAAAGGCGAAAAGGAAGCCGAAGCTAAAGAAGCGGGAGCCGAGCATGTGGGTGGCGATGAGCTTGCTGATAAGATTCAAGGTGGCTGGATGGAATTCGACCGCGTGGTTGCGACTCCAGACATGATGGGTGTTGTTGGTAAATTAGGGCGTGTATTGGGTCCTAGAGGTTTGATGCCGAATCCCAAGACCGGAACGGTTACGTTTAACGTGCGTCAGGCCATTGAAGAAATTCAAGCGGGTAAAGTGGATTTTCGTGCGGACAAGGGCGGCATTATTCATGCCTCCCTGGGGAAAGCCAGCTTCTCAGTGGATGACTTGGCTGATAATTATGGAGCTTTGATTTCCACGTTGATTAAGATGAAGCCTTCTTCAAGCAAAGGTCTGTATGTTCGTGGAGTTTCATTGTCCACCACCATGGGACTGGGAGTCAGAGTTAATTACATTCCGTAAACTGACGGGGAATGCCGTGCCCGTACATTGCAGGATATTGATTGCAGGATATTGAAAGGAATAGACGTGCCCAACGCAGAAAAAATTAAATCCGTCGAAGAATTGAATCAGGTTCTGGTAAAGGCCAAGTCCGCAGTGTTGGCCAATTATCAGGGGATTGACGCAGTCGAATTGGCCGCCCTGAGAGCACATATGAAGAAAAGCTCGGTCGAGTTCCGAGTTGTAAAGAATACCCTGGCGCGGGAAGCTGCAAAAAATACCCAGTTTGAGGTGATGAGTGAAAGCCTCAAGGGACCGATATCGTTGGCTTTGAGCTTTGACGACCCGGTTGCTCCAGCGAAAGCTATGGCAGATTTTGTTAAAACGGGACCCAAGAAAGCCCCGGAGGTTATCGGCGGTGTTGTTGAGGGTAAAGCTATTCTTCCACAACAAGTGAAAGATTTGGCGAATCTTCCTTCCAGGGAAGTACTGTTGTCGCAGATGCTTTCTGTTATGCAAGGACCGACCACAAATTTTGTTGGCGTATTCAGCAGTCTGTTGCGAAAATTGGTGGGAACCTTGGACGCAGTACGCGATAAGAAAAATTCCGGTTGAAAACCGGCAGATATTTTAAACAATTGAATTCAAACAATTATAGAATTTATATAGTGAAAGGAGATTTGCAATGTCCGTAACGAAAGAAGACGTCGTTTCTTTTATTGATGGAATGACCGTTTTGGAGATGTCTGCGTTTGTAAAAGAACTCGAGGAAAAATATGGAGTAACTGCGGCAGCACCTTCAGCGGTAATGATGGCTCCTGCAGGTGGTGATGCGGGTGGAGCTGAAGAGAAAACTGAATTTGACGTCATCCTTTCAGCAGCAGGCGATAAAAAGATTCAGGTTATTAAAGAAGTACGAGCCATTACTGGTCTCGGCCTCAAAGATGCCAAAGATTTGGTTGATGGTGCTCCAAAGACAATCAAAGAAGGTGTTAAAAAGGAAGAAGCTGACGATATTAAGGCTAAGATTGAAGCCGTGGGTGGAACGGTCGAAGTTAAGTAAATCTTATCGTTGGTCGTTTGGCTTTCACACTAAGAAGTTTCTCTCGGATAAAATAAAGAATCCCCACAGTCTCTGTGGGGATCTTATAACGACAAGAAGAAAATTTTACGAATCGCAAATAGCCCGGGCGCAAGTCCTGGAGTTCTATTTGTGATTTGTGTGTTATATTCTTTTGGAGGCTTGTTGTTTTTTTGTCCTGTTAGAAACTTTGTGTTGAGCCCGATGAAGTTTTAGATACGCCCTTTTGTTAACCCTTCCATTATAAGGCCTGCTAGCCTATGTCAAAAAGCCGTTCTCAAAGAGCGCATAGTAGCTTAAGAAAAAGAAGAAATTTCGCCCAGATCCCGACAGTCATAGACATTCCAAACCTGATTGAGATTCAGAAAAAGTCCTTTGAGCATTTCCTGCAATGGGATGTTGCCCAAAAAGATCGTAAGGTCAGAGGCTTGGAAGAAGTGTTCAGGGATATTTTCCCCATTTCAGATCTTAACATAAATGCGCTCATCGAATATGTTGGGTATGAGGTTGGTGTGTGGGAAAATGGTGAGGGCGAATATGACGGATTGGGTGGGATTGGCGTCGTTTGCGAAAAAACGGGGCAAGAAGTAAGCTATCGAGAAAAGTACAAATTGAGTGAGTGCCGCCAAAAGGGTCTGACTTATGCCGATCCTATTAAAATCATGGTGCGCCTGGTTTTGTATGATCGAGAGCGTATTGACCTCAACGAAAAAATGCTGAAGTCACTCCTTGGCAAGCATATTATGGAGGAGGTCAAAAGCCTGAAAAATGGCAAGACCATTATCCCTGCGCGCACTTTGGTAGATGACAAGATTCTGAAAATTTTGCAGGATGAAAACGTTCCTCAGGTTGTAATCAACAGTATCCGTGAAGTTAAGGAACAGAAAATATTCCTTGGCGAAATGCCGATGATGGGTCCGACGGGCACGTTCATGATCAACGGAGTTGAGAGAGTGATCGTGAGTCAGATGCATCGGTCCCCAGGAGCTTTCTTTTCGCATGATAAAGGCAAAAGCCATATCAGCGGAAAAATTCTTTATTCAGCGCGGATCATACCCGACCGCGGTTCCTGGGTCGATTTTGAATTTGACATCAAAGACATCCTTTATGTAAAGATCGATCGTCGCCGTAAATTGCCTGCGACCATTCTTTTGCAGGCGTTCGGGATGGACAATCGAACAATTCTTGAGACTTTCTACCCTATTGAAAAGATTTCGGTAGTCAGCAAAGGGGATGAGAGCCGATATTATATTGATAGCAAGAGCCTGCTTGTGGGCTTTAAAACGTTGGAAGATGTCATCGATCCAAAAACCGATGATGTTGTTCTCAAAGCCAATAAAAAGGTAACGCCGGTAATCAAAAAGAAACTAGGCCGGATGAGTAAATCCGCTGAAGTTGAGATCGATGCCGAAAGTCTGCTCGGTAAGTATATTGTCGATGACGTGATTGATCAGGAAACCGGCGAAGCTCTTATTGACTACAATACAGCGATTACCGAAGATATTCTTGCGACTTTCAGAGCGCAAAGTGTTAAAGAATTCCGCATTCTTCGTATTGATGATGAAAATCCCGATACGAGTATCCGCGACACCATTGTTGCGGCAAAAGTAACGTCTGAAATTGACGCAATTCGCGAATTATACAAACGCTTGCGTCCCGGCGATCCGCCAACAGCAGACATAGCCCGAAGTCTGTTTCAAAATCTGTTTTTCAATGCCAAGAGATATAATTTATCTGTGGTTGGGCGAATCAAGCTCAATCAAAAATTCGGATTGGATATTCCCGAGGAAAACCGACTTTTGACTTTGCCGGATTTGGTGGGTGTAGTGCGCCATCTGGTGAATTTGAAAAACGGGATCGGTTCCATTGATGATATCGATCATTTGGGAAATCGTCGGGTTCGAGCGGTTGGAGAGTCATTGGAAAATCAATTCCGGGTTGGACTGGTGCGAATGGAACGGGCGATCATCGAGCGTATGTCGATACAGCATCTGGAAGTCACCATGCCGCATGATTTGATCAATTCCAAGCCAGTTACTGCGGCGATCAAAGAGTTTTTTGGTAGCAGTCAATTGTCGCAGTTCATGGATCAGACCAATCCCTTGTCTGAGGTAACGCACAAACGTCGATTGAGTGCATTGGGACCGGGTGGCTTGACACGCGAACGCGCAGGTTTTGAAGTGCGAGACGTGCATCCCACGCATTATGGACGTATCTGTCCCATTGAAACGCCGGAAGGCCCAAACATTGGCCTCATCGCGTCATTGAGTACCTATGCGCGTGTCAATGATTATGGCTTTGTGGAAACTCCCTATCGTAAGGTTGTGAACGGCAAAGCCGGTAAAGAGGTTGAATTTCACACCGCGATCATTGAAGACGACTACATCATTGCGCAGGCCAATGCTGAGCTGGACGATCAAGGAAACTTTAAAGAATCGATTATTTCAGCGCGACAGGGTGGGGATTTTATCCTCACGCCAAGTGATAAAGTCGATTACATGGACGTTTCCCCCAAGCAGTTGATCAGTGTGGCCGCATCTTTGATTCCCTTTCTTGAGAACGACGACGCCAACCGGGCCTTGATGGGGTCCAACATGCAACGTCAGGCAGTGCCACTGCTTCGTGCTGAGGCCCCTTTGGTGGGTACGGGCATGGAGCTGGTTGTTGCCAGTGATTCTGGCGCGGTCATTGTTGCCGAACACGACGGTGAAGTCATCAGTTCCGATGCAACACGTATCGTTGTCCGAACCGCAGAAAAAGAAAAAGGTCGCGGAGTCAATTCTCGAAGTCGCTTGATGGATTCGAATGTAGACATTTACACGCTGTCCAAATTTCAAAGATCGAATCAAAACACCTGTATCAATCAACGACCGTTGGTGAAAACGGGCGATGTTGTAAAAAAAGGTGATGTCATAGCAGATGGCCCCTCTACTGATTTGGGTGAATTGGCATTGGGGCGTAATGCTCTGGTCGCATTCATGCCCTGGCAGGGATACAATTTTGAGGACGCCATCATCGTCAGCGAAAAACTCGTTAAAGAGGATGTTTATACCTCGATTCATATCGAAGAGTTTGATGTTGAAGCGCGGGATACGAAACAAGGTAAAGAAGAAATCACCCGCGATATCTCTAACGTCGGTGAAGAAGCTCTGAAAAATCTGGACGCGAGTGGAATCATTCGCATTGGTGCGAGTATCAAGGCGAATGATATACTTGTTGGGAAAATCACGCCTAAAGGCGAGACTCAGCTCAGTCCAGAAGAAAAACTGCTCAAAGCGATCTTTGGCGAAAAGGCTGGAGATGTTCGGGACACTTCACTTCGTGTGCCCCCGGGTATTCAAGGCACCATCATTGATGTTAAAGTTTTCTCGCGCAAGGGAGTCGATAAAGATTCGCGGACACTTTCTATCGAGACGGAAGAAATTGATCTGATCGAAAAAGACTTCAATGATGAGATTGCAATTGTTAAAAGCGAATCTGAAAAACGTCTGCGTATGGCACTGGTTGGCACGGTTGCCAATAAATCGACATCCGTAGGAGCCGCAAAATTCAAAAAAGGCGAAACGATTACGGAAGAACTGCTCAAAGGTTTGAGTTACAAAAACCTGATTGAAGTTCCTTCCCCGGTCGCCAATGAAGATAGTTTTAAGGAAACGGGAAGCAATTGTATCGAACAAGTTAAAATCCTTCAGACAATGAAGGAAGAAAAAGTAGCTCGACTGAAGCGAGGCGACGACCTTCCTCCAGGTGTTATCAAGCTGGTGAAAGTATTTGTAGCGATGAAACGAAAGTTGCAAGTGGGCGACAAGATGGCCGGACGCCATGGTAATAAAGGTGTTGTATCCACTATTGTACCCGAAGAAGATATGCCTTATCTTGGTGATGGTACCCCGATCGAACTCATTTTGAATCCCTTGGGCGTACCCTCACGAATGAACGTTGGGCAGATACTTGAAACCAATCTCGGAATGGCGGCAAAGGCTTCTGGCATTCATATGGCAACGCCGGTATTTGACGGAGCCAAAGAAGCAGATGTTCGCGCCATCCTCGAAAAGGCCGGTCGACCAACAGGCGGTGAAGCGGTTTTGTTTGACGGTCGAAACGGTCAGGTTTTCAGGCAGAAAGTAATGGTTGGCTACATTTATATGCTGAAACTGCATCACTTGGTTGATGACAAAATCCATGCACGTTCCACGGGTCCGTATTCTCTCGTTACTCAACAACCGCTTGGTGGTAAGGCTCAATTTGGCGGACAAAGACTGGGAGAAATGGAAGTATGGGCATTGGAAGCTTATGGAGCCGCATACACACTTCAAGAGATGTTGACGGTTAAATCCGATGACGTCGAAGGTCGAAAACGTATGTACGAAGCCATTGTCAAAGGGGATACAAACTTAATGCCAAGCTTGCCAGAGTCTTTCAACGTCCTCGTGAAAGAATTGCAGAGTCTCGCAATCGACGTGGAATTGATAGAGTCACCCAAATAGGAAACAGTCAGGGAATTTCCCCACTGTTCCTTTTGGCGGTTGGTACGCAGAACTGGTGTGAAAGAACGAATCAGGAATAATACGTTTGAGCCACGAAACTCAAGCGCGCTAATATCAAATTAAAGGAGATAAACCTGGTGGATAGCTTTATGTTTTTTGAAAAGCCCAAGAATCCCATTGTCTTTGATGCAATGCGGGTGCGCCTTGCATCACCAGAGAAGATTCGATCTTGGTCTTATGGAGAAGTCAAAAAGCCAGAAACCATTAATTACCGGACGTTTAAGCCTGAGCGCGACGGTCTTTTCTGTGCCAAGATATTTGGCCCCGTAAAAGACTGGGAGTGTAATTGCGGCAAGTACAAGCGCATGAAGCACAAGGGTGTGGTCTGTGAAAAGTGTGGCGTTGAAGTCATTCTTTCCAGAGTACGTCGCGAACGCCTGGGTCATATCGAGCTGGCTTGTCCCGTTGCCCATATCTGGTTTTTTAAAGGGTTGCCTTCGCGAATTGGACATGTGCTTGCTATCAGTCTCAAAGACCTGGAGCGAGTCATCTATTTCGAAAATTATGTCGTTATCGATCCGGGTGATTCGGACTTTGACCGGGGACAACTTCTCAGTGAAGAAGAATTCCATGAAGCTGAGATGGAATTTGCCGACACCCTCAAGGTGATGATCGGTGCTGAAGCCATCATGGAATTGCTGAGCACTCTCGACCTGGATGCCGAAGTCATAAAAATTAAAGAAGATCTTGCCGCCACACGGTCGGTTATGAACAAAAGGAAATACTCCAAACGTCTGAAAATCATTGATGCTTTCAGGAAATCAGGCAACAAGCCTGAATGGATGATTCTACGAGTGGTTCCTGTTATTCCACCCGAGTTGAGGCCCTTGGTTCCTCTGGACGGCGGACGCTTCGCGACCTCCGATCTCAATGACCTTTACCGACGCGTTATCAATCGAAACAATCGTTTGAAGAGATTGCAAGAGCTCAAAGCTCCGCAAATCATCATTCGTAACGAAAAACGAATGTTGCAGGAAGCCGTATCCGCCTTGTTTGACAACGGCAGACGTGGACGAACATTGCGTGGAACCAATAAACGACCCTTGAAGTCCTTGAGTGATATGCTCAAAGGCAAACAGGGCCGGTTCCGTCAAAATCTTCTTGGCAAGCGTGTCGATTATTCCGGTCGATCCGTTATCGTGGTCGGTCCCCATCTCGAGTTTCATCAATGCGGACTGCCGAAGAAAATGGCCTTGGAATTGTTCAAGCCATTCGTATTCAGCAGACTTGAGAAAAAGGGATACGCGGCGACTATAAAAAATGCAAAGAAAATGGTAGAGCAAGAACGACCCGAAGTATGGGAAGTGCTTGAAGAAGTGGTTGATGGGCATCCGGTGCTATTGAACCGAGCTCCCACGCTGCATCGATTGGGTATCCAGGCATTCATGCCCATACTCATTGAAGGCAAAGCAATCCAGCTACATCCTCTGGTCTGTACCGCATTCAACGCAGACTTTGATGGAGACCAGATGGCGGTGCATGTGCCCTTGTCGATGGAAGCGCAGGTAGAAGCCAAATTGTTAATGATGTCTTCTAACAACGTGCTTTCTCCTTCAAACGGAAAACCCATAGCGGTTCCGTCACAGGACATCGTATTAGGTTGTTATTACATGACCAAAGAACGCGGTGGAGTGCAAGGCGAAGGCCGAGTGTTCTCAGACGCACAAGAGGTCGTTTCCGCATTCGATGCAGAAGCTGTCGATTTGCAAGCCAGAATTCTGGTGCGAATACAAGGCGAGTTGGTTCAAACAACGACCGGGCGTGTGCTTCTCGGTGAAGAATTGCCCAAAGCATTGCCTTTCGCGATGGTCAACCGCTTATTGGATAAAAAGGCCCTGTCTGATCTCATATCCAAGTCATTCCTAATTGCAGGTAGAGAAAAAACAGTAGGACTGCTCGACAGTGTCAAAAGAATGGGTTTCCGTTTTGCTACCGAAGCCGGACTGACCATTTCGATTGATCAGATGAAGATTCCTGCCGCCAAACATATATTGGTAGAAAAGACTCGAGATGAAGTTCTCAAGGTATACAACCAGTATCGAGACGGACTCATCACCAACGGCGAGCGCTACAACAAGGTAATCGACATCTGGGCGCACGTGACGGAAAAAGTTTCCGAAGAAATGTTCCGCGAGCTGGAAGAGGAAGACGAGCGTATTGTAGCGGGAATTCAAGACAGTGATTTCAATTCCATGTTCATCATGGCCGATTCAGGAGCCCGAGGTTCGGCACAGCAATTGCGTCAGCTTGCAGGTATTCGAGGTTTGATGGCAAAACCTTCCGGTGAAATCATTGAAACCCCGATCACAGCAAACTTCCGTGAAGGACTTTCAGTAATTCAGTACTTCATTTCAACACATGGAGCACGTAAAGGATTGGCCGACACCGCATTGAAAACCGCAAACTCAGGATACCTGACACGACGGTTGGTGGACGTAGCACAAGACATCATCATTCATGAAGATGATTGTGGAACCATGCGTGGACTTGAAGTCACCGCATTGGTAGAAGCCGGCGAGATCATTCAACCCCTCGGCGAGCGAATTCTTGGTAGAACCGCTCTCGAAGATGTGTTGGATCCCTTCACCGATGAAGTCCTGGTGCATGCCAACGACATGATCGATGAAAAGGTCGTCGATTTGATCGAAAATTCAAGTGTTGAAAAATTACGCATTCGATCCGGATTGACCTGCGAATCCGAATCAGGGATCTGCATCAAATGTTACGGTCGAAACCTTGCAACAATGGGTTGGGTAGAAGTAGGCGAACCGGTGGGTGTCATCGCGGCACAATCTATCGGCGAGCCCGGTACCCAGTTGACCATGCGTACCTTCCATATCGGTGGTACCGCAAGTCGAGTTGCAGAGCAGACCACATTGCAGACCAAAAAAGGCGGTCGCGTCAAATACATAGGCATTCGAGCTATCAAAACCCATCACGGTGAATTGGTTGTAATGAACCGAAACGGCAGTCTTTCAGTTCAAGACGAAACCGGACGGGAAAAAGAACGCTTCAGCGTCGTGTATGCCGCAAAACTCAAAGTGCAAGATGGACAAGAAGTGCAAGAAGGGCAAACACTGGTCGAGTGGGATCCTTACGCAAACGCGATCGTGACTGAAGCGTCAGGAATCGTGGCCTTCGGCGATATCGTAGAAGGTGTGACCATGAAAGAAGATTTTGACGAAATCACCGGGTTGTCGACCAAAATCATTATCAGCCATCGTGACGAAAAGAAACAACCGCGCGTTTCCATCAAAGATGAAAAAGGTGAAACACTGCGGCGGTATCTGTTGCCCGCTGGTGCACATATCAACGTGGTAGAAGGTGACGAGGTGCATGCCGGTGATATGATTGTTAAAATCCCGCGTGAATCAGCGAAAACCAAAGACATCACAGGTGGTTTGCCGCGTGTAGCCGAATTGTTCGAGGCGCGCAAACCGCACGAGCAAGCAACCATCACTGAAGTATCCGGTATCGTGAAGTTTGGTGGATTTGTAAAAGGCATGCGAAAAGTTATCGTTGCGACCGAGACTGGAGAAGAATTCGAATATCTGATCCCTCGGGGCAAGCACATCAACGTCCACGAAGGGGACAGTGTGGTCGCCGGAGAGCCATTGATGGACGGCGCATCCAACCCACACGACATCCTGCGCGTGTTAGGCGAAAACGAGTTGCAAAAATACCTCGTCAACGAAGTGCAGGAAGTGTATCGATTGCAGGGCGTAGCCATCAACGATAAGCACATTGAAGTAATCGTGAGACAGATGTTGCGGCATCTCATCATAGAAGATCCGGGTGACACCGATTTCCTGATTGGCGATCAGACACCCAAGAAAGTTTTCAACCAGAGAAATCAGGAAGCCATTAAAAACAACTTGAAGCCAGCAAGAGGGGTCCCCGTTTTATTAGGAATCACAAAATCCTCCCTGAGCACAGAAAGTTTTATTTCAGCCGCCTCATTCCAGGAGACCACCCGTGTGCTCACAGAAGTGAGTCTCAGTGGCAAACGTGACAATCTCGTAGGACTGAAGGAGAACGTCATCATGGGCAAACTGATCCCCGCAGGGACTGGTTGTCGTGCATATTCTGGAATAAGAATCGAAGAACCCGAGTTAGAAGAGGTTGCCGCAGAGGTGGTGGCAACAGATTATAACGAGGTAGAAGCAGTGGGCGGTTCAATTGAGTAAAAAAACGCAGAATTAAGGAAAATTTACCTTGACTCTGAATTCCACAGTGATATTATAACTGACTTTCAAGACGCATATTCCAGTTATTATTTTCGCGCTAACCTGTTGTTTTTATTGTCTACTGGTGCGTATTCGCCGGGAGGCACAGACTATTAGTGTCTTTCGTCAGTAGAGGAGTTTTGCTTTGCCAACAATTAATCAGTTGATCCGGTCGGGTCGTCAGAAGCTAGTAAAGAAAACGGCGAGTCCGGCCCTGAAGTCCTGCCCCCAAAAACGGGGAGTGTGTGTGCGTGTGTATACTTCAACTCCAAAGAAGCCCAATTCGGCCCTGAGAAAAGTGGCCCGTGTTCGGTTGACAAATGGAATGGAAGTAACTACTTACATCCCTGGCGTGGGGCATAATTTGCAAGAGCATTCCATCGTGATGATTCGTGGCGGTCGTGTTAAAGACCTGCCTGGTGTTCGTTACCATGTTGTTCGCGGCAGCCTTGATACACTTGGTGTAGATAAGAGGAAGCAATCGCGATCCAAGTATGGTGCGAAGAGACCCAAGAAATCCTAGACAAAACTAAAAAATGGCAAGAAGAAGAGAAGCAACCAGGCGGCAAGTTACACCCGATCCAAAGTTCAATGATATTCTTGTGGCTCGGTTTGTTAATAGCGTATTGAAGCAGGGCAAAAAAAGCCTTGCTGAGCGGATGTTGTATAGCGCGCTAGACATGATTCAGGAAAAAGCAAGCGAAGAGCCTTTAAAGGTTTTTAAGAGAGCAGTGGAAAATGTTGCGCCTCTTTTAGAAGTTCGCTCGCGGCGCGTTGGCGGAGCTACCTATCAGGTGCCGGTGGAGGTGAAGGAGAATCGGCGGGTGGCTTTGAGTATTCGGTGGCTGATTCAGCATGCAAGGTCTCGTCCAGGTCGATCCATGGCGGAGAAGTTGGCTGGTGAGTTATTAGACGCCTATAATAATACGGGTGGATCTGTTAAGAAAAAAGACGAAGTGCACCGAATGGCTGAGGCAAACAAAGCGTTCGCTCATTATAGATGGTAAAGGAAGGCTTGATAGCAAGGAAATGAGTAAGAAAGTCTCGAAGGATAAAATTAGAAATATTGGTATTATTGCCCATATTGACGCAGGAAAAACGACAACAACTGAGCGGGTCCTCTATTACACCGGACGCAGTCATAAAATCGGTGAAGTGCATGAGGGGACAGCTACGATGGATTGGATGGAGCAAGAGCAGGAGCGTGGAATAACGATCACGTCTGCGGCGACAACCTGTTTCTGGGGTGGGTGTCAGGTGAATATCATTGATACTCCCGGGCATGTTGACTTTACTGCAGAAGTAGAGCGGTCTTTGCGAGTTCTTGATGGAGCGGTGGGTGTTTTCTGTGCGGTAGGCGGTGTTGAGCCCCAATCAGAAACCGTTTGGCGGCAAGCCAGCAAGTACCGTGTCCCGCGCATCGGTTTTGTAAATAAGATGGACCGTGCAGGGGCTGATTTCCTTAAAGTAGTCGGGCAGATGCGCGAGCGATTGAGTGCTAACCCGGTGTTGATACAATTGCCGCTTGGCAGCGAATCTAATTTTATCGGCATCATTGACTTGGTGACGATGAAGGCCAATGTGTACTCTGAAGAAAAGGATCGAGGCGAGACCTTTGAGACGGTAGAAATACCAGCTGAGTACAAAGAGCAGGCCGCTCTGTATCATGATGCTTTGTTAGAGGCCATTTCAGACGTAGAAGAGAGTTTGATGGAGAAGTATCTGGGCGGTGAAGAGATCAGCGAGAAAGAAGTCAGGGCCGCGCTGAGAAAAGGTGCTTTGGAATTGCGTTTTACCCCGATGCTTTGTGGGTCTGCATTCAAGAATAAAGGCGTTCAGCAGTTGCTGGATGCGGTGGTGAGTTACCTGCCCTCCCCTATTGAATCCCCGGATATCGTTGGAGTTGATCCCAACACTCAAGAGCCTTCCTCGCGAAGAGCTGAAGATTCTCAGCCTTTGTCAGCATTGGCATTTAAAATCATGACAGATCCTTTTGTGGGTCAGCTGGCTTTTGTGCGAATTTATTCCGGCGTATTGACGAGTGGTTCGTATGTGTATAATTCCACAAAGAATCAACGCGAGCGAGTGGGCAGGCTTTTGCGAATGCATGCCAATAAGCGTGAAGAAGTTGATTCTGTCAGTTCAGGTGATATTGCTGCGGCGATCGGTTTGAAGAAGACTTTCACTGGGGATACCTTGTGTGATCAGGATAAGCAGATCATTTTGGAGACGATTTCCTTTCCAGAGCCAGTAATCTCGGTCGCGATTGAGCCAAAGACGAAATCAGAGCAAGACAAACTATCCGATTGTCTGCAGAAGTTGCTTCAAGAAGATCCAACCTTTAGTGTTAAGGTTGATCCCGAGACCAATCAAACGGTAATCTCAGGGATGGGCGAGTTGCATCTCGAAATTCTGGTTGACCGGATGCGTAGAGAATTCGCATTGGATGTGTCTGTGTCAAAACCCCAGGTTGCTTATAAAGAGACAATCACCAAGGCGGTTGAAGGTGAATATCGATATGTCAAGCAAACGGGCGGTCGAGGACAGTACGGTCATGTCAAGGTTTTGGTAGAGCCAAACGAAGCGGGTGCAGGATTTGAATTTGTGAATAAAATTGTCGGTGGTGCCATTCCGAGGGAATATATCCCCGCAGTACAAAAGGGAATGGAAGAGGCCATGGGTAGAGGGATCTTGTGTGGCTATAATGTAGTTGATGTCCGAGTTTCATTGTTGGATGGGTCGTATCATGAAGTCGACTCCTCTGAAATGGCGTTCAAGATGGCGGCATCTCTCGCATTTAGAGAAGTTGCGAAAAAAGCCGCGCCGGTACTGTTGGAACCGGTGATGGATGTAGAAGTAGTGACTCCTGAGGAATTCATGGGGGATGTAATAGGTCGTTTGAATTCCAAACGTGGAAGAATAAAAGACTTGAGCGATAGATCCGGTGCGAAAGTGATACGGGCTGAAGTTCCCTTGGCTGGAATGTTTGGATATTCGACAGATTTGCGATCCGCAACTCAGGGACGCGCAAACTATACAATGGAATTTACCAAATACGAGCCAGTCCCACATCAAGTCGCCGAGGAATTGATTGCGAAGATAACAGGCGCGGGCAGTGGTAAAGCGTCAGCGTGAGAATTTTTAAATAACTCAATTGAATAAAAATTAAAACCATAATTGGAGTAAGCTAAAATGGCAAAGGAAAAATTTGTCCGAGATAAACCACATTTGAACGTTGGCACCATCGGACATGTCGATCATGGAAAAACAACTCTCACAGCGGCTATTACCGTAGTATTGTCCAAAAAAGGGTTTGCAGATTCTACCCCCTTTGATCAGATTGACAAAGCTCCGGAAGAGCGAGAACGTGGTATTACAATCGCTATCGCCCACGTAGAATACCGAACAGAAAATCGTCATTATGCGCATGTTGACTGTCCCGGCCATGCGGACTATGTTAAGAACATGATCACAGGTGCGGCGCAGATGGATGGTGCGATCATCGTAGTGAGTGCATCCGATGGACCGATGCCGCAGACACGAGAGCATATCCTCTTGGCACGCCAGGTAGGTGTTCCAAAGATCGTCGTATTTATGAATAAATGCGACATGGTAGACGACGAAGAGTTGCTGGACCTTGTAGAGCTCGAAATCAGAGAGCTTTTGGATAAATACGAATTCCCTGGCGACGAAGTTCCGGTAATCAGAGGGTCTGCATTGAAAGCTTTGGAAAATCCTGAAGATGCTGAAAAGACCCAATGTATCTGGGATCTGATGAATGCATTGGATACTTATTTCCCAGTTCCAGAGCGACCAGTTGATAAGCCTTTCTTGATGCCGATTGAAGATATTTTCAGTATTTCCGGTCGTGGTACGGTTGCAACCGGTCGAATCGAAACAGGCGTAGTCAATGTCGGCGACGAAGTAGCTATCATTGGAATTCGAGACACTGTCAAGACAACAGCGACAGGTGTTGAGATGTTCCGAAAATTGCTCGATCAAGGGCAGGCGGGCGACAACGTTGGTATTTTGTTGCGCGGAACAAAGCGTGACGAAATCGAGCGTGGACAAGTTTTGGCCAAGCCCGGAAGTATTACCCCGCATACCAAATTTAAGGCTGAGGTCTATATTCTCAGCAAGGATGAAGGCGGACGACATACCCCATTTTTTAATGGATATCGACCCCAATTTTACTTCCGAACGACAGACGTAACGGGAGTAGCTACCTTGCCTTCAGGTGTAGAAATGGTAATGCCGGGAGACAACGTGGCTTTGGAAGTAACCCTTATTGCTCCGATCGCTATGGCTAAAGAACTCCGGTTTGCAATCCGGGAAGGTGGCCGAACCGTTGGCGCAGGCGTTGTAAGTGAGATTATAGAGTAATGAGCGATCAAAAGATCAAAATCAAGCTGAAGGCGTACGATCACAAATTGCTGGACTCCTCTGTGAGTGAGATTGTTGAAACCACTCGCAGAACAGGTGCGCGAGTCGTGGGGCCGATCCCTCTTCCAACAGTACGGAACCGGTGGACGGTGCTTCGATCGCCGCATGTAGATAAAAAGTCACGAGAACAATTTGAGATCCGTACACATAAGCGGATTCTGGAAATATTAGAACCCACGCCGCAAACGGTTGATGCTTTGATGAAGCTTGACCTTTCTGGTGGTGTGGATATAGAAATCAAGCTCTAATACGGGCGACCGACGAATAGAAAGAACTATGGAAGCGCTACTTGCAAAAAAGATTGGCATGACTCAGGTGTTCTCCGAAACTGGAGATTGCATCCCTGTCACCATCGTTCAAGTTGAACGTTGCGTCCCTATCTTGAAAAAAACGATTGAGAAGGACGGTTATCAAGCAGTACTGACCACCTATGGTGTGCGCAAGGAAAAGCATACCAACAAGCCGCTTAAAGGATTTTACGATAAGCACAAGGTGGAGCCGGGCAGATTGCTGACCGAGTTTCGTGATGAGGAGATCGACGACGATCAATTGGGGAAACCGCTGACAGTAGAGTTGTTTGCGGCGGGCGACCGGGTTGATGTCATTGGGACCTCCAAGGGTAAAGGTTTCGCGGGCGTAATGAAGCGATTCAACTTTGCTGGTGCTCCCGCTTCTCGCGGAAGTCACGAAGCATTTCGAGGCGGTGGATCGATTGGTATGCATACTTATCCCGGACGAGTCTGGAAGGGAAAAAAGATGCCAGGACACATGGGTAATAAAACCGTTCGCGTACAAAACCTCAAGGTATTTCGAGTGGACGTAGACAAAAATGTATTGTTTTTGAACGGAGCGGCTCCTGGCCCCAACGGTCAAATCGTAAAAATAATTAAGTCCAAAAAGGGCGGGAGATAGACGATGCCGGTACTGGATTTATTGGACTTGTCCAATCAGAAAATCGGGACCGTCGAGGCCTCCGCTGAGGTTTTCGACGTAGCCATAAAAGAGGACCTTGTGCATCAGTATGTTCGTTTGCAATTGGCCTCCAGAAGAGGCGGAAATGCATGTACCATTGCGAACAAAGGCGACCTGCATGGCTCCGGCAAAAAACCCTGGCGTCAAAAAGGTACCGGCCGAGCGCGATCTGGCACGACCCGATCACCCATTTGGCGCGGTGGTATGACAGTATTCGGGCCAACGCCTAGGAGTTTCGAATTCAAAATGAACAAGAAGGCGCGCAAGATTGCTTTGCGATCTGCCTTGACCGATCAGGTGAGAGAAAATAGACTTTCCGTTGTAGAAAAAATTGAGATCGACGGACCTAAGACTCGGTCTGCTTTGGAATTGATGAAGCGGTTGGAGAGTTCGGGTAAAACACTATTTATTCTCAATGAGGTAAATCGGGATCTGGAACTAGCGGTTCGCAACTTGCGTGGTGTGAAGACCCTGCTGGTTGAGGGTTTGAACGTGATAGACATTCTGCATCATGATAAGATTGTTTGCACCCCGGAAACGTTGAAGAAAATTGAGGAGCGACTCAGCTAATGGAACAGCATTATCAAATTTTGAAAAAGCCGCTTGTTACGGAAAAGGGCACGATCATGCAACAGGAAACCAACAGGGTTCTGTTCAGTGTCCACCCCGATGCCAACAAGATACAAATTAAAAATGCAATCGAAAAGATTTTTGACGTTACTGTTCTGTCGGTAAATACCGTCAATGTCAAAGGCAAGCAAAGGCGTTTTGGGCGAAGCATTGGCATCACTAAGAACTGGAAAAAGGCTTACGCGCTTTTGAAGGATGGCGACACGATTGAACTGTTTGAAGGAGTGTAACGGGAATGCCCATTAGAAAATTAAAACCAACCTCCCCTGGAGTACGTTTTCAGACGATCTCAGGATTTGATGAGATCACCAAGTCAGAGCCAGAAAAAAGTCTGCTGGTATCGAAGTCTCGCTCAGGGGGGCGAAACAATCATGGACGTATGACGTCCAAGCATAGAGGCGGTGGTTTTCGTAAAAAATACCGCATCATAGATTTTAAACGAAATAAAGATAATATTCCTGCCAAAGTCGCTGGAATAGAGTATGATCCTAATCGATCCGCTCGAATCGCACTTTTGTTTTACGCTGATGGAGAAAAAAGGTACATTCTCGCTCCCGCTGGTTTGAATGTAGGCGATCAGTTGTTGTCTGGGGAAGAAGCTGAAGCTCGATTGGGTAACACGCTTGCTTTGAAAATGATTCCTGATGGCTCCATCATTCATAACGTTGAATTGAAGCCTGGAAAGGGCGGTCAGTTGGCGAGAAGCGCAGGGGCCTCAGTGCAGTTGATGGCTAAAGATGGTGCCTATGCGACGATCAAGCTTGGTTCCGGCGAAGTACGGCTGGTAGACTCAAGATGTCGAGCCACGATGGGTTCCATCGGAAATGCTGACCACGAAAACATCTCCATAGGTAAAGCAGGCAGGAACCGATGGAAAGGCTGGCGCCCGCGAGTCCGTGCGGTTGTAAAGAACCCAGTAGATCATCCAATGGGTGGTGGTGAGGGGCGTTCTTCGGGTGGACGTCATCCTTGTAGTCCATGGGGACAGATTGCAAAAGGTCTTAAAACACGTAAGCTCAGTAAGCAGTCGAGTAAATTAATAATGTCGCGGCGCAAAAAGCGCTAAAGGCTTAACCTAACTACGGAAGCATTATGGCAAGGTCGTTAAAAAAAGGTCCATTTGTAGACGATTGCTTGGCCGAAAAGGTCGAGAAGATGAATCAGGCCAATGAGCGCAAAGTCATTAAGACTTGGTCTCGCAGATCCACGATTACCCCTGATTTTGTTGGACATACCTTCTCCGTTCATAACGGGAAGAAATTCATCCCCGTATTTGTGACTGAAAATATGGTTGGGCATAAGCTTGGAGAGTTTTCTCCGACCCGACTGTTCAAGATGCACGGCGGTAGGACGAAGAAATAGGTTCTGTAGTTAAACGGTGCCTTACAAATATATAACTGACGAGAGAATAAGCAAATGGAAGTTAGAGCGATACTGAGAAACGTACGTACATCTCCGCAAAAAGCCGCTTTGGTGGCAGATATGATACGCGGAAAGAACGTGAATAAGGCAGTCAATATCCTTCAGTTTAGCCCCAAAAAATCAGCTGCGATCTTTCAGAAACTCCTTAAGTCAGCCATTGCCAATGCGGAGGAGAATCACAAGGCATTGGATGTGGATGATTTGGTCGTTACGAAGGTTACGGTCAATCAAGGGGCAACTTGGAAGCGGAACATGCCACGTGCGCGAGGTATGGCAACGACGATTAGAAAACGAACCAGCCACTTGATGGTGGCTTTAGAAGAAAAATCCTAGGGGGGTTATCGTGGGTCAAAAAGTTCATCCATACGGGTTTCGATTAGGCGTTAACAAAACCTGGAGTGCCAACTGGTATGCAGGTCGTGACTACGCCGATCTCCTGCTGGAAGATATGCGAATTCGCAAATACATCAATGCAAGTTTGTCGCATGCAGGCGTTTCTCTTGTAGAGATCGAACGCTCAGCGAATCGCGTAAGAGTCAATATCCATACCGCCAGACCCGGAATCATTATCGGTAAAAAGGGTCTTGAAGTTGATCGTCTTAAAGAAGAGTTGCAAAAGATGATGGCCGGCAAGCAGGTCAATCTAAATATCAAAGAAGTTCGTCGAGCTGAAATGGATGCGACTTTGATAGCGCAAAATGTTGCTCTGCAATTAGAGAAACGAGTTTCCTTTCGTCGAGTTGTAAAAAAGAGCGTGACCTCGGCGCGACGGTTTGGTGCGAAGGGCATTAAGGTACGGGTTTCTGGTAGATTGGGCGGAGCTGAAATAGCTCGAAGCGAATGGTATCGCGAAGGACAAGTTCCACTGCATACTCTTAGAGCCGATATCGATTACGGAACAGCAACATCGCGCACGACTTTCGGAGCGATTGGTGTAAAAGTTTGGGTGTATAAGGGTGAAATTCTTCCAGAAAAAGCAAAGAGCTGAGCGTAATCAATCGCTGTGAGCCGTGGAATATAGAAAGGGCAAGGTAGTGTCATGTTGATGCCAAAGAAGGTCAAATATCGTAAGCGACATAAAGGTCGAATGCGAGGAGTAGCATTTCGAGGGGGTAAGGTCAGTTTTGGTTCCTTTGGGTTGCAAGCAACCGAGTGCGGACGTATTACAGACCGCCAGATAGAAGCGGCCCGTATTGCCATGACTCGATATGTGAAGCGAGGTGGAAAAGTTTGGTTGAGAATTTTCCCAGACAAGCCAGTTTCCAGCAAGCCCGCTGAAACACGAATGGGTAAAGGTAAAGGCAATCCGGATTTCTGGGTAGCCGTAGTCAAGCCGGGGCGAATGTTGTATGAGATGGAAGGCGTTCCGGAAGTAACAGCAAAGGAAGCCTTTCGGCTGGCCGCACATAAGTTACCCATCTCCACCCGTTTTGTAGTAAAAGAACAAATTTAAGGGAACCGCCAATAATTAGATTGTTTTAAAAGGCAACTCGCAACCTTATGAACAGGTTAAGTATGGTAGAAAGCCATTTGCAGAGATGCCCTTAAGCCAAAGGAAATATGAAGCCGCTAGAAATCAGAGAGTTGTCGGAAAAAGAAAGAAGCGATAAAATTGCGGACCTGTCTCAGGAGTATTTCAACCTGAAGTTTCAGGTCGCCACCGGGAAAATTGAAGATCCTTCGCGCTTGAAGTATATCCGCAGGGATCTTGCCCGAATCAAAACGATTCAACAAGAGTTTGAAGGCAAGGCCCAGGGCGCTGGTGCCGGGGTAGATGAGAAACAGGAGCCAGAAACGGCCCCCGCTAAAAAATAACCGGTATTGAGCCGGCAGGAGTATCTTTTGAAAGAAAAGAATGTAGCCAAAACCCTAACGGGCACCGTCGTTAGCGACAAAATGGATAAAACCGTCATGGTGAGCGTTGAGCGGAAATTTATGGACACAACCTTTAAAAAGGTTGTCAAAAGAACACGCAAGTTTAGCGTCCATGACGAGAAAAATCAGTGTAATACTGGGGATTTTGTTGTCATTTGCCAGACCCGTCCGTTGAGCAAAACCAAGCGTTGGAGGTTTTTGGAAATGATAAAAAAGGCAGAGATCATCGGAGAGGCGGAAGCTAAATGATTCAACTGAGAACTGTTCTAGAAGCGGCAGATAATTCTGGCGCGAAAGTGGTTCAGTGTATAAAAGTCCTGGGCGGCTCAAAACGGCGATATGCTCGTGTTGGAGATATTATTGTTGTTGCAGTAAAAGAGGCCGAACCACACACACCCATTAAAAAGGGTGAAGTGAAGAAGGCGGTCGTTGTGCGCACACGCAAAGAAATCAGACGTTCTAACGGGACATACATAAAATTCGATAGTAATGCTGCCGTGTTGATTAATGAGGCAAAAGAGCCAATAGGAACACGTATATTTGGTCCAGTGGCTCGTGAGTTACGGGCAAAGCGTTTTATGAAAATCCTTTCTCTCGCGCCGGAGGTGCTATAATGGCTGGTAGAGGGACAAAACTTAAAAAAGATGATATTGTGCAAGTCATCTCTGGAAAAGAAAAAGGAAAAAAGGGTAAAGTATTGGCCTTTTATCCAGATGAAGGGCGTATCACAGTTGAAAAGCTGAACATGCTCAAAAAACACACCAAAGGTGATGGCAAGTCTCGTCAACCTGGTATCGTTGAGCAAGAAGGTAAGATGCATATTTCAAACGTGATGCTGGCTTGCGATAAATGCGGCAAAGGTGTTCGTGTCAAACGCAAACAACTTGAAGACGGAAAACGCGTACGTATTTGTCAAAAATGCGGCGAGGTGATGGACAGGGTATAATGATGACAAATTTAAAAATAGCGTACAAAGAAAAACATCGAGCACAGGTTCAAAAAGATTTGGGTCTCACGAACGTGATGGAGATCCCCAAGCTTGAGAAAATCGTCCTCAATATGGGTTTGGGTGAAGCGATACAGGATTCCAAATTGATTGAAGCAGGCGTTGAACAGTTGCGAACGATTACAGGACAAATGCCCATTATCACCCGCGCTAAAAAGGCGATCTCCAATTTCAAATTGCGAGAAGGTCTCCCGATTGGGGTCAAGGTGACATTGCGTGGTGACAGAATGTATGAATTCTTTGAAAGACTGGTCGGCTTTGCTCTGCCACGTGTTCGCGACTTTAAAGGGCTTTCCCCGAAAGCATTTGATGGACGAGGCAACTATTCAATCGGTATCAAAGAACAGTTGATTTTTCCTGAGATTGATTTTGACAAAGTAGATAAAATCAAGGGAATGAATATCACAATTTGTACGTCAGCCAGGACCGACGAAGAAGCAAAATGTTTATTGACTCACTTGGGGCTTCCATTAAGGAAGTAACTTGAACTCTTGGTCACGCTTGTATAGGCGGTGACACCGGAAAACAAAATGGCAAAAAAATCGCTGATCGCCAAATCAGAGAAACCAAAAAAATTCAAAGTGCGCGAGTACAACCGTTGCAATGTTTGCGGACGTCCGCGAGCGTTTCTCAGAAAGTTCGGTATGTGCCGAATTTGTTTCAGAGAGCGTGCATTGTTGGGAGAAATCCCTGGCGTCACTAAATCCAGCTGGTAAACCGCCGCTTTAAAGCAAATAGCTAGCGCATTATATTCAGGAGTCTTAATCGCTTATGTCAATGACGGACCCCATCGCAGATTATTTTACCCGCATCCGTAATGGATTGATGGTCAAAAAGGATCGCGTTGAAATTCCAAGTTCGAAGCTTAAAACAAGGATTTCGGAGATTCTGAAAGAAGAAGGTTTTATCCGAAATTATCGCGTGTTTGAAGATGGTAAGCAGGGCATACTGCGCGTGTACTTGAAGTATAAAGAGGGTGAGTCTGTTATTCGTGGAATCAAGCGAATAAGCACCCCTGGTAAAAGAAATTACGTGAGTGCCGGCGAGGTTCCGCGTGTGCTGAATGGTTTGGGCATCGCCCTCATCACCACTTCTTCGGGAGTGCTCACCGATGAAAAATGTAGAGAAAAAGCCGTGGGCGGCGAAGTGCTGGGCCACGTTTGGTAGATGGTGGATCTAAAAGGCCCGCTAATAATTAATATCAGGCAGAATTCAAGGTTTAAGTTATGTCTCGGATAGGCAAAAAATCTATTCCCGTTCCCTCGGGAGTTGACTTTAAGATCGACGGCAATCAGATTACAGTCAAGGGCCCCAAAGGTGAGCTTAAGCGCGATTTGCATCCTTTGATGAAAATTGTGTCAGAGAGTGGTGAAGCTCGTGTAGAGCGCCCCGATGACAGCAGGCAAAGCCGGGCATTGCACGGTTTGACTCGTAGTTTGGTTAATAATATGGTTCTCGGCGTGACGCAAGGATTTGATAAGTCCTTAAAGATTGTCGGTGTAGGTTATCGCTGCGAATTGAAAGGGACGACTTTGGTTTTGAATGTGGGTCATTCACATCCCATAGAGTACCCCGCACCGAACGGAGTCACTTTTGAAGTGGATTCGAAAGCTAACATTGTAAAAGTATTAGGGATCAATAAAGAATCTGTGGGTCAGGCCGCGGCAGAAATTCGATCGTATAGGCCACCAGAGCCCTATAAAGGGAAGGGTATCATGTATTCCGACGAAAAACTCATTCGCAAGGCAGGCAAAACGGCCGGGTCCAAGGGCTGATAAAATATGAAAACAAATGCAAGGTATGAAGCAAGGCTGAAAAGAAAGCAACGTGTCAAAAAGAAAGTGCAACGTAATAAAACCAAGTTGCGCCTGACCGTGTTTAAGAGTGCCAATCATATTTACGCTCAGATCATCGACGATCTGCAGGGTAAGACGCTAGTTTCAGAGTCCACCCAGTCTCCCGCTTTTAAAGAGCAAATGAAGTATGGCGGCAATGTGAAAGCAGCCTGTCTGGTGGGAAGTCTGTTGGGTGAGAAGGCAATTAAAGAAGGAATCAAGGAAGTATATTGCGACCGAAATGGTTTCATTTATGCGGGACGTATTGGCGCATTGGCTGATGCGGTACGCGAAAAAGGTGTGCAGTTCTAGTTTGGTGAGACTGGTTTATTCCCAATTTAGATTTGTGGCGGTCTAATAATAGAGTGCTTTGAACGCATATGTAGCGCACGGCCGGAAAACCGGATCGTACTTTAGCGGAGGTGTGGATTGCAGGAACAAAAGGACGCGAGACAAGAATATATCGATAAGGTGGTCAATATCCGTCGTGTGGCCAAGGTAGTTAAAGGTGGTCGTAGGTTTGGCTTTAGCGCGCTGGTTGTTGTTGGAAACCGAGACGGTGAAGTGGGTTGGGGTTTGGGTAAGGCCAGTGAAGTCCCAGAGGCGATCCGAAAAGGTGTGGAACGCGCAAAGAAGAGCCTGGTGACGGTTAATCTGGATAAGGGAACCATTCCGCACGAAGTGATTGGAAGTTATGGTGCCGGACGTGTATTGATGAAACCCGCCTCAAGAGGAACGGGAGTCATTGCCGGAGGTGCTGTGCGTGCCGTTTTGGACGCTGTCGGGGTGAAGGATATATTGACCAAGTGCCTTCGAACAAATAACGCGCATAATGTCGTCAAGGCCACGATCGAGGGTCTGGTTTCGCTTCGAGGAGCGAAAGAGTGCGAAAGAATGCGCGACAAAGCATTATAACAAGGGATAAGAAAGTATGAAGTTATCGAATTTAAAACCAGCCCCTGGCACCAAAGTAACAAGAAAACGAGTCGGTCGCGGAATTGGATCTGGACTTGGCAAAACTTGTGGTAAAGGACAAAAGGGACAGAAGTCACGCTCAGGCGGCAAGCCACATCCATGGTTTGAAGGTGGACAAACACCACTTCAGAGACGTCTCCCCAAAAGGGGTTTCACAAATATTTTTAGAAAAGAATACGAAGTTGTTAATTTGGACCAAATTGCGGCAATCACAGGCGTAGATGCAATCACCCCTGAGGTTCTTAAAGCCAAAGGATTGATCCAAAAGATCGATCGCGTAAAAATATTAGGCGATGGCGAACTGTCGACAAGCATTGCTATTACAGCTCACAAATTCAGTAGATCTGCTGTCGAGAAAATTGAAAAATCGGGCGGAAAGATTGAGATTCTATAGATGAGCGGAGCGGATTCATTTGGTAACGTTTTCCGGATTCCGGAGCTGAAGCGGAGAATCATTTTTACACTGTCTCTGCTGGTAGTGTATCGTATCGGAACGCATATCCCAACACCAGGGATCAATACGGTTGCTTTGCTTGAACTGTTCGAAAAAGCTTCGGGAACGATATTAGGTTTTTTCAATATGTTTTCCGGTGGTGCATTGAGCCGTTTGTCGGTTTTTGCGTTGGGAATCATGCCTTATATCAGTGCTTCTATTATCATCCAGTTGATGACAATGGTTTCACCGTATCTGGCCCGACTGAAAAAAGAAGGCGAAGCTGGACAGAAGAAAATCACCCAATACACGCGGTATGGAACCATTGTTTTAAGTATGGTTCAAAGTTCTGGGATAGCCGTTGGACTGGAGGCCATGAAAAGCCCCTCTGGTGGATTGATTGTTCCTCATGCTGGTTGGGAGTTCAGGGTGATGACGATTCTGACTCTGACCGCTGGAACCGCGTTTTTGATGTGGCTTGGTGAGCAGATCACTGAGCGAGGCATTGGGAACGGGATTTCGTTGATCATTTTTGCAGGAATTGTCGCCGGTACACCTGCCGCAATTTTCCAATCAATGGATTTAATGGGGACAGGAGAAATTCCAGTTCTCGTTATGTTGCTCTTGTTGGTGGTGATGATTTTTGTTGTCGGTGCGATTGTCTATACTGAAGGTGGGCAGAGACGGATTGCTATTCAGTATGCAAAGCGAGTGGTAGGCCGTAAGATGATGGGCGGACAAACTTCGCATTTACCGCTCAAAGTAAATACATCCGGAGTCATACCCCCCATTTTTGCTTCGTCTATCATCATGTTTCCCGCCACGATTGCACAATTCATCAATGAACCGTGGATGCAAACAGTGGCAGGAATGCTGACTCCAGGAAACTTGTTTTACAGCATGCTTTTTGTTGGCGCGATATTTTTCTTCTGTTATTTCTATACGGCTGTTATATTCAACCCTATAGATGTTTCTGAAAACATGAAGAAGTCGGGTGGTTTTATTCCCGGTATCCGTCCAGGTCATAAGACTTCTGAATATATTGACAAGATTCTTTCAAGAATAACGTTTTACGGTGCGATTTATCTCTCTTTAGTATGTATTTTGCCGGATTATTTGATAAAGTACTTCAATATCCCATTTTATTTCGGGGGCACGAGCTTGCTCATTGTTGTGGGTGTTTCGCTAGATACCATGCAACAAATTGAGTCCCATCTGGTAATGCGAAATTATGATGGTTTTGTTAAAAAAGGAAGGTTGAAAGGTCGGAGGGGCTGACCTATGAGGCTCATCCTTTTAGGGCCGCCGGGTGCAGGAAAAGGCACTCAGGCCAAACTGCTAAAAGAAAAGTACGGTATTCCGCAGATTTCTACGGGTGATATATTAAGAAAAGCTGTAAAGGATCAAACCGCTGTAGGGATTGAAGTTCAAGCTTTCATGCAGGCGGGGAACCTGGTTCCTGATGAATTAGTCATCAATTTGATTAAGGAAAGAATCAAAGAGGGAGATTGTTCGGGAGGTTTTATTCTGGATGGTTTCCCAAGGACACAGATTCAAGCGGCTAAGTTGACAGAAACATTAGGAACGATGGGTATTGAAATCGATGCCGTTGTTGAGTTCTCTGTAGACAATAAAGCACTGGTGGATCGATTGACGGGAAGATGGACTTGTACTGAATGTGGTGAGATGTTCCATGAAAGTGCCAGGAAGTCGAGGGTTGACGGCATTTGCGATCATTGCGGCGGTGCATTGTTTCAAAGAGACGACGACAAAAGAGAGACGATAATCAATAGATTGGAAATATACAAACAGGAAACACAACCACTGATAAAATATTATAAACAACAGGGTCGGCTCAAAACCGTAGAGGGTCAGGGAGATGTGCATGAAGTTTTCTCTCAGGTCTGCTCACTCATTACCTGAGGTTCTATGTCAAAGGAAGAATCCATAGAAGTTGAGGGGACTGTGTTGGAGCCCCTCTCAAATGCAATGTTTAGAGTTGAATTAGAAAATGGACATAACGTAGTGGCTCATATTTCGGGTAAAATGCGATTGCATTTCATCAGAATTTTATCCGGAGATAAAGTCAAGGTGCAATTATCACCCTACGATTTAACTAAAGGTCGCATCACGTATCGCTACAAATAGGGAATAAAGGAAACTGTTATGAAAGTCCGATCATCTGTAAAACCAATTTGTATTAAATGTAAAGTCATTCGTCGGCGCGGTGTTGTACGGGTGATTTGTGAAAATCCGAAACACAAACAGCGACAGGGCTAGTCGGTTTCCCTGCGAATGCAAAACAATATTATTTAGACGAGGAGCTACAGTGGCCAGAATTGCGGGAGTCGATATTCCCAAGGACAAAAGGGCAGTGATTGCGTTGACCTATATTTACGGCATCGGAAGGACTTCTTCTGCTGAAATTCTTAAGAAATCTGAAATTTCTGAGGACGTACGCGTCAAAGACCTCACGGAAGGTGAAGTAACTCGTATTCGTAATTTTGTAGAAAAAGAATACGAAGTAGAGGGCGATTTGAGAAGGAATCTTAGTATGAACGTGAAGCGCCTGATGGACATCGGGTGCTACAGGGGTCTACGACATCGAAAAGGTTTGCCTGTACGGGGTCAAAGAACGCATACGAATGCTCGTACTCGAAAAGGTCCTAAGAAAAACGTCGGCGCATCACGCAAAAAATAATCGAAAGGATTGAGCTTCATGGTCGATAAAAAAGTAAAGGGTGCTAAGAAAAAGCAAAAAGTTGCACCTGAATTGGGAATAGCACATATTCACGCTACTTTCAATAATACGCTTGTCAGCATTTCAGATATGTCGGGAAATGTTATTTCCTGGTCCAGCGCGGGTGCGCAAGGTTTTAAAGGTTCACGAAAGAGCACTCCTTTTGCGGCACAGGTAGCGGCTGAAAAAGCGGCTCAAAAGGCCCGTGATATGGGTATGAAAAAATTGGAAGTTCATGTTAAGGGACCGGGTTCCGGTCGCGAGTCGGCAATAAGATCGTTACAAAAAGTAGGCATGGAAATTACGGTTATTCGTGATCGTACACCCATCCCTCATAATGGTTGTCGTCCTCGAAAGCGAAGAAGAGTCTAATAATAACTTCAGGTCCTAGTTAGTGATGGGGTTGGACCTCATATAAAAAAAGGGAGTCGGGGTTTGGCGAGAAATACAGGGTCGGTTTGCCGGCTGTGCCGCCGTGAAGGCATTAAATTATTTCTGAAGGGTGAGCGTTGCGAGACCGCTAAGTGCGCTATCGAGAAACGCGCTTACGCTCCAGGTCAACATGGCCAGGGAAGACGTGGCAAGTTCTCTGAGTATGGTACTCAGCTCCGAGAAAAGCAGAAGGTCAAGCGAATTTATGGCGTTCTGGAAAAACCTTTTAGAAATTATTTCGCAGTTGCGGATCGGAAAAAAGGAATCACCGGCGAAAATTTACTAGAGACTCTGGAGTTGCGTTTTGATAACGTGATCTTCCGCCTCGGACTTGCACCTTCAAGAAGTGCCGCCCGCCAGATGGTTCGGCACGGACATTTCTATATCAATGGGAAAAAGGTAGATGTCCCGTCATATATTCTGAAGCAAGGTGATACGATCAAATCCAATCCCAGAAAAACAGAAAAGGCTCCCATTAAAAAGGCGTTGGAGACGATGAAAAATCGAACGCTCCCACATTGGTTGGCCTATGATTTTGAAAATAAGCAGGCTTTGGTACAGGCCATCCCGGTCCGGGATGATATTACCATTCCCATTCAAGAACAATTGATCGTTGAACTGTATTCCAGATAATATAATCTGTTGTTTTAAGTTCATACGATAGTAGAAGGAAAACGTGCCGGTTTCGTGCCACTATCAAGCTTTCAGGACAGTACTCTCGGGTGCTAGAGCGACGGACGAAATGGGATACGGTTTCCGGAAATCAATAATAATATGGTTGGCAGGAATTAATTGGAGGCTACATGTTTAGCGCCCAGGGAATCGTAAAACCCAAGAGATTGGAATTCGATAAAAAAACCAAAACAGATTTCTACGGCAAATTTACAGCAGGTCCTTTTGAAAGAGGCTACGGTACTACGATTGGTAATTCTTTGAGACGGATGCTGTTGTCCTCTGTTGAGGGAGCGGCGGTTGTTGCTGTAAAATTTGAAGGGGTGTATCATGAATTTTCTTCAATACCCGGTGTCGTAGAAGATGTTACAGAAATCATTCTTAATCTGAAGCAACTTAACTTGCGCTTGGCTGAAGGGGTTTCTGAAAAGAGACTTTATCTCAGAATCGATGGTTCTGCTGAGATCAAGGCCGGGAATATCACTCCGGACGGAGAAGTTACCATCCTCAACCCCGATCTTCATATTGCTTCAATGGATGTCGGTGGAAAGATCGATCTGGAAATGATTGTTCGCCGGGGACGTGGCTATGCTTCCGCAGAGCAACATGTGATTGAAGATGAATCCGTTCAGATGATACCGATTGATTCGGTATTTTCTCCGGTTGAAAAAATCACTTACACGGTCGAGAATACACGCGTTGGACAATCTGCTGATTACGACTCATTGGTGATGGAAATGTGGACCAATGGCGGGATTACGCCTGAGGATGCAGTGGCGCATGCGGCTAAAATCGTAAAAGACCATATGCAGATTTTCATCAATTTCGATGAGGAACCCGAACCAGCTGTTCCTCAGGTAGATGAGAAACATCAGAAGACGATCACGAATTTAGCCAAAAGTGTAGAGGAATTGGAACTTTCAGTTCGCTCTTACAACTGTCTGAAAAATGCAAATATTCAAACCATTGCTGAGTTGGTGCAAAAAACCGATGGTGAGATGCTCAAGACTCGAAACTTTGGTAGAAAATCCTTGAATGAAATCAAGGAAATTCTTGAAGATATGGGATTGCATCTCGGTATCAAAGTGGATGATGAAGATTTAAAACAAATCAGTCAGTTGCGCAAGAAACGAGAAGTAGAGACGGAAGTTGAGTCATAAAAAACGGGTCGCAAGCACTTCACTTGTTTGGAGAAGTTTTTGCTTGATTGTGACCGTTAATAAATAAAACCTGTGTGACAGAAGTAAAAGGAAAATGAGGAGCCATGCGTCATTTAAAAGCCGGCAGAAAATTTAGCAGAACATCCGCCCATCGAAAAGCCCTTTTCAGAAACCTTGTAACGGCTTTATTGGAGAATGAGAGGATTCGAACGACTCTGCCGAAGGCTAAGGAACTGCGTAGCAAAGTGGAAAAAACCATCACTCTGGGTAAAAAGGGAACTTTGCATGCACGAAGACGCGCTTTGCGACTGGTTGCACAAAGAGACATTTTATCTAAACTTTTCGGTCCTCTTGCTGAGCGATACGCAGATCGACCCGGTGGATACACGCGTATCATAAAGCTGGGAAACCGTCTTGGCGATGATGCCCCAATGGCCTATATTGAATTGGTTGATCGTGAGGAAAAGGTAGCCACACCAGAGAAAAAAGTAAAGCCAAAGAAGACTGAAGTAAAAGACGATTCTTCTGAAAAGTAAGAATTGGCGGGTGTCTAGTTAGGTCTTCTGAACAAATCTGATTGTCTATGAGAGCCCCTCCCGGGGCTCAAATTTTAAGCGACGTTGGGGCTCACGCCTGTGAGCTCTTGCTTGAAACGAAATCGTGTGTTTTTCTTAATATACGTCAACAAATCATCATAACTTTTAAAGTGCTCTGAAAATCCGTATTCTGCCCCTGTATACTCGCAGGTTTTGACACTGTGTTCTCGGCAAATATAGGGTCGGGTCTCGTATATCATGCATTTATTGGTTGGCGATAAAAAATTGCATCTTGTGTGAATCATGATGTACCAGGCCTTGCGGTAGATGTAGAGCGAGACTTTTTCGTGTGCCAACTTCCACAACAGACATTCATAATCTTTCCGGGTCTTGGGCTCATCCAAAGCGAAGGCGAAATAATTGCAACAATGCGCTGGCAGACATTGTTCGCATTGATCGGTGCTGTTGACCTGAGATGTCATGTTGTTTCATCCTTTGTGGGAGGACGATGAGGCAAGGTGCTCACGTTTGTATATTATTAATTTATTCTGATCCATTCACTGTTGATTCAATCCTCGTTTGATATATTGCCTGTAAATTAAAATGTTGTCAAATTCCTGCGGAATGATTGTATGATTCAATTTGCGGATCACATTAGCGTTTTGCTGATAACGAACAGGGCGACCAACAGGATACAAACGGAAAACACGCGCTGAAGCATGGATGCGGATATTTGCCTGGAAATACGATTGCTAACGGTAAGTCCAACGATCCCCCCGAGTATGAACAGCAGGGTTGTTTGAATGGATATTCCTTCGCCAGCTATGAAGTGGGATATCACACCTGAAAGGCTGGTGAATACAATGACCATGAGTGAGGTGCCGACGGCACGTTGTATGGGCATACCGCTGAACATGATCAATGCGGGAACGATCACAACCCCACCGCCTACTCCGAACATTCCTGAAAAAACTCCCGTTCCCAATCCTGCTCCCAGTATTATGACGGCGCATCGTGAGCTGATCTTAAGTTTGCCATTTTCATCGCGTTGGCATGTAGATGTTTTCCGATCGGATTGCGTGGAAAAGGGTTTGAGTGATTGTCGCCACATATTTCCAGCGATCAAACACATCAATACGGCGAACAACAGTAATAGGATGGATTCAGGAATTTTACTGGCCAATCGAATGCCAAGAGGTGCACCGGTCATTCCCGCCAGGGCGAAAAGAGTACCGGTTGAAAACTCAACTTGATTTGCGCGGACTCGCTGTACAAGTCCGATCAATGCAATGGCACCGACTGCCGCCAGAGAAATCACAAAGGCTTCGTGGGGTGCTATAGAAAGGCCGTACACCAGCAAGGGAACAGCCAATAGTGTTCCTCCGCCGCCAGTCAAGCCAAGTGCAAGGCCGACAAATGAACCAAATAACAGGCTGAGGAAAGGTATCATGATAAATTCGTATTCAGGAAATAGGTATGTGAACAGGATTCTGGGTTGTGACCCAGGCCTGATAACCTCCTGCCAAATCTAAAACGTTGTCACGATTTTCTTTTTCCAGAAGACTCGCCGCAATCATCGAACGATAACCGCCCTGGCAGTGCACGATCACCACGCCTGTAAAGGGGACCTCTTTAACTCGCTCCACCAGATGGTTGAGAGGGATGTGGATACTGTTGGTGATGTGTCCTGCTTTTCGTTCATTCTCACTGCGAATGTCCAATATCGTGGTTTCACCTTCGTATTCCCTGAGAGTTGTGGGAGAGATTCGTTGAGTTTTAGAAATAAGGTCGGCGCGAGCATTGAGAGAATTCATCCCCTCTTTGAGAAATCCCCTCACATTATTAAAACCGATTCTGCCAAGGCGTATCATGGCTTCGGTGACATGATGAGGTTCTGCAACGATGACGATTGGAATATCCTTGTTCAAAAGAGTTCCACACCAGGTTGCAAATTTCCCGTCGATGCCAATGTTGATGGAATGGCGCAAATGCGCGCTGGCAAAGTCGGGGGCATCGCGCACATCAAGAACAACAGCACCGGATTGTTGCAGTTCAAGAACGGTTGTCAGATCGAGAGCATGGAACGATTCAGCCATGGACTCTTCAAGATTGGGTCGTTCTTGCTGATTGAGGCTGGCATCATAGCCAAAATATGCAGGGGCCTCTGGTTGGTCGGCTGTGATCATGCGGATGAATTCTTCTTCCGTCATGGGTTGCAAGGCATAATTGTAGCGTCGTTGTTCGCCAAGAGTCGATACTTCCTGGTCACTCAATGCCTTGCCGCACATCGAACCCGCACCGTGAGCAGGATAGACAAGGGTTGCGTCGGGTAGTTTCAGAATTTTGTTATGCAGAGAGTTGTAAAGCATACGGGCTAACTCCTGAGCGGACACTCCAACAGAAGCAAACAAATCCGGTCGTCCAACATCGCCAAGAAACAGGGTATCGCCTGTGAAAATTGACTGAGGATTTTTAGAATCAATCGTGTTATCAAAGGCCAGCAAGCTGATTCCCTCAGGAGTGTGACCGGGTGTTTCCATGACCACCAAACGAGTATCTTCTCCCAGTGCGATGATGCTTCCGTCGCTCAGTGGATTGAAAGCGAACTCCGCTCTGGCCCGCGCTCCGAGATGAATACAAGCTCCCACCTTGTCACGAAGCTCAATATGTCCTGCAACAAAATCAGCATGGAAATGGGTCAAGATAACGTGCTTGATTTCATATCCGCGCTCTCTGGCATCGTCAAGATAAAGATCGATGTCGCGTCGTGGATCTATGACAGCGGCTGTTTTCGTTGTTTCATCGGCAACCATGTACGATGCGTGCGACAAACATTCCAGATAATAGCGTTGAAAAAACATGGTGATGCTCCGGCTGGATTTTTAAAGGATATAACTGTTCAATTTTTGTTCCATGGCATCTTCATCAGTATCATAGCCATCGCGCAACTGTTGGTGATCCCTGAAAATACAAGGCCCGCTCCCACAAATGCAGATAGAGCGATGAAGGCAGGATGCACCAGCATGCCCAGAAGTGCACCGATAAGCACGAGCGATCCGGCAACTATCCGTACTTGCCGCTCAATTGAAACAGATGTTTGGCCATGAATAACCGGCAATCCCTTATCTTTCCAGGCCCGAGTGCCGCCTTCTATATTCACAATTTGCGTGAATCCCAAAGCATGGAACTGTTCGCAAGCTTTCAGAGAACGGTTCCCGGCTTGGCAGATAATATAGAGTGGTGCTTTCAGGGGAAGCTTTCGGGACTTCATGACAGCTTTGGGGTCAAGAGAATCCAAGGGTATATTTCGAGCAGATGTGATATGACAATCGCGGTACTCCGTTGGGGTGCGAACATCAATCAGCTCTATAGTCTGAGTGCTTTTTATCAAGGCATCCAATGCCTGGGGGGTGATCATTGAAATTGTGCTTGTCATTGAGGATCTCCAAGAATCGTATTATCGTGATTTGACAATATTTTTAATTATAAAAATCTAACCGAATCGATGCTGAATGCAGTCCATGATGCTTGCTAAATGAGGTTCGGCGATCTCGTAATAATTGCGTCTGCCGTCCCGTTGACTTGAAAGCAAACCGCAAAGTTGCATCAATCGTAAGTGCTCTGAAGCCATATGGCTGGGGATCTCGCAGGCATCTGCCAGCTCGCCCACTGCGTATTTTCCCTGCAATAACATTTGCAACATGCGCAAACGGTGAGGGTGCGCGATTGTCTTGAGACAGCCTGCGGCTTGCGCCAAAGCATCCAGATCCAACAGTTTTTGTTTGTTGTTCCTTTTAACAGCAGGCATGAAGCCCTCCTGTGAAATAGTGTTATATCGTAATATAACGATAATACGATATCTTTTGCGTGTCAAATGAATAATGTCTGTTTACTGCTTGAAATAGAGAGTGCCGGTCTTTGGGATTTCTGGGTTAGGAAAATGTTTGTAACCCAATATTTACCATTTCAAAAAGAAAATCTTGTGAATATAATAATGGAAGGGTGGTTCTAAATGAAAAATATCGATTTGGATTTCATGAGGATGAAGGCACTATATGAAACGTCATTTTTTGGGGTTTGTTTTTATCTTGTTGGGTGTTTTAGGAACCACAAATTCGGCAAGGGCTTACGATCCTATCGAGTTTACTCTGGTCAACGAAACGTCTACTACCCTGACGGCAATGTACATTACTCTCCCGGAAGATCGAACCTGGCAACGCAATATCTTTGACAAACAAGACACTATACGCCCGGGTGATACCGCTGATATATCGATTGATGACCGAATGCCCGACTGTGTTTATGATGTGTTGATGACCTTCGAAAACGGAAAAATAATGGAGGATCTGGAGGTGGATCTTTGCAATTTTGACGGAGAGGTTGTCAATGTACGGGATGCAGATCTCATCAATCCTGAAAACAGCTCAGATCTTTACGATGTCTTGCGCTTCCTATTTGAGTCATAACCTTTAAATGATAGAGAGTTCTGTTTGTCGTTGATTCAATCGAAAGATGTGCGCTCATCTGAGGGATTTATCAATGGCATCGAGAAACTTTGGAATGTTGATGGGTTTGGTAATGTAATCACGGAATCCCATATCCAAAGCCCGTTGTATGTCCTTGCTCATGGCGTCGGCGGTGAGGGCTATTATAGCGATATTCCGGGTTTGTTCCATCGCTTGCAGTTGTCTGAATGCTTCCAGACCATCCATTCCGGGCATGTGGATGTCCATCAGGATCAATTCAGGTGCCTGAGTCCTGGCAATCTCAATGCCTTCGAGAGCATTGTTTGCGGTGAGCAATTCGATTTCCGGTCGGCTATTTCTCAGGATTTGTTCCACCAATGCCCGATTGGCGGGAATGTCTTCAACATACAAAATCTTCTTTTTATTGGAATTGGGTGGCGAAAGTTGGACAGGTTCCTGACCCTTTTCAAGCTTGATGAATTCGTGTCTGATATTTTTAATGGGTAAATCAATATAGAAATAACTGCCTTCTCCCTCCGTGCTTTCAAAACCAATCTTGCCTTGCATCAATTCGATGAGCTGTTTCGAGATGGTGAGGCCAATTCCGGTGCCTTCGATGCTTTCCGCATCGACATCAAAACGCTCAAAAGGTTGGAACAGTTGGGCTTTTCTGTCTTTGGGGATGCCATGGCCGTTGTCTTTGATCCCGACGCGCATCATGCCATTGTTCAAATCTTCGTAGGAAACAATCACCGAGCCGTTGGGCTTGTTGTATTTGATCGCGTTGGATATCAGGTTCAAGACCACCTGTTTGAAACGAAGCGGGTCAATCTCGGCAAAGAAATTTCCGTGCGGGATTTTATGATATTCGAGAGAAATATTATTTTTTTGCGCCAGCGGTTTGGAAATGGAGATTACGTTGTCCACAATGGGAATCATGTCGGTGGTCTCAATGGACAATTTCATGTTTCCAGATTCAATCCGGGAAAGGTCCAGCACCTCATTGATCAATGCTAGAAGATGATTCCCCGCAGAGGAGATTCTTGATAGATTGTCTTTTTGAGTGTCTGTAAAATTTGCGGATTTGAGTTCCAGCAGTTGCCCAAAACCCAAAATAGCGTTCATTGGAGTGCGAAGTTCGTGACTCATCCGAGAAAGAAATTCGGATTTTGCCCGATTGGCTTTTTCAGCGATTTCTTTAGCTTTTTTCAATTCCTGAGTACGATCTTCAATGCTTTTCTCAAGGATTTGAGTCTGGTTTTGAAGTTTTTCGGACATGGTGTTGAACGAATGAGTGAGATCACCGATTTCATCTTGACTGGAAGTGTTGATACGGGTCTGGAACTCTCCTTTTGCCATGGCCAGACTTGCATTGCTAAGGGTGCGAAGAGGTTTGACGATAGAGACCGTTAAAATACTGGCAAGTATGAGCGCAAGAATTAAAGTCAGCATACCGGTGAAAATAAATCCCTGCCGCAATTCAACGACTGAAGCAAACACTTCATCAAGATGAATATCTACGATGATTCCCCAACCTTCCCCTTCGCGAGCATAAATGGTTTTGGAGTTTGCAAAGGCACTCAGATACCATTCCCCATTTCTTTCATAATCGAGAAAGCCAATTTCATTATTTTTAATCTTTGTCAACGGGAGCCACGTTAAGTTGTCGATCCCAAAATCTTTCAGTGTCGGTTTTTCCTTAGGGGAAATATTTTTTGAAGCGACACTGCTGAAAAGAACCGCTCCCCTATTATTCACCAAGTAGATCTCGATCCGTTCGAAACCAGAATCGGACTTGATGGAATCAATGATTTCTGCGATCCGTTTTAAATTGATTCCGGCCCTTAAAACGCCCACGGTATTCTGTTTGGGGTCCTTTATGGTCAAATTGGCATTGATGGCGTAGGTGTTTGAGCTGGAGTCGTATTCTACGTCGTCAACCCATCCGTCTTTAGTATTGATGGTATTTTGGAACCAATCTTCATCGGCCTGATAATAATCGGAAGTCTTTGGGGAGGCACCAATGATGGCTCCAAAAATATTGGTGGCGAATAACTCATTGAACGTTGAGTCCCCGTATTTCGCCTGATAGTAATGGATGTAATCCTTAAAAGATTGCGACAGGGGGTTGTTTAATATTGAGGATATAGATGGATTTTCAATATCTCGTACCCAATCTTCATCGATTTTCTTTATATAAGCATCACGGTCCTGTAATGACTCAAACGCCTCGTTGGATTTTTTAGTAGTAGACCCTAAGTGAATTCCTTGAGAAAAAGACTGTATCTGATCAATGTTCATATTGACAGTATGGACAATCTCATCGAGCGTTTTTTTAGCGATGAACAGGGTTCCTTCACCGATTTGGTTTTTGAGTGTGTTTTGGGCTTGCTGTAGCAATATAAGTTCAGAGACGCTTATGAGAAGCAGGATGCTAAAAATAAGGAGGGAAAATTTTTTCCAAATTTTCATGGATCTGGCAAATCCTACTTTAAAAGAAGGCTGGATGAAGCTTATTAAAGAAATAAGATATGTGGACTCTCAAGTTATGCTCTAAAAGATAACAGAGAAGAGCAAGTCGTATGACGTTCTATTTTCCTTAAGATCGGAGAAAAGAAGTCATTCGCAATCCCGTTGAAATCCGATTCTGCATACGGTGTGCTCATTTTCCAGAAGCACATGGATACTGCTCCCGAGATATCCCTTGATCAGGTCGAAAATATCGTCATAAAAAAACTTCAGATTTTCAGGAGTCGCTTCGGAAATTTTGAAAGGTTCTTTTTCCGAAGAAGTTTTGAGCCGAAAAAAATTCTTGTCCTTCTTGACTCCCAGGTTGATCAAGATCGGTTGAACAGGGTCGGTTTCGCAGGTTTTACAGACAAGTGTTATCTGAATTCCTATATGCCAGAATCTATCCTGTGCCAGAAGCATGGCTTCCCGGACGGTGTATTTTTTTTCAGGATCGGGTTTTACAAGCACCGGAAATATCTGGACACTTTCTTTCGGGAGATCAAAATCTTCAATGAGACCCTGAATCAGATTCTCCAGAAAATGCATACACGCTTCTTGATAGCGAGAAAATTCCATCCGTGACTCTGTGTAGAGCTCGCAAAGTTCATTGTATCTAGACATAAATCCTTATCAATTAAAGAGAGTTAAGATCAACACCTAGTTTACACAAAAGGAAATAAGATAGACAAAAATATAACTGAATTTCTAAAAAAACTGCGTCTGTTTTTTTAATGATTATAATGAAAATACGTGACATTATTTTTATCAAAAAACTTTTAGCCGGATGAGGACTGAATACGATGAAAAGCATGAAGGGTCTTTTGATCTATACCGGGATCGTTTTGTTCGTTTCGATCAAGTATTACCTCTATGCCTATGCGGTGTATTCGCCCACACATGAACGGGAAACATTTCTGAGCGAGATTGGGGAGGGATTTGGGGAACTGGGTTTGTGGGCTTTGCTTTTTATTTATGCTCGCACGGTGTTGAAATTAGCAATCGGTAAAAACAAATTCATAGACCGCATCCTTCCAGACTATTCACGCTCTCCCAGCGCATCTTTTTTGCAAAAGTTACTGGGTTTTTTAAATAGAACGCATGTGTATGTCGGGGTTGCGGCGTTCGCAATCATTCTTCTGCATATCGCGCTGGTGGGCATGTCCATGAAGATATTATTCTTTCCTGCGGTATTGGCTCTGGTTCTTTGGCAGGGATTCTTTGGAATGTTTCTTACTTGGAAATATTCGCCCGCAGAGTTGAAGAAATTTTCCTACCTGGTTCACGCGCAGTTTGTCACAGGAATCATGATCGGAATCTTTGCTTTTTTTGGACACCTGCTCATTGACAATTAAAGAGGGCCTTGCTTTTCTTGCGCAGAATGTGAACAATTCTGTTTGTTTATCTGATTGGAATTGGGGAAAGGAGGTCGATATTATTCGTCGGTGCTGAAGCCGAATCGGCTGAGAACCTCTTGGTCGTATTTTTTCTGGTTTTGCAGAGCGAGTGCCAGAGATTCGGAGACGATCGCGGCATTTTTCTCGTCCATCGCTTCGAACATTTCCTTGCCTTTTTTGTTGATCAATTGCAGGACCCCCATCAATTTGCCCTGAAACATGAGTGGGTAGACGAGCATGGATTTTAATTCCATCCCGGATTTTTTGTCCCAGGTATTATCGTATCGTGTCGCGGGGTGCAGGCAGGAGACTTCGTGAGGATCGTTCACGTTGCGAATGTTTGCGGGTTGCATGAGTGTGGCCACGGCACCTGCAATCGTCTTCGGTGAAATGGGAACGCGGATTTCCTGTATCATTTTGCCACTTTTGAATTTTGAAAATATTTCTTCGGTCTTTTCATCTACGGTATAAACCGTGACCAAAGTTGCCTCGAACAAGTCGAGTAGATAGTTCTTGAGATCGATCAAAATCGAATCCAGATTGGAAGCGGAGTGGATGGCTTGATTGATGGCACGTATCTTTTCTTCCCGGTAAATATTTTTAAAACCCAAAGCCAGAGTGTCCGAGATCATGCGCGCATACTTTTCGTCGGTCTCTCCGAAGCAATCCTCGGTGGTTTTGTTGATGATCTGCAGGATCCCCTGTAAATTCCCCTCATAATTGAGAGGATAAACCAACATCGATTTTGTTCGGTACCCGGCTTTCTCGTCGAACGAGCGATTGAAAGTCAAACCGGGATAGATTTCCTCCAATTCCTCCTGATCGTATACGTCTTTAATATTGAGTGGTTTGTTGATGGTCACCACCGTGCCGGCGATGCTTTCGGTGCTGACAGGCACACGGACCTCCCCCACCTTGTTGTCGGTTTTTACCCGTGAATAGATCTGGTTCACTGCCGGATCAAAGGCATAGAGGGTAATAGAATCGGCTTCAAACAATCTCAATATAATGGGTTTGAGATCAATCAGGATGGTGTCCAGATTAACCGCTGAGTGAATGGTTTGTGTGATGCGGCGGACACGTTCTTCGCGGGCCATTGTTTTGAAACCCAATGCCAGATTGTCGGCCAGAATCTGTGCGAATTTTTCGTCGGTTTTTCCAAAACCTTCCGTATTTTTTTTATTGATGAGTTGCAAAATTCCCTGCAACTGTTTGTTGTACATCATCGGGTAGACGAGCATGGACTTGGTCTTGAAGCCCGTTTTTTCGTCCCATGAATTGTTGAAGGACAATTCGGGATGGATTGCTTTCAACTCGTCGTCGTGATAAACATTTTTGATATTGAGCGGTTTTTGTAAAAACGCGGCGCAACCGGCGATGCTGTTTGGTGAAATGGGCACGCGGATTTCGTTGATGCCTTCTCCTGTTTTTACCTTGGAGAATATTTCGTTCTTTTCGCGATCCACCGTGTAGATGGTGATCAGTGTCGCGTCGAACGGCTCCAGAATAGCGTCCTTTTTTTCGATGAGAATCTTGTCAATGTTTTCTGCTGAGTGGATGGCCTTGGCCAACTCGTGCACTTTTTCTTCGTGGTTGACACTGCGGTGAGTTTTGCCGAGTATGGAATCTTCCTGCTGAATCTTGAGAATCGCCAATGCCATTGCCGGAGAATTTTGGCGGGCAAGTTTGAGGTCGGATTCTGAAAAAACTTTGTCCCCTTTTTTGTTGATGATCTCCATCACTCCGATAATTTTTTTGTTCTGCGTCAAAGGGACGACAAGAACGGACTTGATCTTGAATGGCAGGGTTGGGTACCACCAGGAGTCACAGCAAAGGTTGGAGAAAATATCCTTTAATTCATTTTTATCTTCTGAGTTTTCGATGCGCAGAAACTTACCTGAAGCGACGGCATAACCTACGAGACTATCGCTGGAAACATCGAGCTGTACGTCGTCTTTATCTATCATGTCGCCCAGTTTCAGCGAGTAGAGTTTGCGCTCGGTTTCTTCCAGTCCAAAAAATGCAATGAATTCGCAGTCGATCAACTTCTTAAATGCATTGATCGGCGTGGACAATGTCTCACGGAGTGACTGTGCGGATTGCACTTGATTCAGAATTTCTTGAAAATAACTGGCCGGCTCGGGTGCGCTTCGGGTGACTGGCTCTTTGTTGGATGAGTGGGCTTGTGCTTGACCTGTGGAAGCGAGTGGCCTTGATTTGCAGGCCTTCGTGTAGGTGATGACCAGATTGACAAGGATGGCCCCATTCATCAAAACCAAAGGTTTGTTTGAGGTGAAAGAATGTGCTTCCTCGGAAAAATCACCGGTGGTTATCAACAGTCCGGCATCGGCCTTTTGCGACAGTATTTCTTCCTGCAATTTTTTTATTTCAGACAGCCCTACCTTATCTTGTCCCCAATTCCGGCAAGAGACGACCATTTTCTCTCCGAATTTGGAAAAGATCAAAGCATCGGTTCCAGTCCCATTCGACGGGACAATTTCATAGTTGTCGAAAGTGAAAATTTCTTGCAGGAGCTTTTCTGCTTGAGATAGAGAAAGCTTTCTCAATCCTCTAAGAGAGGTGGGAGGACTCGAAAGATGATTGGTGAGGATTTTTTTTAGAGTGGCAACGCTCATGGTTCCGTCCGGAATTCACAAACCTTACGTTATCGAGCATCTCATGGAAGACTTAGCCATTGTTTCCAACCTGATTTCTTTTTAGGAAAAGAGGCCGTCTCAGCCACCCGGTTGCGCGTCAAATGTTTCGCTCAACAGGTCTGTGAATGGGGAAATCCAGATTCGATTGCTTTTATAAAGGTAATTTGTTTATTTCATTAAATCAACATCTTGTGTATAAGTCAATAAGTGTCCTTCTTTTTGCAACTAATTTTTATGCAGGGAAAGTCCCGGGGCAGGTGAACTCATTTTATTTTTTTAAATTCGTTAACAATTTAAAATTTTATCTTCGCTTATACTGCACAATAATCGTTATTACGTTGTAGTATTGTATTAAATAATTTCAATCATTATTCTGGAGATTCGTTTGAGGTCTGTCCTTTCCCCCCTGTTTGCTCTTTTATTCTCTTCAGCAATTCTCTTGATGGGTAACGGATTGCAAGGCATTCTGACTCCCATCAGAGCCAGTATGGAAGGTTTTCCGGAAATGGCCATTGGTTTTCTTGGTTCGGCCTACTATGGGGGTTCCATAATTTGTTGTTTGATTTGTCCTCATGTTGTCAAACGAGTCGGTCATATACGCTCATTTGCAGTGCTTGCGGCGACGGCTTCGGCAACGATATTGCTTCAGGGACTCATTATCTATTTTCCGGTTTGGGTGGTTTTACGAATAGTAATGGGGTTTTGTTTTGCCGGTATCAGTATGGTGTTGGAAAGCTGGCTCAACGATCAAACCAATAATGCAACGCGTGGTCAGGTTTTATCCATCTACACCACGATCAATCTCACCGTAATCACACTGGGGCAGTTGATGATCAACGGGGCTTCTCCAATCGGGACGACTCTGTTTATCATTGTGTCGATACTCTTATCCATATCCACGCTTCCCGTAGCTTTGACCCGGGCGATGGCACCCGCTCCACTTTTGGAAGTCAAACTTCGATTGCGAGAGTTGTTTAAGACATCCATTATGGGTTGTGCGGGTTGTTTTTGTGCGGGGATGGCCAACGGAGCCTTTTGGTCACTCGGTCCGGTGTTTGCGCTTGAAAGTGGTATGCCTGTCAATTCGGTATCTATATTTATGAGTGTGGCCGTCATCGGGGGAGCTCTTTCACAATGGCCTGTGGGAAAACTTTCCGATACGATGGACCGGCGTAAAGTGATTGGTTTTTGTTGTTTGCTTGCGGGCGGTATGGGGTTGGGATTGAACCTGGTGTTTGGTCACTCCGTGGCGGGCATGTGGCTTTTGATTTTTTTATTTGGAGTCTTCACATTCCCGCTTTATTCCTTAAGCGTTGCGCATGCAAATGACTCTGCCAATCGAGAAGATTTTGTGGAAATAAGCAGTGGACTGCTTTTGATTTTTGGAATTGGGGCTATCATAGGCCCACTTCTGGCTTCCAAGCTCATTCAGCATTTTGGTCAATCGACCCTATTCCTATTCACTGCGATCATGCATATTTCTACAGGGGCCTTGTCTTTCTATCGAATTACCAAACGCGAACGGGTTCCGATCGAAGAGCGGGAGGATTTTGTTCCTATCCCACAAACGTCTCCCGAAGTCAATCTGCTGGACCCTCGTTCCGATGAAAATCATCAAGAAGATTCCTCTGAGGTAAAAAATATCGTTGTTTGACAACTAGTAGAACGGTTGTTAAAAAATATCCACTTTGGAATGATTATTTAAAAAGGGAAAGCGATGGAACATAAACCTGCTCAGACGAGACTGCTGAAAACAGTAAAGCATCGCCGAAACGCTCCGGGCACCTCACCGGGAACCGTTGTGGCTCACCCGGAAGCCCATCCCACCAAAATCAGGATGATGGCTTATGGACTCGATGAAATCATCGAACAGGAAATGGAGAGTGTCGATCAAATAAAAGAATTTCAAAATAAATGGCCTGTTTTATGGATCAGTGTTGAGGGTTTGAAAGATGTCGAATGCTTGCATCAATTGGGAGCCCTGTTTTCTCTTCATCCTTTGATGCTTGAAGATATTGTAAGCGGACATCAAAGACCCAAGGCAGAGCAATACGACAGCGGTTTATTCATAGTGGCCCGGGCGGCATTGACTCTGGACGACGGAATCATTTTAGAACAGATCAGTTTGGTTTTAGGCGAAGGTTTTGTTCTCTCCTTTCAAGAATCCTCTAGCAACCAGCTCGATCCCGTTCGCCAGAGAGTCAGGAAAAAAGGAGGCCGTATTAGAAAGTCTCGTTCGGATTATCTGACCTACACGTTGTTAGACACCATTGTCGATTCTTTTTTCCCCGTGTTGGATAAATACAACGACCGCCTTGATAATTACGAAGACGAAGTCATTCAACATCCCAACAGAAAAATGATAGATCGAATTCATGGGCTGAAACGCGACTTTCTATCTCTTCGCCGTAATGTGTGGCCTTTGCGGGAAACCTTGAACACCCTGATCCGAGAACGAGAGTGTTTCACCGACGATACCCAGCTTTTCCTGCGCGACTCCTACGACCACGTCGTGCAAATCATCGACATACTGGATTCCCATCAGGAAAGAGGCTCGGATCTGATAAATATTTACCTGTCCAGCCTCAGCAATAAAATGAACGAAGTCATGAAAGTACTCACGATGATTGCCACGATATTTATGCCCCTGGGGTTCATTGCGGGCGTTTATGGGATGAATTTTGACAGAGAAAAATCCCCCTTCAATATGCCCGAACTGAGTTGGTATTTGGGGTATCCTTTTGCCTTGGGACTCATGGCGACCACTGCGATTCTGTTCTTATTTTATTTCAAACGCAAAGGTTGGCTGAGTAAAAAATAAACGATTAAAAGTGGATTGCTTTTTGTTTTTTATCGTTATGAGCCCGCCGAAAATTTCTCCCGTAATTTTGAAAATATTGGTTACTATTGGAGTTGAGGCATAACCCTACAGCCAAAACTCAGCTCACAATTTCCAGAAGAATGGCAATGTCGAAACCACTTTCCAGCGAGCAATTCACTGTCTTGTCTTTAGAGGAAACGCTTGCGCAACTGGAGTGTGACGAAGAGGGCCTTTCCGGAGATGAAGCTCTCCGCCGACAGCAACAGTTTGGTCGCAATGCGATCGAAGAAAAAAAAGTCCATCCCGCCTTAAAATTTCTAAGTTACTTCTGGGGGCCTATTCCCTGGATGATTGAAACCGCCGCCATTCTTTCCGCTATTGTTCGGGACTGGCCGGATTTCGGCATCATCATCGTTTTGTTGATGGTCAATGCCATCATTGGTTTTACGGAGGAATACAAAGCCGACAACGCCATTGCCCTACTCAAGAAGAAACTTGCCCTGATCGCCCGGGTCAAACGCGATTCAGTCTGGATAAATATCCCTTCGAATGAGCTCGTCCCCGGAGACATCGTCCGCGTGAAACTTGGAGACATCATTCCTGCCGACATCAAATTGATAAAAGGCAATTACCTCGAATTGGATCAATCGGCTTTGACGGGAGAATCCATGCCGGTTGAAAAACACCTCGGCAATCTGGCTTATTCAGGAGCCATTGTGGAACGCGGGGAGATGAAGGGTGTGGTGGTCGCCACAGGCATGAACACGTTTTTCGGGACGACGGCGCGATTGGTTCGGGACACACAAACCACCAGTCATTTCCAGAAGGCAGTACTTCGGATCGGACATTTTCTGATCCTAATGACTCTGGCACTGGTCGCAGTGATTTTGGTGGTCGCGTTTTTTCGGCATACGCCGATGCTGGAAACCATCAAATTTGCTCTGATACTCACCGTTGCCGCCATCCCCGTTGCGCTTCCCGCAGTACTTTCGGTGACTCTGGCCGTCGGTTCCGTCAAGCTTTCGCGGATGAATGCCATTGTCAGCAAACTCGTTGCCATCGAAGAGTTGGCGGGAATGGATGTTCTCTGCTCTGATAAAACCGGCACATTGACACAGAATCGGCTGGTGGTTGGAGACGCCGTTCCAATGGCGGAAAATACAGATGTTTTACGTTTTGCATCTCTGGCTTCCAAGCGGGAAAGCCGGGATTCCATCGATATCGCGATTCTCGAAAAAGTCGCTGAACAAGGTTTGCAAATCGCCGTTACCATAGAAAATTATCAACCTTTTGATCCGGTGATAAAACGCAGTGAAGCGGAAGTTCTGGATGCAGGCCGAAGGTACAAGGTGACCAAAGGGGCTCCCCAGGTCATCCTCGAATTGTGCCCCAATAAAGATGAAATCCGATCCCTCATTATGGAGCAGGTTACCACCCTTGCAGACCGTGGCTTTCGCGCTTTGGCGGTTGCCAAAAAAGAGGAAGGAGCTTCCTGGTCCATGCTGGGGATTTTACCGCTTTACGATCCATTGCGCGAAGATTCGGCAGAAATGATTCAGCTGGCAAATGATTTGGGAATCGGGGTCAAAATGATTACGGGAGACCATCATTCCATTGCCCGCGAAATTTCCAGGCAATTGCATCTCGGTGAAACCATTTCCACGCCGGAAGATTTCCGGGGCGAGAAAGAATCCAGGCTCGAAGAGCTGGTAGAAAATGCCAATGGCTTTGCCGAGGTGTTCCCAGAGCACAAACACCAGATCGTCAAATTGCTTCAGAAGAAAGGCCATATCGTCGGCATGACAGGCGACGGCGTGAACGATGCCCCGGCTCTGAAACAGGCAGACATCGGGATCGCCGTTGAAGGTGCGACGGATGCCGCGCGCAGTGCCGCTGATCTTGTTCTCACCTCCGTTGGTTTGTCAGTGATCATTCGCGGAGTGGAAGAGGCGCGCAAGATTTTCGACCGCATGAAGTCCTATGCGATTTTCCGCATTGCCGAGACCATCCGGGTCCTGCTGTTCATGACCGTTTCAATACTGGTGTTCGATTTTTATCCCGTCACCACCGTCATGATTATTATGCTGGCACTGCTGAACGATCTACCCATTTTGATGATCGCTTACGACAACGCCCAGATCGAGCCAAAACCCGTCGTGTGGAATATGTCAGAAGTGCTCAATCTGGCGGTGGTGCTGGGTCTGCTCGGTGTCTGCTCCAGTTTTCTGATGTTCTGGATTGGCGAACAAATCCTGCAACTCGATCGCCCCACCATACAGACGCTGATATTTCTCAAGCTGACTGTCGCCGGACACATGACCATCTACATCGCCCGCAGAGGTTCCCGTCCGTTCTGGACCCGACCCTTTCCCTCGGCAAGATTATTTTGGACCTCGGAGCTGACACAGGTTTCAGCCACACTTGTAGCCGTGTACGGCGGGTTCATGCAACCCATCGGGTGGAAGCTGGCCCTGTTCGTTTGGGCTTACGCCATCCTCTGGTTCCTGTTCAATGATTTTGTCAAAATCCAGTACTGCCGCTTTCGTGCGCGGAGGAATCAATAGTCAGATAAAACTTGAAAGGCTTTTCTGGGAGCCTGTAAGGGTCATTGCATTGTTCCTTCAAAAAAACAAGACCGGTCGGGCCCTTTCTTTTGTTCTGTATAAAAAGTGTGGCTCTTGACAGGGGTGGCTTGCGGCCTATATTTATAGGTAGAGGTGTGTTGGATTTTTGTATTTGTTTTCAATGCACCAAGAAAGATCCCATTGTGATCCGGGTCCCAAAACAATGGGACAGAGATAACAGCCCGAACGTGGTTAAAATTTTTCAGGAGGGCAAGACAATGGAAGACAAACTACATTCAAACGACAGGATTGGAGTCGTGGTTAATAAAATACCAGGCTCGGCAAATGTATTGGAAGTGTTGGGAGTGGACTACTACTGCCATGGCAACATATCCCTTGCGGAGGCGTGTGCTGAGGCGGGATACGATGCGGATGGAATTCTGGAAGGAATTTACAATGCGGTTCCCGAAAGACCCCCAAGATGTGAAAGAGATTTGTCCAAGGCTGGCATGAATCGTTTGTTAGACCATATGACGGAACAACATTATGATTTTGTTTTTGATGTCATGCCGCAATTGACCCAATTGGTCAAGCGAGTCGTTCACCGTCACGGAAAGTCGCATCCCGAATTGATTGAATTGGAACATTTATTCGATCTTCTTCGTGAAGAACTGGGTCTGCATGTTTTGAAGGAAGAGAATTTGCTCTATAAATTAATCGGGCAATTTGCATCTGGAGACACAAGCGCAAGGCCCGACGATGAACTTCCAGAAAAGCAGTTACATTTTTTGGAAGAAGAACATGCAAACGTCATAAGTCTTCTCGACAAGATCAGGACTCTTAGCAACGGCTTTGTGGCACCTGAGGATGCTTGCACTGCTTACCGCTCCATGCTCAAAAAAATGAAGCAATTGGAACTGAAAATTCACCGTTACATTCATGAGGAGAACAACATCCTTTTTCCAAGGGCACTTCAGATTGTGGAGAGTTCCATTCCACCTCATTTGAATTGAGATACAATCCCAAAAAGGTTCGGGTGTTTTTTATTGGATACTGAAGGGTCTTTGGAACAAGTTTGCACTGTCCTCTATTGCTGTTTCACCCTTTGTGGAAGATGAAAAAAGTACCGAGAGCGATGAACACGAATCCGACGACGTGGTTCCAGTGGATCGGTTCTCCGAGGTACCAGATCGAGAAAACTGCAAATACGGAGAGGGTGATGACTTCCTGAATGGTTTTCAGTTCCACGGCACTGAAATAGCCATGCCCGATGCGGTTGGCGGGAACTTGGAAGCAATATTCAAGCAGAGCAATGCCCCAGCACACAAGGATCACAGTCAAAAGCGGTTCGCTTTTGAACTTCAAATGACCGTACCATGCAAAGGTCATAAATACGTTGGAAAGAATCAGCAGTCCAATGGTGGTAAAGGGGATCTGGATGGAGCTCATAAGGGTTCTGTATTTTCCTGTGGGGGTTGAATTTTTATTGAAATGAATCGTTTGCGTGTGAGATATGGCCAATGCAATACATTGTGGGATGAATCTTTGGTTTTGCCTGGCTAGTATTTACCCTGATATCCACCATAAAAGCCATAGATTTGTGACCCTTAAAATATAATTAGTATATTAATGAGATTTAGGTTATACTGATTTCGTAAAAAAGGTTGCGTTGTTGTAGTGTGAGTTGATTCTTTCTAGTTTCTCGCCTCGAGTAAATCTAAAAAAACGATTTGGTCTGACCGATCAAAGAGGGTTTGTAATTTCTCCAAGTGGTTCCTAAAAAAAGTTCTTGCCGCAATCCAACCCAATTTAAAATCAGGAAAAAGGTTTTCCAGGCTTTTCTGGAAGTACGTTTCCAAACAATTGCACAGGAGTATTTTTTTATGGCTACAGGAACAGTAAAATGGTTTAACGAGAGCAAGGGCTACGGCTTTATTGAATCTGAAAATGGAACAGACTTGTTTGTTCATTTTTCCGAGATCCAAGGAGAAGGTTTCAAAACTCTCACAGAAGGACAAGCGGTAGAATTTGAAGAGGGTATGGGCCAAAAAGGTCCTCAAGCCACTCGCGTTACTGCTAAATAAAACCGCCAAATATCCTCAGGCAGGATTTTAATTCTGCCTGAGTTCTTTCGGTTTCATAATGATGGAGAAGGGCTCGGCCATACGGCCGAGCCCTTTTTTATTTCCTCCTGTCAAAAATACCTGATTCAAAATCAGGCCTCTCATTAAAACAACTTTAATCTGCGCGAGGGATTGAGAACACTTCGATCTGGTTTTGAAGAAATCTTTGCGCGAAAATTTAACAAATCTTATTTTATGCTCTCTGTATCCATTTCATATATTAAACGGAACTGGCTTGGCAATATACGCAATGATGTGCTTGCAGGCATGGTCGTCGCGCTGGCTCTGATTCCTGAGGCAATCGCCTTCTCTATCATTGCAGGCGTAGACCCCAAGGTGGGTTTGTATGCGTCATTTTGTATTGCGGTCGTCATTGCTTTTATAGGTGGCCGGTCTGGCATGATCTCTGCCGCGACGGGGTCTATGGCACTTGTCATGGTTTTACTGGTAAAAACGCATGGACTGGAATACCTGCTTGCGGCAACGATTTTGACAGGGATTTTACAAATCATTGCCGGAATTTTTAGCCTCGGTACGCTCATGCGGTTTGTCTCGCGTTCTGTCGTGACAGGATTTGTAAATGCTCTGGCCATTCTGATTTTCATGGCACAATTGCCCGAGTTCAAAGGTGCAGGAATCCAGATGTACGGTATGGTCGCCCTCGGACTGGCAATCATTTATATCTTTCCGCGTTTCACAAAGGCGATTCCCTCGCCGCTGGTTAGTATCATAGTCATCACAGTCCTCAGTATTTATTTCGGAATGGACTTGCGCACGGTGGGTGATATGGGAGAACTCCCCTCCACCTTGCCACTTTTCTTGTTGCCCGATATCCCCCTCAATCTGGAGACATTACGGATCATATTCCCATACGCTCTGACACTCATGGCCGTCGGTCTGCTGGAATCTTTGATGACAGCTACCATCGTCGATGACCTGACAGATACCCCCAGCAATAAAAACCGTGAATGCGTCGGGCAAGGGCTTGCCAATATCGTGTCTGGATTTTTGGGTGGGATGGCAGGATGTGCGATGATCGGGCAGTCGGTCATTAATATCAAGTCAGGGGGACGAGGTCGCCTCTCCACACTTTTTGCGGGAATGTTTCTCCTGTTCCTGTTGATGGTTCTTGGGGATTGGGTACGCCAGATCCCGATGGCCGCCCTCGTAGCCGTTATGATAATGGTTTCGATTGGAACCTTCAGTTGGTCCTCATTTAAAAATCTGAGGACACATCCAAAAACTTCCAGCCTGGTCATGATAAGCACTGTCATTGTAGTCGTCATCACACATGATTTGGCAATCGGTGTTTTTGTTGGTGTTTTGACGAGCGCACTTTTCTTCGCCCGTAAGGTATCGCGCCTGCTGAATATCGAATCCCAATTGTCAGGGAATGGTGAAGAGCGCACTTACAAAGTTTATGGGCAGGTCTTTTTTGCATCCGCCAGCCGGTTCGCGGAAGCCTTCGATTTCAAGGAAGTCGTCCAGGACATCACGATAGATGTCAGCGAAGCCAATTTCTGGGATCTGTCTGCAGTCGGTGCGTTGGATAAAGTGGTCATGAAATTTCGTCGTGAAGGAACAGCCGTTCGTATCCTTGGAATGAACAAGGCCAGTGCGATGATTGTGGATCGTCTGGGGGTGTATGATAAGCCCAATGCGCTTGAGCTAATGCCAAAACATTAATGGAGAGAAATAATGTCCAAACTATTAGTATGTATCGACGGGTCGGCTTACGCCGATAATCTCTGCCGCAATGCCGCCTGGGTCGCCAAACAGATTCATGCCGAAGTGGACCTTCTTCACGTATTGCGTCGTCCTTCAGACTATGAAGCACCGACAGATCATACTGGATTGATGGGCTTTGAAGAACGTAGCAGTCTACTGGAAGAATTGACAAAGGTGGACGAGGAGCGCGGACGTCTGGATACAGACAAAGGCAAAATCATCCTGAAGCATGGAGCCAGAATTCTGCAACAAGCAGGCGTTGAAACTGTCAACCTCCTGCACCGGCGTGGTAGCCTGGTTGAAACCATTCAGGAATATGAAGACTCCGTGGAAATGATCTTCATGGGAAAGCGCGGAGAACATGCCAACATCGACTCCGCTTTTCTGGGCTCCAATCTGGAGAAAGTGGCACGTGCCCTGCACAAACCGCTTTTTATTGTGTCGTCCGTAATACGTCCTATCAAACGATTCTTGATTGCTTACGATGGCAAAGACAGCGTACGCAAAGCGATCGACTACCTCACCACGCAACCCCTCCTCAAAGACAAGGGATTGGATTGTCATTTGCTCGTGGTCGAACGTAACGAAGGGGATATCGATTCATCCGAAGCCGGGCAAAAGCTGGAGCAAGCGGGATTCCAAACCACCCTCCGAGTCGAGCAAAGCTCTCATGCCGACCAGGTTATAGCCGCTTACGTTAAGGAAAATGAAATCGACCTGCTGATAACAGGTGCCTATAGCCACACGCGAATACGTAGCCTGTTATTGGGAAGCACAACCGCATCACTCATCACAACTTGTAAAGTTCCACTGTTGTTGTTCAGATAGCTGACATCCGCATACTTTATTGGCGATAGTAACAATTTCCAGATAAGTTCGACATCAAGGTTCATCGAGTCCGAGTTTATTGCTTTGATTCTTACCTGGGTTCGGCCGCTTGGCCGAGCCCTTTTTTATGCGTATTGAATATTCATTTCGGGACACTTGTTTCGAAGTTTAAACTGGAAAACTTTGGGGAAGACACTTAACTTAAAAGTAGAAATGATTTGCGGTGGGAATTGCCTCGATCATGCGGGTTTAACAAGCATTTCCAAACTACTGAAAAGTAGACGGAACAGCTAAAAAAACTGACCTCATTTGATAAAACGCCAGGTTTGGATATTTTCAACTTTTCCATATGAAATCATGGTAAGAATGGATTGTTGTCACGGCTCGTCGGTAAACGGAAGCAAGTGATAAGAGTGCCGAATCTATTAAAAGTCGGGGGGTATTCGCTCAATGAGCGTTCCTGTTCTGGACATCAATTTATTATGAATCATGATGAGTTGCCAACCTGTTTGTTGAGAGATATTTTTTGAAACGTATGTTTGAAAAAATACATTACCCAAAGCATATTTTAATCATTGGAATGGGATTCCTGTTGGGGCTGGTGATTTCATATTGGATGATGGATTTTGATTTTGTGAGGACGATTGGCAGTCGGGAGCAGGTACGTTCGTATGATTTGTTCAATCCCTTATACAAGGGGAAATCCAAACACGTCCTGCTGAGTAGCTGTTTTACGGTCAACAATGTGACGTACACCGATCTTTGGGATCAAAATCCAGCGCAACCTCGACATCATGGCACAGCCTATCTCAGTCAAGTATTAAACTATTTGCTCAAGAAGGAGTACGGTGATAAGAATGATCTATTTTTTGAAATGGGTGCACCCGATGTCTATGTGACAGAACATCTTTTTCAACTGGGTCATATTTTAAAAGCCCCAAATGTGAAAACGATTATCTATTCGAATCTGAGCGGAGGGCTTCATAGTTTTTACGAAAAAGACCTTGAAATACTTTTGCAGACGCGCATGATCCTTGAGGAATGGAAAAAAACTTTTCCTGAAGCTCGTGCATATCTTGACGAATATTTAAAAGGTCTTGATGATTCAAAAGAATTTAAGGAGGCGAAAAATAAATTTCCTGACTATCTTTCCAAGACAAGTTTGAAAATTCTCCCGGAAGGAACGGTGCCGCCAAAAAATTTAATAGCTGAAATATTTTCTAATCATTCTTTTAAAAAAATTTCGTCTCTTGAAAATTTTTTAATCAGCAACTTCTCTCACATAAAACGCAGTGACGATCTGGAGTGGGAACAAACGCTTGAAAGAAATCTTGAGAAGGCTCTCGCTCTCTACAAAAGTCCCATGAATGATCGAACCTTTCGATTGTGGGCGGATGCTAGAAAACTGAGTTACGATCAAAAAAAGAAACCATCATATGCGATATTTCTTAATATATTAGCTTCGATTTGCAAGGCAAGAGGCATTCAGCTCATCTATTATTTTCCGCCCATGCTGAGTATTTCCGCCCAGGATTACGATCAAAAATTCAAACCAGATTTTATAGATCCCATCAGGCGTATTATTGAGCCTTATGGTGCGCTCATCATTGACAATACGATCCGGCATGATCTCAATCAATACGATGTTTATTGGAAAATGCGCAAAAATCCTTCCAACGGTTGGAAAAGAGGCTTCCAAACAACCATTTTGGGGAACTTGAAAAGAGGGCGTCTTCTGATTGAAGAGTTGCATGATTTGCATTTACTGGATACTTCACCACGAAAAATAAATTCTTATGCCTGGGATCGCAGTGTTCTGCCAAAAATCCCATTTGAGGTAAAATCTCGTTACAGCAGGATGAACTCATGAACAAAAAATCAGACGAGATGATGAACAAAGCAAAGCAATCTGATGCTCTGCGAATATCTGCATGGAAAGATATTCTAATAAGTCTTGGCACAGGATTTTTGATTTTTGTAGCCATAGCGTTGCTCCTCAATCCCAAGATGGAAAGACTCAAGGCGACCTGGGTAATGTATTACGGGGATTTTTAAGATGGCAATGACTCCTCCTGACTGGTCTGTGATTCACAAACAGGAATTTACTGCCGGCAGTTGCTGGAAAGACTCGTCCTGCTATTGTTGCGTAAACAATCATCCCGATTTTTCGTTTCAACTCCTTCCTTCAAACGGAACGACTCTTTTGTATATGGAGGGGGAATATGATTTTCTGAAAAAAACAGGGCAGGTGCTGGAAAAAACCGCTGATGGCAAGCCGCCGCAGTTTTTTTCATTTGAATTTGGAGGGCCAAAACCGCTCAATATTTTTCATACGCCATGCTATCTGGCAGGTTTGTGCGAGGGCGTGATACAGAAGCCTCTGCTTTGCAAGCTGTATCCATTCATACCTGTTTTAGATACCGACGGGGCACTGGAAACCATAGTTCCTGCATCCATTTATGACATCACTTTCGATATTCTAGGTGCAAGTTCTCCCTGCTCTGTTTTCGATCAGCAGGCAGAGTACTTTCAGCGGTGGAGTACTCTGCCCGCAGAAATACAATCGCTTCAGCATCCCAGTATTATTTTGTATTTGCAGGCAATAAAATTTTTCGTTCAAAGTTATGAAAAAAAAGTAAAAGCGTGCAAAGAATTGCAGGGACTATCTGGAAAAAAATTCTGGAGTAAATGGGAGCTGTTATATCTGGGGCGAAAATTGGTAGATACCGAACGGCTACGAATTGATGTGAAAAAAACCTATCTGGATCTTGAAAAAAAATTCGGGGAATTCCTGTGCTGATAAATTTACCGATATCAAACAAAGTCAATGGCCTTCAATTTTATAAGATGATTTTTTTTTACGTATGTGAAGCAAACGATGACAACTAATGATGATGTGTTGACTTTTATACAAAAAAGTTTAGAGCTTGAAGAGATTGATTCAACAACAGCAATGGGAAGCGTATTCGGTTGGGATTCGCTGAAACATGTTGAGCTGATTCTTGATATTTCAGAAAAGTTTAACGTTGAAATTCCACCAGACCGTATCGGGGAATTGACTCAGGTGAGTGCAATCATCGATTTCCTCAATGAGGAAGGAGCTTTGGGCAATTGAGCGAAAGTAATTTGTCTTTTGAATTCGGGCTGATGAATGAATAAAAGTTTTCTGGATTTTTCTCTATTGCATGAAGCTGTTGAGTGTCAGGCTGTTCAGCGACCGCAACAGGTTGCGATTGATGCGGGGACCCATTCTATATCCTATATGGATTTGTGCGATCAGATGCATCGCATTGCCGCTACCTTGCAAACGAACGGAATCCAAAATAACGATCGAGTGGGGTTGCTGGCAGGCAATGGCATTGAAGCTTGTATTGGCATGCTGGGAATTTTGCGCGCCGATGCCTGTTATGTGCCATTGAACCCCGCGTTTCCTGCCATGCGTTTGGGTGCTGTCATAGTAGATGCAGGAATAGAAACCCTTATTTCTGTAAAAAAGCACACACCGCAGTTACTAAAAGTTTTAGCCTCCATCAAAGATTTCCGGGGCGAGTCGCTGATATTGATTGACGCTTCTCTGGATGATCCTGAGTGCCTGGAACTTAAAAAAGAGTTTGCGAAGTATTTTGAAAATATTTGCGGAGCCGAAACCCTCGCGCAGGCAGGTTCTCCATCGGAAAGTCGGGCGGTTGAAAATAATCTTGCCTACGTCATGTACACATCGGGGAGTACAGGCACTCCCAAAGGAGTGATGGTCACGCACCGGAATGTCACTTCATTTTTGCGATGGGGAATCGATTATTTTTCCATCTCTTCCCGTGATCGAATGTCCGGTCACTCGGATATCAATTTTGATTTGAGCGTGTTCGATATTTTTGGAAGTTTTTTTTCAGGAGCAACTTTGTGTCCTGTGATTAACGTTGGCGACAAATCATTTCCAGGAAAATTCATCAAAGATCGGGAAATCTCAATTTGGTTTTCGGTTCCGAGTGTGATTCGAACATTGCGCAACAGCGGGCAACTTTCTCCAAATATATTTGCCAAACATCTGCGCTGGGCCATATTTTGCGGTGAAGTGTTTTTGCCTGAATATGCAGATTCCTGGATCAAAACTCATCCCACCGTTCCCCTTTGCAACCTGTATGGCCCCACGGAAGCGACGATTGCCTGTACTTATTATAAGATTGGCGACGATGGATTTTGGGACCCCTGCAAAGCCATCCCCATAGGTCACCCAACGTCTGCAACGGAAATTCTTATTCTCAAGCAACAATCCGATGAAATCGCCGATGACGGGGAAATCGGGCGGTTGATGATTTGCGGTGCGCAAGTATCTCCCGGATACTGGGGGCAACCGGAGTTGACCCAAAATAAATTCACGAAGCATCCTTTTGATAAGGACCCCTATGCGAGAATGTACGATTCCTCTGACCTGGCTTACAGGGAGGACGACGGAGTGATTCAATTTGTCGGTCGTTCAGACAGTCAGGTGAAGATCATGGGTTACCGTGTAGAACTGGGTGAGATTGAAACGATCCTTGCCCGCCATGAAGCAGTGGATGAGGCTGTCGCCTTTTTGATGCAAGACGAGCAAGCATTGCTGGTTGCGGCAGTTTCTCTGAATCAGGGATTCTCTGACAGTGACTTTGAGAAAGATATTCTCTCTCATTGTGTGAAATACCTACCTCTTTATATGGTGCCCAAGCGTCTGATGTTTTATTCCAGTCTCCCCAAAAACAGCAACGGGAAAATAGACCGTAAGGCCATCGCCCATTCCGATTTCCTTCCTTCTTAAGGAAAGGACTACAGGAAACGATGCAGAATTTTTACGTTGAGTATTCATTTTTTATCGCCGCGATTGTTGCTATTGTTCTGTTTCGCGTTGTCAGTCATTTTTGTTCTCCACTGATACGGCAAACCACATTCATTGCGTGCAACCTGTATTTCCTCAGCCAACTGTCGGGAGCCAATCGCCTATTACCCTTGACGCTGATCTATGCTCTGTTGATTTTGAGTGCCGGGTATTTCATAAATAAAAATCCTTCAAAAGTTAAAAAAACTATTATTTTTCGCTGTGGTTTGATCTTTTGTCTGGGTCTTTTGCTTGCTTTCAAATACCCAAGTTACACAAGTTTACTTTTTGGAAATCCCCAGTTTTGGGAACGACTTTCTGCCATAGAATGGATCGGTCTCTCTTATCTGAGTTTTCGCGCCATTGATTTTCTACTGATCCAGCGTTCCGGGAGAGTGGAAAATTTTAATTTTATTTCTGTATTTTCGTATTTGACATTTTTTGCGCCTTTTATATCGGGTCCGATCAACCGATGCCTCCCCTTTTTCAAAGATTTCTCAGGGCAACCGACAGCCTTAAGCTTTGTACGAATCAGAAGCAACCTGTTAAGAATTTCCATCGGCATTATAAAAATTCTGTTTCTTTCCAAATGGGCTTACGCAAATTCCATCATCGCACCTGAATTTCAACACATCCAACCCGTTTCCTGGTGGATTCTGACCCTCAGCATTTACGCTTATTTCTTTTATATTTATCTGGAATTTTCAGGTTATTGCGATGTAGCAATCGCTATTTCCGACTTTTTTAACATCAAAATTCCTGAGAATTTTGAGTATCCAATGCTCGCTGGAAATATTCAGGATTTTTGGAATCGCTGGCACATCACATTGTCTCATTGGATGCGGGATCATTTCTTTTTCCCGCTGTTGATGTATTTTGTCAGTCGTTTCAAGTTTCTTCCCAAGATACTACTTTCCTGTATCAGCATATTTTCTACTTTCATTTTGATAGGAGCCTGGCACGGCGATAAATTGCATTGGGTATTGTATGGTGCCTATCACGGATTGGGACTGTCCGCTTATATGCTATACAACCATGCCCTGAACAACAAGGCACCTGTCGTTAGAGAGCGGTTGAGGGACAACTCGGTCTACAAAACGCTCTGTATTTTTTTGACCTTCAATTTTGTCGCATGGGGCTTGTTGTTGACACTGAACTTTCAAGACGCCCGCAGAGTTCTGTCCCCTCCTCCCGGCCAATGGAGTTACCATTTAAAATTTGGAAAAGAAAGAGAAGAGCCTTACCAGTCCCAAGGGCTGGTGGTGAAAGAATCTAGCGACTCCTTTACTTTCGAGCCCAAGGCCAAAGCGCGAGGGATAGCCTATTTTCATCTTGGAGGGATTCATCTGGACAGGCTGAAAAAGGGTGAAGGCTGGCCAATGACCATTGATGGCAAATATCAAGCAAAGCTGGAGGGCGAGATTTTATCTGTAGGGGAAGTCAAAATTCAGGTTCTCATTTACGGTAAAGAGGGCACACTTCTCAAGAAAAAAACTATGGGTTACATCCGGTATTATTCCTTGCCCATGCTATTCGATTTTGAAGGAGAGCCCGGTGCAGAACGTTTCAATATTCTTTTATCCAGTCCGTTATCCAACGGGGTAATAAAATGGCCGCAAAATTTCAAGTTAAACGGCTTGCAAATAAAGCAGATTCGATAGCAGATAGTTTTCCCACAGCTTGCATGTTTAGTATGATTAAGGTAAAAATTTGAAAAGAAGCAAAGACAGCGGTTTTTGAATACATAGAAGCATTCTATAATCGACAAGGTCGTCCTTCGCATCTGGACTACCTCAGTCCGGTATACTTTGAGAAGCCACATGTGGTTTAACTTCGTGACCACATATTCCGGGCAAGATCACTTTTGATTTTGGCAGCTCAGGCAAGGGTGATCTGTTTCGAATTCAGACTGGATCCAAATAATGAGAATCCAAGTCTCCTGGATTGCTATCTAAAAATTCATTGACTGCTGAAATAAATGTCGTGTATTATAATTCTTGTATCTTGATTCTTGTATTGCATTTCATGTATATTTGTCAGAGCGAAAGTTTGACTTTAATATTTTTTCATTTTCCCGTTTAGGATTGAGGATGAGCACGAAGCAATTGGCGACCACATCGTGGACTTTTTTGACGAATCATGCGCATGTCTTGTTGTGTCTGGCTCAAAATCCGTCTGAACGGATTCGAGATATAGCTGATGAGGTTGAAATCACGGAGCGTGCGGTACAGAGAATCATTGTTGAGCTTGAGGCTGACGGGTATTTAGAGCACGTTCGTGAAGGCAGGAGGAATGTTTACAAGGTTTTCAGTGGCAAGCCTCTGCGCCATAATATTGAGAAACATCGGCAGGTACAAGACCTGATCAGTTTGATTAAAAAATGATTTGGATCAAGTCATAGTGTGGGTAGATGACTGTCCTCGACAAAGCTTGAAATGAATTTGACCGATTAATGGATCGTGTAGAATAAGAGGTACCTTTGGATATGAGAAATAATGTTTCGCATGATAAAAGCGAACTGAGCGAAGTGTTTTCATTTATGAAAAATACGCTGGATTTTTCGATGCGAGAGGTAAAGGCCCTTATATGAATACCATCTTAGTGAACTCTCTTTCTTCAGAGGATCGGGTTCGGGATCGAGATCGGGTTCGGCAGATGGTGTTGGACGCCAGTGAGCCGATTGCGCCGTTTTGGCCTATGCGGACGATGGTCGCGCAGAACCCCATTCATGGATTGGAGTATCTGCCGTTTGATCAGGCTGTTCGAAAAGGCAAGGAGTTACTGGGTGGAAATGGGTATCTTGCGAATGAGGAGTATCGTCAGTTTTACCGCAACGGCCGCATAACCAAAGAAAGTTTTAAGCGCGCTTTTTCCAGGGTTGGGCCTCGCTCTGAGAAGCAAGTTGCTGTTGAAGTTGGGGGTCGAAAGATTGTCCCTGATGATGTTTGGCAATTGCATGTACTTTTTGGTTTCGAGGAACTGCCGCTGTCTCTCTTGGAATGGGAGCTGAGCGGTGGTGGAGCGGTAAAACGGTTTCGGAAAGATCTCTCCGAGGAATCCCGGAAAAAAAATATTGAACGGACGATCAAGGAATGTGAACTGGTTCAGGAGTCTCCAGAAGAGGCCTGCTTGAAGAATTTGTGGGAGAGTGTGTTAGCCACCTTCGAGCTATCTGATTTTCACACTTCATCTCAGATGTCCGAGGAGTTGCATGCGCAAACTTCTGCACCGATTTCCTTGCCGCCTCAAAGAACCATCAGCGATTGGGTGGATGGTTTGACTGAGGCTGTGCTGGTCGAGCAGATCAATAATCAGCTCATCAAATGGTTGGCGGCTTTTCTCGATGAAGGATTGGCTGGCTGGGAAATGCCGGGTCGAGAGGAAGGTTTCTACCATGTCTGGCGGAGCCTTGCTCAAGAAGATTTTTCGGGACAGCTTCTGGGGATCAAGGATTTCACCCAAAAAGTTCATTGCCTGTCTGAAGCTCCAGAGGACGCAATCCTTTCCAGTCTGGACCAGCTCGAAATTCCTCATGAGCAAAGGAAGGATTATCTCTCAAGGCAACTTTCATCCTTGCCCGGCTGGACGCGATACATACGGTGGCTTGGGGAGCACCCGACATACCATGCGCAACTCAAACATCCCATAGACACCACGCAATATCTGGCCGTGCGCTTATTTTATGAAGTGGAGTTTGTCAATATAAAGTGTCAACAGGAATGGGGAATTGATGGAACGGTTTCTTCTCTGATTGCATATTGGAAGGATCGATCGGAAGAGTACCATCAAAAGATGGGGCATGGAGTGCGATCTGGGGATTCGACCCAGCAGATGAAATGTCAGCACGCCTGGCGTTTGTTCCATTTGGCACAGTTTCTTGAACTAACTCCGGGAGAAGTTCGCGATCTCTCGTTTGATGATGCCCGGACCTTATTGAAATGGGTAGATCAATTTCCTGCCGATCAACATGGAGCGGTATGGATCGAGGCGTACGAAGATTCCTTTCGAGAGAATATACTGGAAAAAATTTCTGCGCATCGCGGAACGGTGTCAGAACTGGAAACGCGTCCTCATGCGCAACTCGTCTTTTGTATTGATGTACGTTCTGAATCATTTCGTCGCCATATTGAAGCCCAGGGTTCCTATGAAACCTTTGGGTATGCAGGGTTTTTTGGTATTTCCATTAACCATCAAGCTTTTGATAGCAATCAACGAGCCTCTTTATGTCCGGTGCTGTTGACTCCAAACCATGCGGTGACAGAAACACCTCGTTTGGGAGAAGGAGCGGCGTTAGAAAAATATTCTACAGGTACCCGCTGGAGCCAATTGGGACACCATTTTTTTCATGATCTGAAGCATCATCCTGTTGGGTCGATGATGATGATTGATGTTTTGGGATTCTTTTTTAGTATGGGCTTGTTGGGGAAGACCCTGCTCCAAAAATCATTTCATACAATGACCTCTGCTATCCAGAGTTTATTGACACATAAAGTTCTCACTCAGATCTCGATTTCCACGCCCTCTGATCCTGAAAATCCAGGACTCGGAGAAGTGAGTGCAGATGGAATTCCTGATGGGCTTTCTCAGGGATTTTCACTTTCGGAGCGGGCGACATTTATCGAAAATGGTTTGCGTGCCATGGGGCTCACCAAAAATTTTGCGCGGTTGGTATGTCTCTGCGGCCATGGGAGTGAGACGGACAACAATCCCTATTATGGGGCGTTGGATTGCGGGGCCTGCGGGGGAGCACCCGGCGATGCAAATGCCCGAGTTTTTGCCGCGATGGCGAATGAGCCTGAAGTTCGTCGCGTTCTCAGGGAAAAAGGATTGCCGATTCCCGATGACACCTGGTTTCTTCCAGGAAAACATAACACGACGACGGATCGGGTCGAGTTTTACGATCTGGAAGAGTTGCCTGATTCGCATAAAGAAGATTTGCTGGATTTGAACAAGGGCCTCGAAAAAGCGGGTGCGATGCAGGCTCTTGAGCGATGCTATCGCATGCCCAGTGCCCCGACTGAAATTTCTCCAGAGCAGGCTTTTGCCCATGTGGACGAACGCAGTTGCGATTGGGCGAATCCTCGGCCGGAATGGGGATTGGCGGGTAATGGTGCCTTTCTGATCGGAAGACGAAAGCTGACCAAAGGTTTGGATTTAGGCGGTCGGGTTTTCTTGCATTCTTATGATCCTGTTGCGGATCCTCAAGGTGCCATCCTCGAAAAAATCATGACCGCGCCGTTGATTGTCGGCGAGTGGATCAATACGGGTTATTATTTTTCTGCGGTTGATCCATGGGCGTATGGAAGTGGGAGCAAGGTGTTGCACAATGTCGTTGGCGGCGTGGGTATGATGCTGGGAACCCAAAGTGATTTGCAAATGGGGTTCCCCTTGCAAACGGTCAATAACGGGGAGGCTCATTATCATGAGCCGATGCGGCTCCTGGCTATCATCGAACACACACCGAGTGTCGTGTCCTCTATCATTCAAAAACACGCGATCCTTCAGCAATTGTTTCATAACCAATGGCTGACTCTTATTGTCCTGGATCCCCAAAAGTTTGAATATCAACGGTACAATCCTGATGCAACTTGGGAGACGGTTCATGTTTCTTAAATTGGATGTGTTGTTGAAAATAGGCGTGCGCAACGTTGCGAGAATGTCGGAATTGTATGCTCAATCGCTGGCTACAACAACGTTATTGGAAGAATTAAATAAATACTGATACCGTTCCGCTAAATGCGCATCTAAGACCCCATGCTGACTCGATCCCGACCTATATCATCAGAATTTCTGTTTTTTAAAACCATGACACTGTTTGTGTTTTGGGTTTTGTTGTCTGCCAGTTTTGATTGGATTCATCTTGCCTTGGGGCTTGCTTGTTCCTTCGGCGTTACCTGGCTCAACTCGGGTCACTCACCTTTTATTCCTAAATTTGGTTTGTGGCTCAGAATCTTCCTTTACCTTCCATGGCTATTTTATAAGATCGTTCAAAGCAGTCTCCATTTAACCAAGCTTATTTTAGACCCTGCGCTTCCCATTGAGCCTCAGTTGATTTCTGTGGAATCAAAACTGAATCATCACGCCGCCATTGTTCTTTTTGGGAACTCCATTACATTGACCCCGGGAACGATTACTGCAGAGGTTGACCATAATAAACTCATTGTTCACGCGATAGATAACGTGTCAAGGGAGGATCTTGAAAGTAAGCAGATGGAATCGAAAATTGCTGAAATTTTTAAGGACGAAAAGCCGGATTTATGAAAACTTTTCTTTTCTGCGTTTTAGTGTTGTTGGTGATTCTCATCGGTGCGTATCTGTACCGTGTCTTGCGGGGGCCCACAATTTTTGATCGTGTGTTGGGTCTCAACGGGATTTCAACCAAAGCCATTATATTGCTTATTGTCATCGGACTCTACTTCGATAGAGTCGATATGTTCATTGATATTTCCACGGGCTATGCCCTGCTAAATTCTGTGGGAGCACTTGCCGTGGCTAAATATCTGGAACAAAAAGGACTTTCGTAGCATGGAGATACTTTCTATTATTTTTATTGTCGGGGGCTTGTTTTTTCTGATTGTGGCCGCGATTGGTGTTATCCGATTGCCCGATGTGTTCAGTCGTTCTCATGCCGTATCATTGACAGACTCCTTAGGGGCCTTTTTGATGTTGGTTGGAATCGCCTTGCATGATGAACTGGGTAAAAATACCTTGAAAATTCTGGTTGTGTTGGCCTTGCTGTATATTCTCAATCCGGTCATTGCGCATGCCACCATTCGCGCGGCTGTTCGGGCAGGTTTAAAGCCCTGGAAAAAGGAAAACTCATGATCTTCCCATTTGAAATTCCTTTGCTGTTACTTCTGCTGGTCACCGCCGCTGGTGCCATCCTGGTCAAGGATTTGATGAGTTCCGTTTTGCTTTTGGGCACCTATAGTTTTTTCCTGTCGTTGATATGGGCCTGGTTCGGAGCTGTGGATGTCGCCTTCGTGGAAGCCGTCGTAGGCGCAGGCTTGGGTACGGTTCTGTTTCTATTAACGCTATTTGGTACAGCTCCTAAAGATACCCGGCTTCGGCGTCCTCCTCCTTCTCTGGTAACGTTGATTGTTTTTCCTCTCTTGGGAGTTCTTATGCTCTATGCCGCTAGTGATCTTCCTGGATTTGGGGACCCGAACTCTCCAGCGAGTACCCATATTTCGCCGACCTACATCGAGCGGAGCTATCAAGATACCCATACTCCGAATGTTGTGACTTCGGTGCTGATGGACTATCGCTCGCTTGACACGATGGTCGAGACCGTGGTGATTTTTACGGCGGGCATCGCTTGCGCTTTACTGCTCAGGAGGGAGTCGAAATGATACGTCCGCACGACAGCATTATCGTACAGACCTTGGGGCGTTTTCTCATTCCGGTCGTCCAGATTTTTGGTTTATATGTCTTGTTTTTTGGGCAATTTGGACCCGGAGGAGGCTTTGTCGGTGGAGTGATTCTGGGCACTGGGATGATCTTATCGGTTTTGATTTTTGGCCATGGTGCTTCCCGGAGTCAGATTGCCAAAAATATGCTTCATGGTGATGGTGTTGGAATGCTTATTTACGCTGGGATAGGTGGCGTGTGCATGATTGGAGGCGGAGAGTTTCTCAATTATGCGAATTTGGAAATTCCAGGTTTGGAAGATGCCGCTCGAAGGTCATTGGGGATCGTGCTCACGCAGATTGGTGTGGCCGTGGATGTTGCGGTGACCGCTGTTTCTATTGTGTTCAGCTTGTCTGCTGAAGAGATCATTGAGGATTCGATAAATGGTTGATGCGATCGGCTCAATTTTTCAACGGCCTAATTTTTTAACGTTTGTAATCATATTCCTGTGGGGCTTCTACATCATGGTCACGCGATACAATCTCGTAAAGAAACTCATCGGGATGTATTTGGTGCAAACCAGCGTGATTTTTTTTCTGGTGTCGATCAGTGCGAAAAGAGGCGCGACAGTTCCCGTGCTCTTGTCAACCACGGAGACGGTGCAAGCGGTCAATTACGTGAATCCGTTGCCTCATGTCATGACGCTAACAGCTATTGTGGTCGGTGTGGCGACCACGGGCGTGGGCTTAGCTCTGTGCGCGGCGATCTATCGAAAATATGGAAGTCTTGACGAACAAGAAATTCTTGAGAAATTAGAATGAGTCACCAACTTCCTGTAATCCTATTCCTTCTTCCATTGTTTGCCGCGATTTCAATGCCCGTGCTTTGCCTTAAGCACCGTCATTGGAGCCACCGAATCGCTTTGGCAATTCTCGCGGTTATGGCGTTGGTCTCCATTGTGAATCTTTATAACGTCATTGAACATGGAGAAGTGCGGTATATGTTCAGTGGCTGGGTTGCGCCCCTCGGCATTGAGTGGGTGGCCGATGGATTGTCCAGTATCGTCCTGGTGCTATTGAGTGTTTTGGGTTTTTTGGGTGTGGTGTTTGCTGGAACCACTTCGCCAAAGGCATTGGATGGACGAATCGTTCATTACTATACTTTAATATTGTTATTGATATCCGCCATGGTCGGCGTTGTTTTCACGAGAGATTTATTCAATCTTTTCGTATTTTTGGAAGTTGCCGCGATCGCCAGTTACGCACTCATTGGTGTTGCGGGTGGGAGAGCATTGTTTGCAGCTTTTCGTTATCTTATATTGGGAACTCTCGGTGCTTCTCTTTACCTGTTAGGTGTGAGTTATCTCTATGCGGTGACGGGCACACTGAATATGGCTGATATGGCTGACAAGCTTCCCTTTTTACTTAGCTCTAAAGCCGTAGTGGGTGGACTGCTTTTTATGTTCATTGGTTTGGGAATCAAGATGGCACTGGTCCCCTTTCATGCCTGGATGCCGGATGCTTATACTTATGCTCCCAGTTCCACTTCCCCTATCCTGGCCTCACTCGTAACCAAAGTGGCACTATTGGCGTGGGTCAGAATAATTTTTTGGGTCCTGAGTGCTTCCATTGCTATTTATGATATTCCGATCTTGCTTCTTGTGGAGATTGTTGGAGCATTGGCGGCAGTCATAGGTGCCAGTCTGGCTCTGGCTCAGCGGAATATTAAAATGATATTCGCCTATGGAGGGGTTTCGCACATCGGCATCATTCTCATTGGGATCGGGCAAGGCAACCAGACGGGATTTGCCGGAGGAATTTTTTATTTATTGAACGATGCCGTTATGCAAGCGGCCTTGTTTTTTTTAGCAGGTGTAGCATTTTGTCATTATGGGGTCAGAACGGTTGAGGACATGGCGCGTGTTGGGAAACAAGCTCCCTGGCTCACCGTGTGTTTGATTATCGTGGGATTGGGCATGATTGGCCTGCCTCCGACAGGCGGATTTTTTGGAAAATGGTACATCATTCTTGGAGCGTTGGATGAAGGCAATTATATTTCGGTCGCGGCGGTGCTACTCTCCACGCTTTTGACACTTGCCTATTTCGTTAAATTGTTTGAGGGTATTTTCCGCCAGACAACTCGATCGGAAGTGAAGTACAGTGAAATCCCGTTCTCTTTTAAACTGACGCTGGGAGTCACGTCCGCAGCGATTCTGATTCTTGGTTTATTGAGTGCTCCCATTGTTCAACTGATATTGAGCCATGCTCTACCACCAGGTCTTTGAGGGAAATTATGGAAATTTTCGTCCTCATTCCTTTGTTACCTCTCCTGGCTTCGCTCCTGCTTTTGCTTGGTGGAAATCGTTGGGGTGAGAAAAGTCACAAGGTTGGGATTCCTGCCATCGGTTTGTCATTCGTGTTATCCGTTTCCGCTTTCATTGAAGTGTTGAGAAATGGGCCTTTTACTCTTTCCCTTTATCGTTTCTTTGAATCGGGTTCCTTGACCATAGATTTTTCTCTATATGTGGACCAACTGACGGTTCTGCTTTTGATCCTGGTCACAGGAGTGAGTACGGTTGTGCATGTGTATTCCTCTCGCTACATGATTGGAGAGCCGCGATACAACCGGTTTTTCGCTGTCATTGGCTTTTTTACTTTTTCCATGATTCTGTTGGTCATGAGTAGCAACCTTTTGATGTTGCTGATTTGTTGGGAAGTCATGGGAATCTGTTCCTATATGTTAATTTCCCACGCAGTGCAACGACCCTCAGCTTGCAGGGCGGCCACCAAAGCTTTTCTCGTAAATGCAGTCGCGGATGTTGGATTCAGTTTTGGTATCATCCTGACCTTTTATACCTTTGGCACTCTCGATATCCAGACTATTCTTGCTCAAGCGGAAGGCATGCAGGACCATACCATTAATATACTGGGGTGGATGGGCCTGGATTTTTATATCTATCCGGTGACTGTCATTCCCTTCTTCCTCTTTATGGGGGCTATGGGAAAATCAGCACAAATACCGTTTCACGTGTGGTTGCCCTTTGCGATGGAGGCTCCGACTCCGGTCTCAGCACTTATTCATGCGGCCACTATGGTGAATGCGGGTCCTTTCTTGTTAGTGCGATTGAGTCCGTTGATTGTCCTTTCTCCATCCGCCATGGCGTTCATATTTATCATAGGTGCGACGACCGCAGTCTTTGCGGGTATCGTTTCCTTAACGCAATCGGATATCAAAAAGATTTTGGCCTACTCCACAATCAGCCAAATCGGATTCATGGTTATGGCCTGCGGTTTGGGCGCGTTTGCCGTTGCTATTTTTCATCTTCTTGCCCATGGATGCTACAAAGCATACTTTTTTCTATCTACTGGCAATGCGTTGCGATCGGTGGAACGGGGCCTGGGTCATGGTGAGCATGAACACCCTGCCACTGAGGGCATGGGTAGCATGGGTGGCTTGTATGGCGGGGCCTTATTGTTGGCACTGCTTCCTCCGTTGGTGCTGTTTTCTGGATCGTATGAATATTTGTGGGAGGTCACGGGGTTTGTTTCTGCCGAGATCGGATTCGAAGTCATTGGATTGATCACAGTATTTGTAGCTTCTCAATATCTTTTTAAAAGTGTCACTTCCCTTTTTTCCCAAGGTCCAAAAACGTACTGGCCCGCATCAGAACAGCACAGCCCATCGGTTCGACCCCAGTTTTTTAATGGCTCCATTATAACGGGTTTATTTCTGGCTACAGTTTTTACAGGTGGGTTGTTAACTCTGTTTTGGAGTTGGTTCGCCAACTTTCTTGCCCCGGCGTTGAAATTTCCAGGAGTCCATCGGGGTGCATTTGAGCATGGTTTTTCCGTTTGGCTTGTGGTTGCTCTGGGTGTGGCAGTGGCGGGGTGGTTCTACGCATACTCAACGCAGATTCGATCTCAACACCCGGTCTTTAAACTAAACTGGAAAAGCAATCGGCTGTATGTCCTGTTTTGGAATAAAGGATATTTTGATGAATTTTATGAGGCCTATCTGGTAAACCCAACCCTTCAGCACGCACGCTGGTTGTGGCGAAATATTGATAACAAAATTATAGATCGTTTCATCCATTTGATCGCAATATATTCTGTGAATTTTGCACGCTGGTTGTGGCGAATTGTTGATTTGATGGTTATAGATCGTTTCATCTATTTCATAGCGACTTACTCTGTTTCTATTGCGAGATGGTTGTTGCGAATGGTTGATATTGGTTGGTTGGAGCAGAAAGTGGGACATGCGGCAGGGCAAGTTAATACTGCGGGGAAATTACTGAAAGAGATGGAACCCCGTACCATCCAACATCAAATATTAGTGATGATATTTTGGTTGGGGGCGATGACCACCCTGTTGTATATCCTGGTTTAATGAGTTCCTGATTTGTATCTCTTTGGTGAAAAATGGAACTGTTTGAGAATGGGTTTGGATGATCTTTCTTACGCTAACTTGAAAAGATGAAAATCTGCTTCTTTTGTAGGCAGGAGGAATTTTGAATGGATTTATTGATGGATTATCTGATCAGCTGGATGATTGCCGTTCCCTTTTTAGGAATCGCCATTCTCGGATTTGTGCGTGATGAAGAATGGATTCGACGCATTGCCTTAGGCATCACAATGGTGGAATTTTTTCTTTCACTCATCCTCTGGAAGAATTTTGATTTCACCATGCATGGCATGCAGTTCGTGGAACGCGTGGAATGGATGACCACGTTTAATATTCAGTATGCGGTTGGTGTCGATGGCATCAGTATTCTTTTGGTGATGCTCACAGCCCTTCTTTGTCCGCTCTGTATTCTTTGTTCGTGGACGGGAATCAAAACACGGGTACGAGCTTTTCTCTCCCTGATCTTGTTGGTTGAAGGTGCCATGATTGTGGTCTTTTCGGCCTTGGACCTTTTCCTGTTTTTCATGCTGTGGGAACTGACAATGATTCCCATGTATTTCATGATCATCCTCTGGGGAGGACCGAATCGTATTGCCGCCGGGCTTAAATTTGTATTGTACAGTCTGACAGGAAGTTTGTTGCTTCTGGTCGGAATTCTGGGTGTCTTTCTCAGCGGAGGACATACCTACGATCTGTTGGTGTTGAGCGAACAAACTTATTCTTCTGACACGCAATTCTGGTTGTTCCTGGCGTTCTTTCTGGCGTTTGCCATAAAGATGCCCATGGTGCCCTTTCATACCTGGCTCCCAGACGCGCACTCCGAGGCCCCAACCGCTGGAAGTGTGATTTTGGCGGGCGTGCTTTTAAAGATGGGTGGCTATGGGTTTCTACGTTTTTGTCTGCCAATGTTTCCAGAGGCTTCTGCCAATTTCGCCCCCTATATTTTGTGGCTATCGGTTTTAGCGATTATCTATGGCGGTTATTTGGCTCTGGCGCAGACAGATCTAAAAAAGCTCGTGGCCTATTCTTCAGTTTCTCATATGGGATTTGTTACACTCGGAATTTTTGTGTTCAATAGTCAAGGTATCCAGGGGGCCGTCCTGCAAATGTTCAATCACGGAATCACTACGGCGGCCTTGTTTATTGCTGTTGGACAATTGTACGAGCGCACACACAGTCGAGCGATTTCTGATTACGGCGGATTGCATAAACCCATGCCAAGATTTGTTGCATTCTTCTTTTTGTTTTCAGTTGCCGCCTTTGGGCTACCGGGCACCTGTAATTTCATAGGTGAATTTTTGGTCCTGGTCGGAACATCTTATGTCAGCTTTGTCATGGTTTTGATCTCCATGGGCGGAATTCTTTTGGCCGCCTCCTATATGTTATGGATGCTCCAAAGAGTGGTGTTGGGAGAGCCATCGACCGAAGCCGCCAAAGTGCTCCCGGATTTGTCGAATCGGGAATTGGTTACTCTGATCCCATTGGCTATCCTCATATTGTGTATTGGATTGTACCCCGGGCCATTGATGGAGACGATGGATGTGAGTGTGATTCACCTCATCCAACAAACCACTGGATTGCAAGGTGGCGAAGCGTCTCAACTTCCGCCCAGTCACTAATGGAAAATTTGTACAGGTCATAATTCATTTATTTTTCTAAAAACTTAAATTAAAGAACCATTGTAGATGCCGTTCAATACCCACCTCAAAAATTGATAAGAGACGAGTCTCTCATCAAATGGGTGTCAAACTCTAAGCGTTTAGCATTTGGAGTGAATGGCGGAGGGGACGAATCACTCTTTTTAGTGTCTTTCATTTTTTGAATGGCCTTTTCAAGATTGACTTCATCAGGATTGGCATCATTTTGCTGACGGAGACAATTCACAATTTCTTCTTGTTCCAGAATGGTACCGTGCCCGTTGGCTTCTTTAATGTAGGCGGCCCAGGGCACAAAGGTTGTAAGAGGGAATACCTGGGTCTCATGAGGAGAAATGTCAATGTTCAGGCCGGATATAAATACCATTCGCTTGCCGATATAACCTTTGGCGTTCATCACCGTTCGGAAAGTACGATCGAACTCTGCCTGCGTGTTGGCTTGTGCGGCAGTCAATAGAGGGAATTTTGAGGAAACGATCCAAGGCATCGGGGGGATAAGATTCTCTTCCAGAAGCCGGGTGTCCAGATCCCCTGAAACGTTCCTTTTAAAACTGAATAGCACAGGCAGAAGCTTCTCGCCGATCGGTTGCCGTCCATCAGCCGGCCACGCAGTCTCTCCCAAAAGCTTACGCAATTCCGCAGATGCCACGTAGCAAGTAGAAGTACTGTAAGCTCTGCGCGGGCAAAACTCACTGTGACTTTTCCTTTCGATGATTCTGTCAAGGTGGAGGAACAAGCCTTCGTCCCTGCTCTCATTCAGAATCTGGTTGTCGATTGAAACCAGAAGCACATTATCTTGCTGATGGAGAAAAATATTTTCTTTAGCAAAATTGTGCAGGGTCAAGTACCAGGAAAGCACATTTGTGATCTTCCCACAGGAAGAAGTCGTCTGGCAATGCTCAGTATGCCTGCGGTGATAACTTCCGAAAGAGCCGTCTTCCGGATCAAAACCTACGTGGCTGGCCTGGAGGATGGCCAGATCTTTTCCATGCTCTGAATGTGGGTCATGACGATCGGTAGCAACAATACCGCCGATCCTTCCATGATTGAAGGGAAAGGTTCCAAATTGCTTCGCAATCAGAATACTGAGGTATCCCTGATTTTCATCGGAACAAAACGCCCGGGAAGGCAACATTTTCCCTCGCTCAAATCCCAGCGACAGACAAAAATTATAAAAACGAACTACAAAATCATTATAAGCGAATGTGGTGTTCTTCAGGGAGAAGTCTTCCAGGATACTTTCGATGTCAATATTTGCGGAAAACATAGGCTGAACCTGTCTTTCTCATTGGCATGGTATATTGTTGGTTCATCGTGGACTTCCCCTCAATTAGCAGATACAAGGTTAAGCCACATGTTGATAATCTCTGCCTGAGTCCCCCTGAAAAATACAAGCGCATGACCGCAGACCGTAGAACGGCTCAGAGGGCTGACCTCCTCACAGTAATTTGGAACCATTAGTGATATAGACAGTATGAAGTGTACCCTTGATACCCCGTGGATAGAATCCTGAAAAACAGGATTACTTCATCGGCAAAGTTGGAATAAATTACTGTTTTGTTCGATTTTATTGTAGGAAGAATTCTGATTATTTTGGAGAGCGAACCCTTGACTTCTTATCCTGCCGCACGAAAACGGATCGATTTTGCGAGGATTTGGGTCAATAGCAGGAAATACGTCGGTGGATCGGGAGCATTACGGACACCTGATTTAAGGAAGCAAAGAGGGCTTAACTACTTGTTCATTTATTCAGGGGAAGGAACACCCTACAGCCCTAACGAAAAAAGGACTCAGTCAGTGACTGAGCCCTTTATATCAAAATGGAGCTGTGGAGACTTGGCACTTCACCCGCTCCCTACTTTCCTAGCAAATCTTTAGCCTTTTTGGAAACATCTTGCATGGCATTGTCCAATTTTGCTCCGGCTTTTTCTGCGGGTCCTCTATTTTGGTATTTGATGTAGCCTGCTACCAAAATCGCTAAAACCAAGACCACCAATATTTTTTTTAATTGTTTCATGTGACCTCTTCGATTAAAAAGATAGCTACTGATTATATCCTCATTTAGAGTTGGTTCTGTTTTAAATTTGCCAATTTGATCGGTCTCAATCATTTGTCTTACTCTGTAAATCCTCATCTACAGCCCCAACCAAGAAAGGACTCAGTCCGTGGCGTTAATTAGATAGGCTCCATATCTTTTTTAAATAAATTTTGGAATCCACTTTTTAAATGCAAGTCTCTCTGTGGAAACGGAATCTCAATATTATGCTTGTGGAGTGCGGATTCAATTTCCCACATATATGCGGCATGGACTGCCGCTGGTCTTTTGACCATCTCAGGTTTGATCCACACAATCAGCTCGAAATTTAAACTGCTATCCCCAAACTCGATTAACCAGACTTGAGGCCCCCGGTTTTTATGCCCTTTGTAAGTATAGGGGACTATTTCCGCAGCTTCCAATACCGCTTGTTTGACTAAATCCTTGTCGCTTCCGTACGCGACTCCAAAAGGGATGTGCGTTCTGCGAACGGCTTCTCGCAGAGTCCAATTGATCACACTGGAACCGACTAATTCTGAATTGGGAACAATGATATCTATATTGTCGTTGGTATTTATCAATGTGGTGCGTACATTTATTTCTTTAACGACCCCTGTCGTTCCATTGGCAATTTCTATAAAATTTCCTATCTTGATATTTCGTTCGAATAGTAATATCAGACCCGACACAAAGTTATTTACAATAGACTGGAGACCAAAACCAATTCCTAAGGAGAGTGCACCCGCAACCAAGGCCAGATTGCTTAAATCAAGGCCAATTGAGGATAGAGCAATAAATAAGCCAAGTCCAAGGATTCCATAGTGGATTAAACGGCTTACTGTATAAACTCCGGATAAATCTTTTTCTCCCTTGCTTTCTATATACCTTCCAAGGAACTGGCTTACAAACCCGGAAATCCACCAGGCGAGTCCCAAAATTATGATCATCCTAAAGAGACCCAGGGTGGTGACAGGGGTTTCATTGACCTTGAACAGGCTGATGGACAACCAGGTGGACGCTTCAGCCGTAAAGTTTGCGAAGTTTTGTTCGGTCTTTAAAAACCATGTTTGAAAATCTCCATTTTCAGTTGGAAGTTGTTGTGTGAGCAAATCCATCAGCAGTTCTAAATCTTGAATGGCATTTCTCAAACGTTGTAGGGCGAGGATGGTTTTTCCGGATAACTTTGAGCGGTCAAGGTTAATGCCCGCCAATTCCTGGTTTGCATCTTTGTTAGGTTCGACAGCCAATAGATCCTGGATCAGGTCTCTTTCGCGTATGGTTGCCATGCTCCAGAAATCTTTTTTTTGATTTAAGCTTAAAATAAAATTATCCCATTCCGTCAATTTTTCAATAATCTCTTTTGCATTCGAGGTATTTTTTTTTGTCAGGAATATAAAAATATTCTGTTCTACATTTTTAGTGACAAATTCAATGTGGTTCAATGCCTCTGCCAACGAAGCTTGAATAACTGCCTGTTCTTTATAGCGGGATAATGCTTTGTCAATTGGGGTATTCCCAAAATAAACTGAGGCCGCAGTCTGGACTTTTACTAACTCTTGGCGAGATTGCTCCAGCTTTTCAGCGACATCTTTTATCTCCACTTCCAAACGGTCTAAATCCTTATTTGAAGCCTGTAAGTTTTTGGATGCGGCTTTAATCTGCAAATCCAAGTTCGATATTTGGATTTGAAGCGATTCCAGATTTGCTTTGGCTAATTGATTTTTTTCCTTTGCAACTGCAAGCGAAGACCCATTTGTCATGATCTCCAGCCCTTTTGGATAGCGACTGGGATCTGTGGTTTTAACTTCTAAATAGGCTGCCATTAAGGTATCTAATGACCGTTCTTCTGTTTTGATTGTGTCGTTAGCACGATCGATCTCAACTTGAATTATTTTTTTTTCAATTTCCGCTCTTTTTATTTCATTAGAAAACTTCAACCATTCTTCGAGGGTATAGCTTTCCCTAATGATAGGCATTTCCGGTTTCTGCGAAGTACCGTTGGTCTTTAGGTTCGATAAAGCTTTTAAGTTGATGGTGAGTTGCTGCAAGAGATTTTGATTGTTTTTATCATTCAACTCTGGAGTTTGAATCTGAGTCTTGGAGAGTTGATCTAAAACTGAAGCAATGCGCTCTCCGAAAAGAGGCACTTCAACTTCAAAAAATTTCCACCAGTTGGGTTGTAGACTTTTGGGATATGGAAAGGGGATTTCTTCTTTTATTTGACTTTCTTTTGCATCCTGGGCCAGGACTAGAGAATTAAATCCGGCCAGAGTAAAAAATATAAACAGACAAGTCCCGCAAACTCGCTTCATAGCCATTTAATTTTCCGGAAAAATATAATGAGACCTAAAACAATGAACCCCATGATTTCCAACACTATATGATATCCATTAGGAGTCTTGAGCTCCGGCATACTTTCAAAGTTCATCCCATAGATTCCGGCAATGAGGGTGAGAGGCAATAATACCACAGTGACAATTGTAAGGACTTTAATGATTTTATTCAGCTTGTGAGAGCTTAATGAAATATATCCATTGAGAAGATCTAGAGTCAGTTCCTGATAAAGGCTCGACAGGCTTGCCAGCCGGTCCAGATGTTCAAAGATATCCGTATATTCATGTTGGTCATTATCACTTAAATGCGATTCTTTCCGTTTTGCCAGTTCATCAAAAAGCCCCTTTTGGTATGTGAGTATACGACGCAATTTTTTAAGGTTTCTGTTGTTGCTCACGAGTTGTTCAAGCAAATCATCATTGGGATCGTTAAACATCGATTCTTCCAATTGTTCCAATTGCTTTTCAAGATCCAAAACAATAGGGGTGTATCGATCGGTGATAAGGCGAGATACACGATAAGCAATATGATTGAGTCCCTGCGAAAGCTTGAGAGATCCGTTTTGAACTTCCTTCCAGCCTTTATCCAGGCTTACAGATTCAGAAGCTCTTCGTGTAACGAGAAAACGTTTGCCTATGAATAATGCAATCTGAATTGTTGTAAAATCAATGGTGCTTGTATTGGCATCCAATCCCTTGAGCAATAGAAAAAAATAGTTGTCAAAGAATTCTATTTTGGGAGGATGTCTGTCTCTCTGAGCGTCAGCTATTGCCAATGAATTGATATCAAAACATTTAGTTAATAAATTGCATTCTTCATCATGATTCATCCCGCTGATGTCCACCCAAATCAAGCTCGCTTCCTCAGATTTCCACTGGTCTATTAAAGACTGGTCGCCAAAGCCAGTTTTATCGCTCGCAGGATCATAATGCATCACTCGAACCATTGTGATCTCCAATTGGTTTCGTTATTAAAATAAACTCAAATTTTATTAAACTATAGCTGTCCCAGCTATCGACAATTTATCAAGTCAAGGCAGGATATTTTGTTCCCTTGTATTTAAATATAGTCAGGAACAGACTAAAGTGTAACAGAGTGGCGGAGTAAAAGTGTAGCCTCGGGGTATAAAAAATGGCTTCTAATTTATAAGGTCTTTCAGTGCCAGTGTGGGATTTTCTTATACCGCTTTAACGCTGGGTAATCTTGGCTGAAAAAAGTGTGTGTGAAGTTAAGCTTTGTCTTGCCCTCAATCCCCTCCACGAAAAAAGGACTCAGTCAGTGACTGAGCCCTTTATATCAAAATGGAGTTGAGGAGACTTGGCACCTCAACGGCTTTCTACTTTCCTAGTAATTCATTAGCCTTTTTGGAAACATCTTGCACGGCATTGTCCAATTGTGCCCCAGCATTTTCTGCGGGTCCTCTGTTTTGGTATTTGATGAAGCCTACTACCAAAATTTTTTTCAAAGGTTTCATGTGCCCTCTTCGATTAAAAATATAGTTACTGATTATAACCTCATTTAGAGTTGGTCCTGTTTTTAATTTGCCAATTTGATCGGTCTTAATAATTTACCTTAGCCCGTAAATCCTCACGATACACGCTATGCAGTCCTTTTATATCTGAAGGGAGCTAAAGGGAAAAACATTGCTATGAAAGTTTCAAAAAAGATACAACATCTGGTATCGGCCCATTGCCCCTCCTGCTAGGAGTGGAGTTTGAGTGGATCGAACCCCCGACTTCATATTCTGCTCCACGAAAACGGATCGATTTATTATGCGAGGATTTGGGTCAAAATCATCATGATTGTGAAAGGCAGATCGTTTATCAAATCAAAAATTTGCAGTAAAGAGATGATGTTTGTTATGACTTCTATTTTCTTTTTGGTGTGCTTGATTGTACTTGCTTTTTTACTAAATCAGTTTTAGTATTTGTACTGTAACCTGCAGTTATTCTCTTGCATTTAGATAGATTTCTTTAAATTCTACTTTCAAAATTAAAGCATTTGTATATAATGCTTGAGTCATCTGAGTTTTTTGTCACTTTGAATTGTATGCTCAGATGTTCTTTTAGTGCTTAATACTGCTTCTAGGTAAGACTGTAACTGATTGTTTTACAGGCCTTTATTTTGGAAATTTTTTAAGACAACGAGCGTTACCAGAAAAAAATACCCCCCGTCGACTTGACCGCTTAGTGGTTAAAGTTGACCACGCTGGCATCTGGCACACCCTGTATTCCTCTTCAAAAATCACTCCAATAAATTTGCAACTTGAGGCCATCTCTTTCCAAGGCCAATTTCTATAAATTTTAAGGTTTCTATGGGGAATTTCGGTTGACTGAAACTTCGGTGAGTAGCACATTCCTTTTGTTGTTGGGGCCAGCCCTGGCATTTACTGCTACGTTGGTAAGCCTTCTGCTTGCCAGTAATAGAAACATCCAAAATTATTCAACCAACCTGTTGCTCGTTCTTTCTGGAGTGGCAACGGTGATTTCCGGAATAATGGGGTTATTGGCCGCACCGATAGCCATTACCCTTCCTATCGGATTGCCTGGATTGCCCGGATTACCAGAACTACCTATACATTTGCGTCTGGATGCATTGGCCGGATTTTTTCTGGTGGTCGTAGGCTTATTGGTCGCTTTTGTGGCGATTTATTCGGTCGGCTACATTAAATCTCTGCAGGTCGGGCGCAGTCTGACCCCCCTTTGTGTTTTTATGTCCCTGTTTATCCTTGGGATGCAGGGCGTGGTGCTCGCTGATGATTCTTACGCTTTTATGATCTGCTGGGAGTTGATGAGTGTAGCTTCCTATTTTCTTGTTGTTTATGAGCATGAGAAGGAGGCCAATCATAAGGCAGGATTTTTATATTTGTTGATGGCCCATCTTGGGGGTCTTCTTATTCTGAGCAGTTTCTCCATTCTGTTTGTCAATGGGCACTCTTTCGAATTTGCGGCGATGAGGACAGCCGTATTGACTCCATTCTCGGCTTCAATGGTCTTTCTGTTGGCGGGTCTTGGTTTTGGCATGAAAGCAGGGTTGATGCCCTTGCACGTCTGGTTGCCAGAAGCTCACCCGGTAGCACCGTCAAACGCCTCGGCGTTGATGAGTGGAATAATGATCAAGGTTGCTATCTACGGATTTTTGAGAGTGGTGTTCGATTTGGTGGGTTTAGAAACCTCAGCATGGTGGTGGGGCGGGTTGGTGCTTGCAATCGGATCAAGCTCGGTAGTGGGTGGCGTTTTATTTGCGTTGCAACAACACGACTTGAAGAGGTTGCTTGCTTATCACTCGGTGGAGAATATTGGCATCATCGCAATTGGAATAGGGTTGTCCATGGTCTTCATGCACTTTGGACATCCATCATTGGCGGCCTTGGGATTAGTTGCGGCACTTTATCACACTTTGAATCACGCGTTGTTCAAGGGGTTGCTGTTCATGGGGGCGGGAGCGGTGTTGCATGCCACTCATAGTAGCAATATGGGGGATATGGGGGGATTGATACGGCGTATGCCAATCACGGCAGCCTTGTTTCTGATAGGTTGTCTGTCCATATCGGCTTTGCCGCCGTTCAATGGTTTTGTGTCCGAATGGTTGACCTTTCAAGCGGCACTCATGGCTCCGAGCTTAGAGGGCACTCCATTGTCCGCTTTGATTCCTTTTTCCGCAGCGATGTTGGCTTTAGCGGGGGCTTTGACAGCAACCTGTTTTATTAAGGTATTTGGTATCGTGTTTCAAGGCACACCACGTAAACCCGCTGCCGCGGAAGCTCATGAAGTGGATCGCTGGATGCTGATGGGAATGGGCGGGCCTGCGCTGTTGTGTATTTTACTGGGTCTACTACCGGTATATGTCATTCCATTGATCGCGATGGTGCCCAAGATTTTAATACAGAATGGACAGCTCGAATCGCTTGTTCAAAATGGTTGGTTGTGGTTAACGCCAATATCTTCGGAGCGAGCTTCCTATTCGCCACCTATCGTGATGATGGCGTTTATTCTGGCGGGGATTATCGCCTTTTTGATGTATCGCCGCGGAAAACCTGTGCGTCGAGCCGCATTATGGAGTTGTGGTCATCCGCATCTCAATGCACGTATGCAATATACCGCCACTAGTTTTTCCCAGCCGTTGCGACATATCTTTTCTGATATCTATCATCCGGAAGAAAAGAATACCCGGTCCGACCATGGTCATCATTTATTGGTCAAGCGTGTGCGCTATTCAGTGCATATTCGTGATCTTGTCTGGGATTACCTCTATATCCCAATCTGGCATTTAATGGAATGGGTGGTAAATGGCGTAGGTTGGTTACACAAACAACGGCTTCAAGGCTATCTGACCTATATTTTTGTAACCTTGTTGGTCCTCATGGGTTTTCTGATATGAACCTTTGGATATGTAATATTTTAGAGTCGATCTTTTTGATCGGGCTGGCCCCTCTGGGGGGGATGGCCCTGAAAAAAATGAAGGCGAGACTTCAAAACCGACGTGGGCCTGGCTTCTTCCAGTCTTACCGTGATATTGCGAAGCTATTTAGCAAGGAACCCATATTGCCCAATCAGGCTTCATGGATTTTCAGGCTGGCACCCTACGTTATTTTTATCGTTACGGCTTTGGCGGTGCTCATAGTTCCCGTTGTTCTGATACCCCTGCCACTGTCTGCAGCTGCTGATGTTATTACCCTGGTGGGTTTATTATCTATTGCGCGTTTCTTTACTGCGCTGGGAGCCATGGATACCGGCACCGCTTTTGGTGGAATGGGCTCCAGTCGTGAAATGACCCTCTCCGCTTTGGCGGAACCAGCAATGCTCATGGGTGTTTTTGTACTTTCTATGGCTGCCCAGAGTACAGATCTTTCCACCATGGTTGCTGTCATGCTCAAAGGCAATTTGGGATTACAGCCTTCACTCGTTTTTGCTCTTGCCGCCATGCTGATCGTCGCTACTGCCGAGACGGGGCGAATCCCGGTAGATAATCCAGCCACTCATCTGGAACTGACTATGGTCCACGAAGCGATGATCCTGGAATATTCCGGGCGTTATCTGGCTTTGATCGAGTGGGCTAACCAAATCAAACTATTACTATTTGCCACGTTGATCATCAACCTTTTCTTCCCTTGGGGCATAGCTATTGAAGTGTCTGGGGCGAGCCTCCTTGTTGGCGTTATGGCTTGGATATTGAAATTGCTCACATTATTCGGATTGTTGGCTCTTATGGAAACCACGATGGCCAAGATGCGTATCTTTCGTGTACCTGAAGTTCTGGGACTGGCCTTTCTGCTAGCCATTCTAGGTATGTTGACACACTACATCCTGGAGGTGAGTGTTTGATGTCGAGCGAATTGTTGAAGCAGGTCATGTCCACAGCCGCAGCATTATTTTTGCTGACTTCCTTTGCCATGCTTGCACAAAGACATATGAAGGCATTATTACGCTGGCTTGCGATCCAGGGCGGATTACTTGCGGTGACTTCAGCCTTGGTGGCTTTTGGTGCCGAATTTCCCGAGCTGTATGTGTCGGCGATTCTGGCCCTTATTCTAAAGGGAATTTTGATTCCCTGGGTGCTGTGGAAAATTATTATTCATCTGGGTGTGCATCGTGAAGTGGAACCGCTGGTCAATATTTTTGCTACCTTGCTGATTGGTGCCGGTCTGGTTTTGTTTTCATTCTATGTCAGCTTGCCCATTGCGGAGCAATCGGTACTGTTGACGAGTAATATTATCGCTATTGGGCTGGCCTGTGTGCTGATCAGTATGCTGATAATGATCACCAGAAGCAAGGCGATCACCATGGTTGTCGGTTATCTTGCCATGGAAAATGCATTGTTCTTCATGGCCGTTTCGGCTACCTACGGTATTCCACTTGTTGTTGAAATTGGCGTGGCCTTCGATGTTTTGATCGCGGGGTTGATCTTCAGTTTGTTTTTCTTCCAGATACGAAAAACTTTTGACTCCTTGAATCTGAAAGATATGGAGATAAAACAATGAACCTGTTTTATCTGCTTTTAGGCATTCCATTATTGTCTAGTGGGATTCTGGCATTTGTGGGGCACGCCCGGCTTGCGGCAGGATTGAATATTATCGCTGGCATGCTCACCTTTTTTGCCGCCTTGGGACTGAGCTTTGAAGTATTTGAGAAGGGCACAATCCTGCTGTATGGGCAATCTTTTTTTCTTGATGCTTTCAATGTTTTTTTGGTTTCCCTTACAGCTTTCGTGTCCACCACCACAGCGATATTTTCCTATTCCTATATGTTGAATGAAAAGGAAAAAAGCCGTGTCTCTCCTAAGAGTCTCCGGCTTTATCATGCGATGTTTCAGATGTTTATTTTCTGCATGTTGCTGGCTTTGACCACCAATAACCTTGGGGTACTGTGGATTGCACTCGAACTAGCCACTCTGACCACGGTACTATTAGTTTCCCTCTACCGTACGCCAAAGGCTATTAGTGCCGCCTGGAAATATTTTATTCTCTGTGGCGTAGGCATCGCCCTGGCATTGCTTGGAACGATCCTTATTTTTTCCACATCTTCCGAAGTTCTGGGGCATAGCAATGATGCTTTGAGCTGGACTCTTTTATATCAGAATGCTGAACGCCTGTCCCCGAATGTCATGAGTCTGGCTTTTGTTTTTATAATGGTGGGATATGGTACGAAGGTAGGTTTGGTCCCCATGCATACATGGTTGTCGGATGCCCATGCAGAAGGCCCGACTCCTATTTCGGCGGTGCTCTCAGGGCTGTTGCTGAATGTGGCACTTTATGCGCTGGTGCGCTGTAAAGTCCTGGTAGACATCGCAACGAAGCAAAATATGGCCGGCGAGTTAATGATAGGTTTTGGACTGTTGTCATTAATAATTGCCTCCCTGATGTTGCACCGACAGTATGACATCAAACGAATGTTTTCTTTTTCATCAATCGAACACATGGGCATCATGACCGTTGCTTTCGGCATTGGCTCATCGTTGGCAAATTTTGCAGCTCTTCTGCACATGACGGTGCATTCGCTTGTTAAGTCCGGTATCTTTTTTACGGTTGGACATGCTGTGCAGGAAATGGGAACCCAGAGCATGACCAAAATCCGAGGATTGATTCACCATCAGCCCGGCATTGGCTGGGGATTGATCCTGGGTACGATCGCCATTGCAGGCTTTCCGCCCTTTGCCGTGTTTGCCAGTGAATTCATGCTTATTGCCGCGGCTCTGCAAACCTATCCTTGGATAGTGGGTCTGATTTTGCCTAGTCTGGTGATTGCATTTGCAGGATTATTTCGCCACCTGCAACCCATGGTATTTGGAGTTCCTCCCGAAGAATGTGAGGTGGTGCGCGTGAACATGCTTCCCGTTTATATCCATCTGGGGCTTGCTTTAGTCCTGGGGCTGGCAATGCCTGAATTTCTTGCAGACTGGTATAATTATGCGGCCATAGTATTGCATGGGGGGGCACAATGAATTTTGATCTCAATGAACATCTAGCCAGACTGATCAACGATGCGGGTGGCAAGGCTGAGGAAGTGGCAGGGCGGCCTCCTTGTTTGCGGGTGAGTAGCACAGATTGGGACCTATCCGTTCGTGTTGCTGTGAAAGCAGATTTACGGTTCTTGGCAGTATGGGCATCGCAGGAAAAAACGGGTTTTTCAATTCATGCCGCCTTCTCTCAAAAAGAAAAAGGGTATGCCTTGATGACGATGCAACTGGATGCGGGACAAGATGAGTTTCCCAGCATGGTTCCTTATTATGTTAGCTCTGCCCGTATGGAACGAGTGATTCATGATATGTTCGGTCTTATTCCCGTGGGGCACCCCGACCTGCGTAACTGGATCAAGCACGAGCACTGGCCGGATAAAACGTATCCTCTGCGGAAAGATTTTCCTGTGGCTACAGTTATGCCGCGTCAAGAAGGTTTCTATCCCTTCATCGAAATGGACGGAGAAGGAACCCATGAAATTCCGGTGGGGCCCGTTCATGCAGGTATTATTGAGCCTGGACATTTCAGGTTTATTGCTGTGGGTGAAAGGATTCTCAATCTGGAAGAACGTCTGGGTTATGTCCACAAGGGGATAGAAAAAAGTATGGAGGAACGCGATGTGTTTTCAGCATCTCGTTTGGCAGCTCGCATTTCGGGAGATGCCACTGTGGCACACAGTTGGGCCTTCTGTCTCGCGGCAGAACAGGCGGCGGGGATAGGAGTTCCTCCTCGCGCTACTATATTACGTGCGGTGTTATGCGAGCGGGAGCGCATCGCCAATCATATTGGCGATATAGGAGCTATTTGTAACGATGTGGCTTGGAGTTTTATGCACGTGCAGTGCCAGATCTTACGTGAAAATCTGGCACGTTTGCATGGGTCTCTATTTGGTCATCGGCTGATGATGGATTGCGTGACACCCGGAGGTGTGACCTGCAACCTGGATGCGGAAGGAATCAAATCGTTGCTCGAACAGACGCAGGAAGTGGCCCGCGAGATGAACAAGTTGTTTCAAATATATGAAGATCAAACATCCATCCGCGAACGGGTTATCGGTTCAGGGACTGTTGATTTTGAGAATGCTCGTGATATGGGTTTGTTAGGCTATGTGGGTCGAAGCACAGAATGTGACATCGATGCTCGACGTGATGCCGCTTATGCCCCGTATGATAAAATTCCCCCTGCGGTCAAGACATGCCGCGGCGGTGATGTATCTGCGCGCCTGTGGATTCGTTTCGAGGAAATTCAGGAAAGTGCAAACCTGATAGATAAGCTATTAACAGAAATTCCGCAAGGCCCCATACAGGAAGCTTGGCAAATACCCAAAGAAGGTGACGGTGGTTTTTCTGCTGTTGAATCTTGGCGCGGTGAAATCGCTACCTGGATTCGTTTTGGCGCAAACGGGAAGATCGACCGTTCTTATGTGCGTGATCCCTCGATGATCAATTGGATGGGTTTGGAACTTGCTGTGCGCGAGACGGTTGTTCCTGATTTTCCTCTCAGTAATAAATCCTTCAACTGCTCTTATTCTGGGCACGATTTATAGGGCTACTATGCGACGCATACTACAAAAAATAATTCACAAGGGTTTGGTCACAGAGCCTCTGAAAACAGAGGAAAATCAAATCAAAGTATTGGGAGAAAGATTGAATGAGGTGATGCGCCGGCGTTTTCAAGGATCACTGGCCATTCGGCAGGTAGACGCAGGTTCCTGTAACGGCTGTGAACTTGAGATACATGCCATGAATAACGCCTATTACGATCTTGAACGTTTTGGCGTCCATTTTGTTGCTTCGCCACGGCACGCCGACCTACTGCTCGTTACCGGTCCCGTTGCCCGTAATATGGAAACAGCTTTAAAAATGACTTACGATGCGGTCCCCAATCCAAAACGGGTTGTAGCGGTTGGCGATTGCGCAGTCTGCGGTGGAGAGTTTGGAATCTCCTACGCTTCATTAGGCCAGGTCAGCAACGTGATTCCCGTAAATGTTACAGTAGCGGGTTGCCCTCCAAGCCCTACGGATATCATCCGTGGCATATTGAAAGCAGTTCAATAATCCAATTCCCCCGTTGCCCGGTTTTGCCAGAGTATCCCAATTCTGCAAATCAATGCTTGATAAGTAAGAAAGCTCCCAACAAAAAATAACATCCCCATTATCATTCTGTCCGCCTCAGGGGAGCCCGACCCCTCAGCGGCTTTTGCGATTGTATTTTTTAGCGAAATCATACCCATTGGCATTTCCCTCGCTCCCTCAGCAAAAGATAGCTTTTGCTTCAAAAAATCCGCCACGATAAAACCACCCTACAGCCTCAACGAAAAAAGGGCTCAGTCAGTGACTGAGCCCTTTTTATCAAAATGGTACTGATGAGACTTGGTGTCTCAACCGCTCCCTACTTTTTTAGCAAATCATCAGCTTTTTTGGAAACATCTTGCACGGCTTTGTCCAATTGTTCCCCAGCTTTTTCTGCCGGACCTCTATCTTGGTATTTGATGAAGCTTGCTTCCAAAATCCCTAAAATCAAGATTATCAAAATTGATTTAAAATATTTCATGTGCCTCTTCGATTTATAGGATAATTATTGAGTATACTCTCATTTAGAGTTGATCCTGTTTTTTATTTGGTAATTTGATTTGCTTCAATAATTACTCTTACCCCATAAATCTCCAGGTACAGCCCCAACGAAAAAAGGGCCTAGTCAATTTGACTAAGCCCTTTTGTATCAATATGGAGGTTCAGAGAAAAACTTCGAACCAATTATTCGAAACCTTAGAGCAATGGAACTCCATTCTCAAAGGCACCTCATTGGATATTTCATCATCCGCTGCGTAGTAGACAGACCACAAAAAAGGCCAAATGACTCAATGGATTAACGAGTCTCCTGCCCGGCCTTTTTCTTCTGCAAATACCCATCATTAATGGGTTTAGGTCCAAATTCCTAGAATTTGGCCTGATTTGCAAAGGAAGTGGATTATGTCAGATAAATCTAAAAAACAGGTGCCCCCCTTCTCCCTGCGCCTCACGTTCGAGGAGCGCGCCCGGCTGGAGAAGGACTCGGCTGGAATGTCTTTGGGAGCCTATATTCGCTCCCGCCTGTTTGATTCAGAGGCCCCCAAACGCCGCACACGAGGCAAACACCCGGTAAAAGACCATACAGAGCTAGGGAAATTGCTGGGTGAGCTGGGACGCTCCCGCATTGCCAATAATTTAAACCAGCTTGCCAAAGCGGCTAATAGTGGCTCTCTCGAAGTATCTCCCGATACCGAGCAGGCCATTCAGGATAGTTGCAATGATATTCAGTGGATTCGCCGCTCTTTAATCGTTGCCCTTGGTCTATTGCCGGAGAATGATTATGATTCTTAAAGGAAGCCAGCGCGGCGGAGCCAAACAACTAGCGCATCACCTTCTTAAAACGGAAGAAAATGAGCATGTTGAAGTGCATGAAGTCCGAGGCTTTATGTCCGATGATCTTCACGGTGCTTTAAAGGAAATCCATGCGATCAGTCAGGGAACGCGCTGCAAACAGTTTATGTTTTCTTTAAGCCTCAATCCCCCACAAACAGAAAATGTTCCCATCGAGTATTTTGAAAATGCTTTAAACGATATTGAAAAAGAAATGAAATTGGAAGGACAGCCCCGTGTCGTGGTTTTCCATGAAAAGGAAGGCCGAAGGCATGCCCACTGTGTTTGGTCCAGGATCAACACAGAAGAGATGAAAGCAATCAATCTCCCCTACTACAAATACAAACTCCGGGATATATCCAAACAGCTCTATTTCCAGCATGGCTGGCAAATGCCGCGCGGCCTGATGGACAGCAAAGAGCGCAATCCTCAAAACTTTACCCTGTCCGAGTGGCAACAAGCCAAACGCCTGAATGAAGACCCCAAAATCCTCAAAACCACATTTCAGGAATGCTGGGCCATATCCGATAGCGGCAAAGCTTTCACGCATGCATTAAAGGAGCGAGGATTCTATCTGGCCAAAGGAGACCGGCGCGGCTTTGTGGTTGTTGATTTTCAGGGTGAGGTTTTCTCACTAAATCGCTGGATTGGCGTTAAAAACAAAGAACTGAAAAACCGATTGGGCGATCCAAAATCACTGCCCAGCACAGATATGGTGAAAAAAGAAATTGCCAAAAACATGACCCAAATTCTGGAACTCCATATCAAGGAGGTTCACGAGAAATTAAAAAAACAAAAAGAGCCCCTGCTTCAAAGAAAGCGGGCCTTAAAGAAACATCATCAACAACACAGAATGGCCCTCAAAGAAAAACAGGAAAAACGCTGGGAGAAAGAAACCATAGAACGCTCTAGGCGTCTCCCCAAAGGCCTAAAAGGAATTTGGCACCGCATAACCGGAAAATACCAAAAAATCCGCAGTCAAAATGAATCAGAAATGAAACAATGCCAAGTCCGAGACAGAGAGGAAAAGCAAGTTCTCATCAATCGGCAACTCAAGGAACGCCAAAACCTACAAGGGCAAATCCGCCATATAACTCAAGAGCACAAACTTGAGATATCAAGTCTAAGGCAGGATATTAGCCGTTATATCGAAATAGGTGGAAGGGTTTCCTTGGAGGAGAAATCAAGGGATTTGAAACGTGAATTTGAAAAGACCCACGAACCTAGCCGCTGAAAATTTAGCCATCATAAAAAGTAACATGTAAGTTGCCGTAGTGACGGGAATGGGCATTTTCCTAAATTTAATCCTCTCTGGTCTTATTGGCTCTATTGATGAATATAGCCTTAGGATACTTAACATGTTCTTCACAGCCAGAAGTGTGTTAATTTTGGCATATTAGATAGAACATGTATGAAAGAATTGCGGCACACAAATTATATGAAAATTAAAAAACTAACGATAGCCCATATCTCTGATCTTCATAGAAGCCCAGACAACCGTATATCTAACGCAGCATTATTAAGTTCGTTGTTGCGTGACTTCGATACTTGCGAAGCAGAAGGAATATCAAAGCCAAATATCCTCATTGTTAGCGGAGATCTTGTCCAAGGGGATAGCAATGCAACAATTTTTGCTCAACAGTATGCAGAAGCGCTTGATTTTCTCTCTAAAGTTGCAAATGAACTTTTTGACGGAGATAGGTCAAGGGTAATTTTAATTCCGGGAAACCACGATGTTAGTTGGGAAAAATCCCAAGAAAGCATGGGGAAAATTGAAGAGCACGAATTAACTGAAGAAAACGGTAACCTAAAAAGGCAAATTATTTCACAGATAAATAAAGCTGGTGCCGATATCAAATGGTCTTGGCGTGATAGGTCATTTTACAGAGTAATTGACAAAGAAGCTTACAATAATCGGTTTACATGTTTTAGTAATATGTACAAAGAATTTTATGAAGGAAAAAAGACATACAGTTTGGACCCAGACAGTCAATTCGAAGTGTTTGACTATGAGGAATATGGCGTAATTATTGTTGGCTTCAATAGTTGCTTTCACAATGATCATTTGAATAGTGCTGGTTCAATCAATCCAAAGTGTATAGGGGAAGCCGCATTAAAATTGAGAAAATTTAGAAGGCAGGGGCACTTAATTCTTTCTGCTTGGCATCACAACACTAAAGGCGGTCCATATGAGCGAGATTATATGGACGACAGTTTTTTGAAAAGTCTTATTTCGGACGGCGTAAAGATTGGATTTCATGGACACCAACATAGGAATGAAGTTCTAAGATCAGAAAGCAATATCATTGACAAAGAAATGATGCTCATTTTAAGTGCCGGCTCCCTGTGTGCGGGGCCTTCTGAGCTACCGACTGGTTACAATCCGCAATATAACATTCTAGAGTTATCAAGAATAAATAATGAAAAGATTCGATTTAAACTTTTTTCAAGAGAGAAAACGCCTGACTCCTCTTTTGACAATCCCGTTTGGAAAGCTGGTGTCTTTGGGGTAAGCAGTACAGAATATGTCACTGAGATAGAGCACTCTCTTCTTTCTATTTTGGATTTAGGTAAAGCAGAGCAACTTTTAGGTGGAAAACGTTATCGTGATGCAGCTGATATACTTGAGCAGCATGATATGGAAGACCCTATAGTTAGAAGTCTCCTGCTTGAGTGCTATCAGCAGTTAGGTGAGAACACCACTATTATTAAACGTTACGATAGCCCTAAAAATACCACCGAATGCATTGGACTACTCTATGCTGGTCTTGAAGTGGGTAGTGCTGAAAACGTGGAGAAAATATTAAATTTAACCTGCATAAAGGAAGCGACTGATCCTTCTGTAACACACCTCCGTGATCAGCTAAGAGGTAAGAAAAAATGAAAAAATTAAACTTTCAAATAGAGGTAAGTCGGGTTCTCGAAATACTATCTAATGATATATACGACTCTCCGTATGCCTTGCTACGTGAAAATATTCAGAATGCTTATGACGCTATACTTATGCGAATTTCTGTGGATGGCGGGGATTCTTTTCAGCCAAAAATAATAGTGACCATTAAAGATAAGGTTGTTTCTATATCTGACAATGGAATTGGAATGACCGAAGAGGTTCTTGCAAATAATTTTTGGAAGGCGGGATCGAGCGGAAAGAATAATGAAGCTGCTAAGAAGGCCGGTGTGGTCGGGACTTTTGGTATTGGTGCAATGGCAAACTTCGGTGTCGCCAATAAAATTACAGTCATCTCTAGAGGGTCTGGAGCGGACATAACATTAGAGACTTTTGCTGAGAGAGAAAATTTATCGGTAACCGAAGAGTGTGTCTCTCTAACGGTTTTAGATGCGGCAAGGGAGGAGCCAGGCACTACAGTCGAAGCAACAATTGATAATGACGTCACTGTTAATGAAGCAGGAGCTCTTCAATATTTACTTCCGTACATTCAACATGTGCGAGTGCCAATATTTTTGAACGGGAATATTGTTAGTCAAAAATCATATCATTCTTTGTTCGATGTTACCCCAACTTCGATTGAAGCATCAGGTGAGAAAAAAATAGACTTTAGTAATGTCTCTTGCGTGCTCAAATATAAACTAGCAAAGAATGGAAGCATTAAATTAATGGCATCCAAGATTGCATATAATGGGTCGGAATTAACTGGAGATATTGTGTTAGCTCAAGGGGAAGGCAATATTTACGGTTTAAGAAATTATTTTGGACTAGCTCCTTTGCCAGTACCTAATAATTTTAATTTTGGTGGCATAGTAAATTTAAGTAATCTTCATCCTACTGCGGGAAGAGAGGCTTTGAGTCGTGAGAGTATAAACTTAGTTACTCATATAATAAATGTTGTGGAGGAGCATATCGGCAATGAAATATATAAATTTGATGCCGTAGATAATAATAATTTTTTCCTAAATTATATTGTAGCGAAATCTAAATATAATCTTGCCGGAAAGGTTAAAATTGACATTAAGCCAGACTTAGGCTCAGTAGCATTGGAAAACGTCGCTAAAGAGTTAGATGGAAAAAAGGTGCACTACTACGGAGGACGAGACCCCGCGACGATTGCAGCATTTGCTAACGAAAACAGTTACCTCTTAAATCTTAGCCAGAGTAATCCACGAAGAAGAATACAGGCGCAAGTCCTTAAGCAAAAAGGGATAGCAGAAGTTCCAGATCATCCTGCGGTTAACAAGTTAATTGATAGAAGTGAGCTGTCTTTGGCGGAAGTTGCCTTAATCGTTAGGATGTCATCAATACTATCGGAAGATTATTTACTTGCAGATAATAAAATACAATTTGCTGAAATAAGCCATCAAGTTCCAAGTATGGTGGAAAAAGAAGGGGATACAATTAAGATATTTATATCTAGAGATTCATCATCAATTCAACAGGTGATTTCAGCATACAGCACTGCGTATGAAGTGTTTGGGGGCTTTGTTAAAGATTTTATTAGAAATTACTTGTACCAAAAATTTTCAGATTACATACCTTCATCAACAAGACAAGGAGCAGAGGCTCTGCATAAAATTTTGCAAAAAAACCGGGAGCTTTTCAAATATGAAAGTGCTGATCTTGGTGAGCTTGATTCCTTGCTCGGTGACTACGTATCTGGTGAATTAGAGTTGTCAGAGGTTATAAAAAAATCCACAACAATTCAACGGACACACACTCAATCTGTAGGAAAACAACAAGTTGGAACGGCTGAAGACGAAATCCCTAGTTTAACGGATAATGTAGCTCAACAAGAGAATGTAAATACAGACACTTTGGTTGCTTTGCCTCCAATCGATAGAAGCGACACAGCTACAGACAAAAAAATACTTAAAACTTCACAGAAATATCCTCACTTAAACAATTTCAGTCTCTTTTTAAGTCTTTCCGACCGTGTGTATCGTAGGCAGTTTGATTTTTTCTTTGAGCCTCATACAACAAAGGTTATTTGGGGGATGCACAGAATCGTTTATATATTCACTCATGCTTCCAGCAATATTTCTTTGTATTATGATATAGAACTGAAAGAGCGGTTGTTGAATGAATCGACTGGTGGTAAGTCCATTCCTACAACAACGGTATTAACCAAAGATAAAATATTTATTCCTGTAATTGACGAGCTTGTAGAGCATTTTGATATAAATGAAGGGAAAAAAGAATTTTATGTTAGGCATGATATCATCACTGATTTCTCAGGAAGCACATGATTTTTATGGAGCTTAGTCACATCCAGCGCGGCAACCGTCTCCGCCGCAAAGAGAAATAACACTTTTAAATATTCATTATTCTTTTTTCACCTTCAAATAATACCGCGTGCTTTTGAATTCCCCGGTCTTGGTAAATGCCCCCTTTAGCACCAAGTCCTGCAAATCTCTGGTCGCGGTGGCGCGGGAGGTTCCGGTAATAGTGATATAGTTTTCTGCGCTCAAACCCCCTTTAAAGCCTTTTGGCCCTTCCTTGAACATGCGCAAAGCGGCTTTTTTCTGCCGCTCATTGAGCTGGAATGTCTCAAAGAACCTCGCTTTTGCAATCAAGAAGTCTATCTGCGTTTGCGTTTCATCCTGCGCCTCTAGAATGGTTTTGGAAAAATACTTCAGCCACTCCGTAATCTCATTGTCCTTATTGCTCTGCTCCAACATGGCGTAATACACCTTTTTGTTAGTCTGGATCGTCTGGGACGTAACGATGAGAGCCGGATGCCCCAGATATTCTGAGAGAGCCTTTTCCGCTAGAGCCCGGCCAATGCGCCCGTTCCCGTCTTCAAAGGGGTGGATGCTAACAAACCAAAGATGGGCAATTCCGGCGCGGGTCAAAGCCGGTAAAGGCTCGTCCCCTTTGGGACCTGTCTTTTTAAACCAGTCAAGAAAGCGTTGCATTTCCGCTTTCATCGAAGTCGAAGGCGGAGCTTCATAATGCACCTTCTCTTTCCCTATAGGGCCGGAGATAACCTGCATGGGGTCGGCGTGGGTCCGGTAACGGCCAATATCCTTAAGGTCTCGCCTTCCGCTGGTTAACATTTTGTGCCAGGCAAAAAGGGTCTGATGAGAAAGCGGTTTGGCGAAATTTCGGTAGAGATCAACCATCATCTCAGCGATGCCTTGCTCTGCCGGAGGAATTTTCCGGTTATCTGTTTCCAGTCCCAAATTCCGGCGGATGGAAGACTGGATGCTGTCCCGGTTAAGAAACTCCCCCTCAATTTCGGAAGTTTTCAGAGCTTCCGTGCTAATCAGATCAACCTTGAGCGTATCCTTTTCTTCATCATTGATATGCTTGTAGGCCCCAAACAATAGCCCAGAGCGATGGAGAAATTGTTCTTCAAAGCCTTTTAGAGCAGAGCTATCGTAGCTAAAATTTGGCCAATCGTCTTGTTCCCAGTTCCATGTCATGAGTAATACCTCTTCCTTATATTACTCAAATATTACACTAATATGAGCTATAAAACCAGTCTTTATTGCTCATTGTAAGCGCTCACTTTTTCAATAGTGAGTATTTTTAGAGTCTTGCTTATCTTTGGGGAAAGGTCTTTCCCCTGGTCTCAAACCGCTTGCGGTTTTCGACGCACCCCTTTCTAGCGGGGATACCCCGCAACTCCCCGTAAATGGATTGATTTTGGCTGAGCCAAAATTCTCAAATCTCTTTTAATTCCTAAGGGCTGCGCCCTCGCGCCCGCAATCCACTCCCCAACCTTCCGCGCTACGCCTGTGGCTTCGCTTGTGCAGGCCGGGTGATCCCCCTCGGATTGCGCTTGCTACCCCCCTCTTCGTCAGAGAGGCAGGGTTGCATGTATGCGGCCCCTTCTCAAGGAGGGGCAGAGCAAAAAACTAAAAGGAGAAATAAAATGTCAGATAAAATTTATCAGATCGTCACAGACCAGATCATCAAGCAACTGGAACAGGTAAACACCGCCGATTATAACCAGCCGTGGTTTTGTGTAGGGCACTCCCCCGTTAATTTGCGCGGCACGGCCTATAGAGGAATCAATCATATTTTGTTATCTCATTCCGGCCATAATTCTAATATTTGGGGAACGTTCAACCAATGGAAAGAAAAAGAATGCAAGGTCAAAAAGGGTGATCGCGGGCAAATGGTCGTGCTCTGGAAATTCTTTAACGAAGCGGATGAGGAAGGCAACGCCACCGGGAAAACCTCCGCTGTCATGACACGCTATTTCAAAGTGTTTAATTCCGAGCAGGTAGAAGGGAAATTTGCCCGAGAGATTGAACAAAAATTCAAAGAGAAACTTTTGAACCATGACCCGATAGCGGAGGCGCAAAGCTTTGTTGATAGTTACATGACAAACGAAGGCTTACCGCTTCGCAATTCAGACCGCGCCTATTACAGCGGCGGAATCTCTGAACACATCGCCATGCCCGAGCTAGGACAGTTCAAAAGCCCAGAACATTATTACAGCGTGTTTGCCCATGAAATCACCCATTCAACAGGCAATAAGAAACGCTTGGACCGCGATCTTTCCGGAAAATTCGGAAGTAAAGAATACGCCTTTGAAGAACTGGTTGCTGAGCTTGGCAGTGCGATGATTTGCGGAAGCCTTGGATTAGAACAAAAAACCCGAGAAGACCACGCCCAATATATCAAGAGCTGGCTTACCCGCCTTCGTAGCGATAACAAATTCATCATTCAAGCCGCCAGTAAAGCCCAGAAAGCGGCAGATTATTCGCTTCAGAGTGCAGGACAAGAAGCAAGCCAACCTTTAACCCTAGCGGCAGGGTAGAAAATAAAATCACATCCGGCGATTTTTCGCCGGATGATGATTATAACCCAGAGGATTACAAAATATACGGCAGGGGCAGTAATGAATATATCGGCTTGATTGGAAAAACCACCTCCAAAATTTTACGTCACCAAGATTTTCAAGCAGATCGAGAACACCCTTCAGAATACGGCTAGGTTTTCCCGGCAGAGATTTATGTTCTTGCAGGGTGTTAGCTTGTCGCCCCGAAGCCCTCGAATAGTGGGCTGTTCCCCAAAACACTCCACTTCCATTTACTTATCTAAACAGGTAAAATTGGATAGCAGAAGACTTTTGATAGCGGTGATTGTAAGTAGACAAACGCCCCAAAACAGACACATAAGGAACGCTACGAGAATACAAAAAATAACAATCAGAAATTTCCGTTCTCTTGGACTAACATGGCTTACCTTTGCTAAATGCTGTAAGAATACGGCTAGAAATTCTGAGCTAACAAATTTGCACAGGATGATGTGACGGCTAGCTATTTAAGATTCTGGTTAAGAATAAGCCCTATATTTACAGGTGCTATTAAAAACTTAAGGGATTAAATGATTGATGTAGATGACATACGAAACCCACATATACTGTTGCATGAATTGAGCGGAGCTGATGGCACTTATACATTTTATCATGATGAAACAAACAATATTCGCAAACTACATATAGCTGAGCGTGGCCTCAATGTAGAGAAATTGAAGGTTTTTGTACTTGGTGGGATTGTCCATGAAGGCTCGCCTCGCTTTATAGATATCGGTTTGTTGCGGCAAGCTATGGGTATCCAAAAATCTACTAAAGAGATAAAGCTCAAGCACATTGCTAAAGGTGATTTTCTTGATCTTTTGCATTCTGAAAGGCTAAGCATTTTCTTAAAATGGATCATAGACAACGGATTTATACTTCAATATCACAGTCTCGACCCATTGTACTGGTCTGTGGTCGATATAATAGACTCAATTTTGCCCTTTCTCAATGATGCACCAGCATTAATACCAGGCCATGCGTTGCTAAAAAGTGATCTCAACGAAGTCGTTAGAAAGGACCTTTCTGCCGCAATTGATATTTTTCGACGATATAATTATCCTGATGTTTCTCCCGAAAACGGCAATTTATTTTTGGATGAGCTTATTGCATTAGTTGAAAGGAATGATAATGTCCTTTCTGAGCTTCATACAATAAAACTCATAGAAGTTTTACAGGCAGGAAAAAAGTTAGAACACCTTGAGTTTATTGAAGGTTTTTCTCCGCACAAATTGATTGAGAGTTTTAGCTATTTCTACCAAAACAGAATTGCTATTTTCAAATATTCTGCTCATATCATTGATATGGAATCTATAGTTCAGAACACGTTTGCAGATAGACCCCTGACTGAAAAAGGCAAACCAGTCACAAATTATCGCTTTGAAGATTCTGCTACTGAAGTGGGTATACAAATTTCTGATATTATCGTTGGAGTTCTGGGTAAGATGCATACATATTTGTCTGAGGCCTCGGCAAATAAGGTGGCAAAGGATCGTCTTGCCCTTACCGGTATTGATCTTAAGAATACGGAGTTGTTACGTGACCTCATAGAAACTTCCGACAATGCTAACAAAGCCTTTTTACACCATGTCGCCAGCCTTCATGACATTAACAAACTGGATTTATTTCTACATTTTTCCGATGGGAAATATGCTTAATAGAGCTTGTGAATGTCGTTTTTAAGGTATTACGAGCCTATCCGCTTAGCTTGCTTTTAAGCGTCAATGTATTAGAATGAACACAGAGCTTTAATATTATGTGCGCGAATCCGATTTTATATATATGACAATCACAGGGTCCATTCAGATATCCGCTGTTGCACGACTCTTTTCATCAAGTGTCGTTCAAGAAATGGCGCGCAAGGGTAAATCGCCAATGTTTGCGCGACTTGCAAATGAAGCACTATTATTTTCAAAGGCGTCTTCATCAGATCTCGTGCGCGATGTGTTTGATAATGCTTTTGCAATACTTAAGAAAAAAGCAAATCGACATGAGTATGTTTATAAATCAGCACTTACACAGAATATATTATTAGGAACACATTCTCTTAATACAGCTTCGATGTTAACTGAGTTCAGGGTTGGAAAATGTAAGGCTGACGTGGCAATTTTTAACGGTACTGCCACAGTTTATGAAATTAAGTCCGAACGGGATTCACTTAGTAGGCTTGAGCGTCAAATTGCTTCCTATAGGGATGTTTTTGCTAAAGTGTATGTTATTGCTGGAGAAAATCACGTTGATGCCGTTTTTAATGCAGTACCATCAGATGTAGGTGTTATGAAACTTTCAAGTCGTCTAACTATTTCACGACTTAGGGATGCGTTGGATCAGCCAGAAAGAACAAATCCAGCTACTATTTTTGATTCAATTCGTTTAAATGAAGCTGTAAAAATTTTAGAGAGTAACGGTGTTGATCTTCCGTCTGTTCCTAATACTCAGTTATATTCGGCATTACGGGAACTATTTGTTGAATTGCCCCCTGAAACAGCGCACACAGGTATGGTGGCCGTCTTAAAAAAAACAAGAAACTTATTGCCGCTTGCTGACATAGTTAAACAACTTCCTGAATCTCTTCAATCGGCGGCACTTTCGGTGCCATTTAGAAAAATGGATCAAGAAAGATTGTTGGAAGCTGTAAATACGCGTTTTAATGACGCAATAAATTGGTAGTAGGTTAAGAATGTATCATCCTTATTTTCGTGGCAAACAAAACGAACTTATAACAATTCGGGAGAATGCTACCCTCTTAGCCATATCAGGGTTCGTTCCGATTATTGAACCTGTTAAGGAAACAATAAGCGGCCTTAAGCGAGCACTCGATGCCGTTGTGGAAGCAAAAGGTCAGGCTGTAGTTATAGTTAACCCTTTTCACGGTGATTTTTCCGAGGATGGTCAAACTTTATCAGAGTTATTAGCAGAACACTTTTCACTGGAAGATGGGATATCTGCTGGCATTTTGTTAAAAAATGATATGTCGGTGGATGACGTTTTAAAGTGTTGTGAGGACCATGCTGATCGTTCTCTAACCCTTATTCACGCGGGATTTTCAGATGCTAAAGGGCTGGCCTATGCTTTGGGTAATAAATCAAATTCTATGGTTCATTGTTTTTTCGAGGTCGATTCTGGCAAGCTTTATCAAAAACATTTCAAAGATGCCAAAAGAGTTTTAATTCGAGACGGCTTTCAAAGGCGTAAGAATAGAGAACATCCAGAAGTGGAATTATTTTCTGATCTACATGCAACTTTTCCAGAGGAAAATATGGATGGTTTCGGAGATTTTCTTATCGTTGGAGATGATTATTCTGAAAGTGGTGGCCCTGCCTATGCGGTCGCTATTCACTTAACGTTTATTGACAATGATAAAGATGGTGCGATGTATATTTATCACTTTGTTTCGATCCGCCAAGATACTCCTAAAGATCCTGCCGGAAAGTTTTTAGAAGCATTAAATAAATTAGTTGAAAAATTGGATGAACCTAATTCAAAAGTTCTGGAAACTAAAGCAGTGCAAGAATTTCGTGAGCTTCATAACCGAAAGCATTATCCAGGCTTAGGGTATTTGAAAAAATTATCTATGCAGCATCATATTGAAACGCTAGCAGACCACTTTGCGGAGTAAACGTAGAAATGAAGTGCTGCGCAAATTGTTTTGGTGATCAAGGATTGCAAAACGAAATATCTTTTATTTCATCAGAAAATGGAACATGTGGGTATTGCTATTTCGAAAATGTAGCTCTCGTAGCACCGGAAGAATTATTGCTGAAATTTGAACCTTTATTAGATACATATGATTTCGACGCAACTGGAAGTCCATTAGCGTATTGGTTAAAAAAGGATTGGTTTTTATTTTTGCATCCTAAAATGGATGATGCTCGTTCACAAATGCTATTGGGCGATATTTTTAATGATGGTGAAATAGTTCGTAAACTTTTGGTGCCATCAGATAAGTATGATCCTGACAGATTGGGAAATTGGGATGATTTTCGACAAGAATTAATACATCAAAACCGTTTTTTTCCTCAGAGCCAAGTAAACTTAGATGAGCTAGCTCGACTTTTACCTCTTTTGGCGATTAATACAGCTGATATGCCAGCGGCTTGGTATAGGGCAAGAATGCAGTCAGAAGACACGATTTTTGATGCCGATAATATGCAAGCACCCCCTCCTCATATTGCATCCCATGGGCGAGCAAACCCGGCAGGTATTCCTTATCTTTATTTAGGATCAGAGGTTGTTACGTCAATATCGGAAATTAGGCCGCATACCGGTGAAATTGCTTGTGTCGCGAATTTTTCTATTCAAGATGATTTGGAACTAATAGATTTACGGCATCCTCGTAAAACTGTTTCTCCGTTTTCAGGAGGTGGGGCTGAAAATGTAGGTCAAATGCGTTTTGATCTTGAGTTTTTGGAACGCCTTGGCAATGAGCTAACTCGTCCTGTTAGCCGCCAAGCTACTGCATTTGATTATACACCTAGTCAATATCTATGCGAATTCATTAAAAAATGTGGTTATGACGGTGTTATTTTTCGTAGTTCAGTAAGTGATGGGATTAATTTGGCACTCTTCTACCCTGAGAAAGCTACCATAGGCGACATCTATCAACGCAGAGTTGATAAAGTTTCAGTTGACGTCTCAGCAGTTACATGAGTCAGTGGCAAATTGACCTGCCCCCTAATCCGATGTAATGAGTAGCCACTTTTAGGAATTGAAATAGTCACTAAGCAAAATTCCGCTATTCATAATGAAACTTAATTCCCGGTAAATATTTTGCATTGCACCATTAAAATCATTTAACGGAAAAAATGGTGCGTTGAATGCGATTCGGTTGGACCTTAGCGCGCCAAAAGGCCGGTCAGCTTAAAATATGTAGAAATAAAGCACTTAAGAACGACCGCAAGATGTGTGTTGTACTACAACACTCTCTTGGCAAGGGAGACGCTAACCGCTCTCCCGTTGCATCCCTCTCGGTCTTGGCGCATCCAGGCATTGAGCCTTTTTGCACCAGTGAAACGTTTCGCCGTTTCATCACTCGCAACCGTTTGGCCGGTGCATCACCAGTCAGGGGAGCCTTCGAGCTACCCCCGACACCCCCATGACCAAGGGGCATTTCATAGCCCCCTGGACCCCTCGCCCAACCCTGCGCGGTTTGGATGCCGCCAACGCTTCCGCCTGTTGGATCACGGCCAGCGTTTCGCCGCTGGACTTCGACCAAGGATCGTCCTTGGATGCGTGCTTTATTTGCATGAATTTTACTTTATAAAACTTGCAAAATTATCTGGTTTTCATCATACTTAATAGTGAGGTGAATAAATATGTCAAAACTAGATGAACTTAAAAAACACTTACAGCCCGGCCAGGTTTACCGGCGTGCTGAACTCGCACAACACTCCAATGCCGTGGACCGACATTTGAAGCAGTTGTGCGAAGATGGAACACTGGTCAAGCTATCTGGTGGCATTTATCACTGTCCGAAGGAAACGATGTTCGGGAAAGCTCCGGCAGAGGATGAACGACTGGTTGAAACCTTTTTAAAAGACCGTCGGTTCCTTTTAACGTCACCCAATGCTTACAACGCACTGGGTGTTGGAACTACTCAGCTTTACAACGAATCCGTTGTTTACAATCATAAACGTCATGGCCGTTTTAAGCTGGGAGGACGTGTGTTTGATTTTCGGGTAAAGCCGTATTTCCCAAAATCTATCAATCAAGAATTCCTGCTCGTTGATTTAGTCAACAACTTGGACCTTTTGGCTGAAAACCAAAAACAAGTTTTGGATTGCGTTAAAAAGAAAGCCAGTTCGGTAAGCAAGCGAGCCCTTACAAAAGCTGTACGCGAGTATGGTGGTGTGAGGGCCAGGAAATTCTTTGCCGATACTTTAGCGGATGATACATTACGCCATGCCCTCTGATTATCTTCACAACCATTCCGATTTTGCCGACCTGATCCGTATTGTCGGACAGGAAAAATCCATTGATCCGGCTTTAGTCGAAAAAGATTATTGGGTGATGCATTGTCTGTTTGGTTTGCAGCAGATGGGCCTTAACTTTGAACTCAAAGGCGGCACCTCCCTTTCCAAGGGATTTGATATTATCAACCGGTTTTCAGAAGATATTGACCTGCGTATCCAGCCGCCAGCGGACAGAGATGTCAAAACAGGCCGCAATCAGGACAAGCCCGCTCATATTGAAAGCCGGAAAGAGTTTTATGACTGGCTAGCCAAAACCATCACCCTTGACGGAATTTATCAGGTTGTGCGCGATGAGGCTTTTGATGATGAAAAATACCGAAGCGGTGGAATCCGTTTAAACTACAAAAACACGGCAGGACCCGTGACCGGTTTAAAGGAAGGTATTTTGCTGGAAGTCGGGTTTGATGATGTGACCCCCAATATGCCCAAAGATATCAGCTCATGGGCTTATGATTATGCGGCAGATAAAGTTGAGATCATAGATAACTGTGCCAAAGCCGTACTTTGTTATCATCCCGGTTACACCTTCGTAGAAAAGCTTCAAACGATTTCGACAAAGTACCGCACTCAGCAGGAAAGCGGAGCCTTTCCGATCAACTTCATGCGGCATTATTACGATGTTTTCTGTCTTCTTGATGAACCGATGGTTCAGGATTTCATTGGTACAGCGGAGTATAAGTTACACAAAAAAAAACGATTTCGTTCTGGAGATAACCCTGTCATCACAGAAAATGAAGCCTTCCTGCTAAATAACCAAACGGTTTACAAGCAATACGAAGAATCCTACCAAAATACGAAGGCCCTTTATTATAAAACCCAGCCGGGATTTGATGAAATCATAGATAAAATCCGGCAACGGGCTGAAAACTTATAGGAGTGGGCCTAAAGGCCCGCTCCCGGATTCCACTGGCGGGCATAACGCCGGTTAATCTCCCGTTGAATATTTTCCAGGGAAGCCAAAGAATTTCTTCTTTGGGGCGTGCCGGGATCGCTTTGCGCAAGCTCGTTAAAAATTCTCCGAAATAACCCCTGCAATTCCCTTAAGGTTAGTCCTGCCAGTTCACGGTTTGTGATGAGTTTTGTCATTTTTGTTTTCCTTGTTTTCTTTAGGCCCGAACACCGGGTGCCTTTCTCACCCACGGCCACAGGAAAGGCAGAGATGGACGGAGGCGGAAAACAGGAAAAAATGGAATGACGAAAGAATTGCTCAGGCCATGAACAGCGCAGGATGTCAAGGGCGGACTAAAAATGTACCAGCGTGGCGGAGTAAAAGTGTACCACTCGGGGTTAAAAAAAATGGTTTCTAGATCATAATCTTTGTTGCTGTTGTTGGGCTTGTGGGCCCTGTGGGAAACC